>Ga0180437_10005853_pt1 | contig 16663 bp, 21 predicted proteins | sample SS_ome_4_FD_132410 | JGI IMG/M metagenome (GOLD analysis project Ga0180437, IMG submission 132410) | Hypersaline lake sediment archaeal communities from the Salton Sea, California, USA - SS_3_D_1 metaG | ecosystem: Environmental > Aquatic > Non-marine Saline and Alkaline > Hypersaline >... | reverse complement strand
GACGTGTTCCGGTTCCACGAGAAGGCGAGAGCCCTCTTCACCTATTACGACCCCCAACCGGAGATCAACCTCGACCTCCCGAAGCCCGAATGGACCGCGACGAAGCACGGCTTCGTCTACGACGACGACAAGAACCTCGACCAACACCATCCCTCTTACGGCACCCCCCGCGAATGGGTCGCGGTCATGGGCTGCGTGCCCTACAAGCTCGACGTCAACCAGATCCGCGCCGAGCTTGAGGAGGAGGAGTTGTGGAGCCTCGTGCTACGTGTGCGGGGCGGCCTCTACTGCGACATCGGCGAGGTGCGGATCTCCGCGAACCGCGAGGAGTTGAAGTACACCGAGAAGACGAAGGCCGCGATCGTCAAGAAGTTCCGGCTCCTCCTCGACGAGTTCATCGCGGACCTCTTCTCCCAGATCACCGACAAGACCCTCTCCAACTGGGAGAGGCGCCACCGGGCCGTGTTCATCGGCAAGACCCTCGCGATCAAGGTGCCGTCCGAGCACGTGAAGTGGGCCACCGGCCAAGTCACCGTATGGAGCAACAACCGCGAGGGCATGAACCCGGAGCCCAAGACCTTCCGGCTCCAGCGTGAGAAGACCGCCGTCCGGTCGATCCGCGTCCACCGAGCGGCCCACGTGTACGTGTACGACGACGACCGGAAGCTCGAGGGCTACCGGCTCAACCACCTCGACACCCTCGTGATCCCGAAGCCGGGGACCAAGATCAAGGACGTGAAGGCCGAGCTGGAGCAATACCTGAAGGACGCCGAGCTAGACGGGATCCCCGTCGATCTGATCTCGAAGCGCGTCTCGTGGTACACGCCCTACCAGGACAACACCTCGCGGCCCACCAACAAAAAGCACCACGTCCGGACCTTCCAACTGAAAGCCCGCGTGTCCAACTGGGGCGCCTACTCGAACAACTGGGAGATCGTCACCCGCGAGCCCACCGACGATGACGTGTTTGTGGTGATCTCGCACTTCAAGGCCGTGTGCGGCGGAGGCGGAAGCGCTTTCTACTCCCAGATCGAGGACGACCGGAAGCTCGCTCGGTGGCTCGGCATCGACTTCCCCGAAGTCTACGCCTACAAGACCACCGCGAAGAAGCCCCTGACCCCCGAGGATTGCAAGGGAACCCACTACCCCGAATGGCGCCGGGGCTTCTTCCGCCGTGCCCTCTACCGGGACGAGAGCTACGAGGACGAGAAACGCCTCAAGACCTTCCAACTATGGCGCTGGTGGACGGTGTTCTCCAACGGCTACTCCAACCCTCGGATCGTCCGGCACCTGGAGAAGTACCTAGAGCGCTTCACCGACGAGCTTGGCGAGAAGCACCCGATCACCCACGTCCTCCGGAAGTACAAGCAAGCGGTCAAGGTCTTCGACAAGGTGAACCACCACGACCGGGACATGTATCGGCAACTCGCCGGGACGATCAAGATCCGCCGCCGACCGGCGCCGAAGAAGGCGCTCGACGACATCAACAACGCCTATCCGCTGCTCGCCGAGTCCGGCCACGGCAACCTGGGCGTGTTCACCCTCCCCGACCGCCACTCCGAGCCGTGGTTCGACTACATCAAGCTCGTCGACCGCGACCGGGCCAAGGCCGGCTCAAACTAGCGTGGAAAGCGTAAGCAACCTAGCAACCGAAGAGGTGTCAACATGAGGACCCCCGCCTACACCATCACCACGGAGTCGATCACGATCGTGTGGAAGGGTACGCCCTACACGGTCAAGAAAGGCGCCGCCAACTTCGCCGCCCTGAAGACCGCGATCGAGAGCGAGGACTGGGATACCGTGCCCGGCTACCTCACCGCCGGCAAGGGGATCGAGGCGTGGTCCGGCGACGCCTTCAAGGTCGGCCCCACCGACGTCACCTACGAGGGCGAGAAGCTCCCGCCGGCCCTCGCCACTCGGATCATCAACATGGCCGGCAAGGGCGAGGACCCCAAGCCCCTGTTCCGCTTCTGGGAGAAGCTCTCCCGCAACCCGTCCTATCGGTCGGTGGAGCAGTTGTGGGGCTTCCTGGAGCACCGCGGGATCCCGATCACCGAGGACGGCAACTTCCTCGCCTACAAGGCCGTGCGGGACAACTACCTCGACTGCCACTCGGGGACCGTCGATAACTCGATCGGCTCCGTCCACCGCATGAGGCGGAACCGGATCTCCGACGACCCCAAGGTGGCGTGCCACGTCGGCTTCCACGTCGGCGCCCTCCGCTACGCTCAGAACTTCGGCGGGCACAGCAGACGGATCATCATCTGCGAGGTCGACCCGAAGGACGTCGTGTGCGTCCCCTACGACTCCTCCCAGGAGAAGATGCGGGTGTGCCGCTACAAGGTGATCGGCAACCACGGCACCCGGCTCTCCTCGACCACCGCGACGAAGGAGGATATCGGCGTCCCCACCGAGAAGCCCCGCTACGCCAAGACCGGCCCGACCGGCCAGTTCGCGGGAGCGACGGGAACGGGCGGCCTCGTCCCCGAGACCCCCAAGCCGAAGGCGGCCAAGGGGCCGCGTCGGGGTGTCAAGGGCACCCCGGATCCGAGCATGTGGGCCGGCTTCGACAAGCTCGATGCCGACGGCCTCGCCGAGCAGTCCGTCGAGGCCCTCCGGAAGTACGCCACCTACGAGCTGAAGATCGTCGGGGCGTCCAAGATCCGCGGCGGAAAGCCCGCCCTGGTCCTCCGGATCCTCGAAGTCCGTCGCGGCTAGGGCATGGCCGACCCACTCTCCGACGAGTCCGGAATAACCTCCCTCACGACACTTCGGGAGGTGGGCCAGGCCGTCACCCTGCACAAGCTAGGGGTGAAGGACGTGCTCGTCGGGCGGATCACTCACTTCGCGGGTGATCCGTTCGACGGGCTCTACCCGGTCATCCACGCCCGTACACCCCACGGAACGGACTTCTGGGGCGGCCGAGTGTGGCTCCGGCCACCGACCCCCTCGGAAATGGACAAGCTCGCAGCATTCGAAGCAGACGCCCTCAGAAAGGGCCACCCGGAACGCTATTGGTGGGAGGATACGTGGACGGAAAGGAACTAAAAGCAAAGCTACGGGAGCTTCGGATCGAGCACGGCGTCGCCAATGACGCCGACCTCAAGGAGTTCCTACAAACCTCCGAGGGGAAGGCGCTCTTCCAGAAGTACGCCGAGGCCATGCACGGCAAGAAGATCGTCGACTTGGCGATCAAGGAAGCCAACGGCCGATATCTCATCCCCGGCCAACGGCTCACCGTCGGCGGCAAGCCCTACTTCGTCGTCCAACACCTCGACAAAGCGATCGGCCACTACATGATCGCCCCTGACCTCTCGGCGGAGGAAGGCAACGCCCCCACCGCCGCCATGCGGGTTCTCTTCCATGCCCCCACCGTCAAGTGGGTCAAGGAGTCCATGGAGAACCCCGCCGACGTTCTCGACATGGCTTTGAACATGGCCGCGAAGTTCAAGGAGGGCGGCTCATGACCCCCGAAGAGTACCGCGACGAAGTCACCGTCATGATCACCCCGGAGCAACCCGAGCACCGCGACCCACGGGGCGGGTTCACCGGCGAGCAGACGTTCTGGCTCCACACCTTCGGTATGGACAAGTTCGACCGCCCGGAGATCGAGATGCGGGGTGTCCCCGGCGTCTACGTGGGAGCCGCGGGCGGCTACATCAACACGTGGGCCTTCCACTCGATCGAGAGGTGCCGGATCAAGGCCGACGAGAACCTCATGGACGAGAGCGGCCCCTTCCCGATCGTGTTCACCACCACCCCCGTCGTCGACCCGTGGTACTCGGAGCGTGGGTTGAAGGCCCTCCGGATCGAAGCCGTGGGCGCGATCTTCCACTGCGCCCATGAGCACCACGAAGAAGAGACCGTCCACTAGAGGAGACGAGAATGAAGACCGTCATCCGACACGGGGACATCACCCGCGTGGCCGTGGGAGCCATCGTCAACGCCGCCAACGTCGAAATGCTTGGCGGAGGGGGCGTTGACGGGGCGATCCACCGGGCCGCAGGGCCACAGCTCAAGGAGTTTTGCCGGACCTTGCCCGAGTACGAGCCCGGTATTCGGTGTCCCGTCGGCGGAGCCGTGTGGACTCCGGGCTACGACCTCCCGGCCAAGTACGTGATCCACACCGTCGGACCCATGTGGTTCGATTCCCCGTCATGCCGGGCGCCCCACTACCCCGGGGAGTACCGCCAAGAAGGCGAACCAAGGGATCTCCTCGCCTCTTGCGTGCGGTCGTGCCTCTTGACGGCCCAAGGCGAAGGGATCGAGACCCTCGCGTTCCCGGCGATCTCGTGTGGCGTCTTCGGGGGACAAGTCTCCGTGTTCGCCAAAGTGGCCCACGAGGTGATCCACGAGAACGAATGGGAAGGCATCAAAGGACTTGCCTTCATCCTCTACCAGCCGTGGGAGTACGAGGCGTTCCGGCTCACTTGGGAGGCTTTGTCGTGAACAAGCTAGCGGACATCATCCCCTTGCTCGCGGAGGCACCAAGAGGCCAACTCGATGCCAAGGGGGCCAAGATGTGTGCCGAGTGGGACGGAGAGGACCCGGTTCGGTTCCTCCGCGACCTTCTCGACCTATGCGTCCGATACGCATGGGCATCGAGCTTCGTCATCGTCCTCATCGAGGGATCCCTCCAGGACGCCCCTCCCGAGACGGAGGGAGAAGCGGAATCCCGACGACAAGCCCTCTTGGACAAATGGGAAGCCGCATGAACCTCACCGACCCCAAGTGGCTCCAAGACAACACCCTCCTCATGGACCTCGGCCAACGGGTTCGGGTGAGCCCGGCCTGGTTTAACGAAGAGGGCAAAGCATTGCTCAAGGAAGTCCCCGTCGGGAAACACGGCCGGGTGTTCGTCACATGGGCTCTCACCGTCCCCTACAAGGACGACAAGCTCGACATCCCCTCGGCGACGTACCGGGTCGTGACCTTCCCCTACAACGAGTTGTCGATCCTCCAGTCGATCCACCGAGAGTTCCCCGTCGAGGTCCACGACCTCCTTCTGCATTGCACGGACTCGCACTACCAGAACCGGACGACCACCCCTTGCCGAGAGTCCTTGGTGGCGAAGATCCGGGCCAAAGGATCGGACCTCCAACCCGAGAACAAGCACTTGGCCCTCGTCCCCTTCGAGCTTCCCGCAGAAGAAGGGCTCCCGGTCGACGCCCACGAAAGCTGGTGGGACAAGGCCAAAGCCTTGAAGGAACCCCTCACGTCGATCGACGAGGTCGTCAAAAGACCTTGGTGGCCCCTCTACAAACAAATCGTTGAAGGGGGCTCGGAACCCTCGGAGGACTTGGTTCCTCCGGAGCCGATCGCGAGCCTCGACGCCCTCATGTACGCGGTAAGGGGAGATTGGGACTTCCCCGCCTTGACAAGCCCTTGTCCCACCCTCCACGTTACCCGCCGATGGGAGGGTGAGTGGTTCTTCTTAGAGGAGGGCTACTTCGACTGCCCCAAAATGGGGTGGACGACGGCGAGCGAAGATCGCGTTCGTGAGTGGGCAAAAGGGCTCCCCGAGCCCGAGAAACCCATCGAGTACCCGGAAGAAACGACCATCGACGAGGTGGTCGAGAGCCTCTTGGACGACTAGGAGAAGCGAGATGACCAAAGGCGAAGAAGCGTTCCTCGACCAGTACACCCGGAAGCTCATGGTCGACCTATGCCGGTCGCAGATGGCCTACGGTGACCCGCTGAAGGGCATGCGGTACAAAAGCCACCCGCTCGATTCCGCCGACGCACCCTTCCTCCGGTACGCGGTCAAGAAGAAGTGGGTCAACAAGGACCTCTCCGCCGTGCTCGGCGCCGGGTGGATGACCGCGGCCCGGTTCCTCAAGCGCTAGCTCGCGCCGAACGCCACCTCGACCTTGTAGGTCGCCCCCCGAGTCCACTCGAAGTCGTAGACCTCGTCGACCACGTTCAACTCGGGCACGTCAGGCGTGTCGTCAATGCCCTTCCACTCGGCCGCCTCGATACCCTCTTCGGAACCCCTCCAGTAGGTCTCCGACGCTTCCGCAAAGGCTTCCTCGATCTCGGGGCCGTTGAGGACCGTGACGCCCATGCCCGTCAACCGCTCGGAGACCTCGTCCCCCACCTCTTCGTCGCAGAACGCTTCGAGATCCAGGACCTTCGAGGTGAGATACCGAAGCCCCACTTGATCGAGCGGGAAGCCCTTCCGCTTCAGCGTCTGAGCGATCATCGAGATGAGAGGCTTCGTGCTCACCGTCCCGGTGACGGTCTTCGACCCGTACACGCCCGCCGGATACTCGATCTCGTAGCGCACCGTCTCATCTTCGTTCCACATGGGACCAGTACGACCCCTCCGAGGTTCGTACTCGACCCAGATCTCACCCTCGAACGTCTCGGTCGCCGAGTCCAACTCGTACTCGACCTCGACCTCTTCGAGGATCTCCGTCATGTAGTCCTCGATCTGATCCGCGACCGCCGACTTGACGACATCACTCTCCAAGCCCTCGATGACCTTTTCGAGACGCTTGGCGTCCCTCATGTCCGAAACCAACCCCGAGAGCACCGCCGCTTGGGCGATCACGCCGTTGTCGTCCGCCCACCGCTGAACCCCGCGGTCGAAGTCACGTAGGCGGGGGGCGGTTGCACGCTTCCGAACGGTGCCGATCAACGGCAACAGGTCCGCCCGGAGGTCCGGGCGCTCGTACGCCAACCGAATGATCCGCTTGCGAAGTGATTGTCCACCCATCTGATTGCTCCCACTCCGGGAAATCTTCCGAGGAAGTTCGTCTAAAAAGGCATCCCACTGGTCGGGTATGCTCCCGACCGCCTGCGTCTGATCATGGAGCAGAGCCCACGCTTCCTTGGCCAGCTTCTCCTCGCCGGCACCACGTAGAGCTTCTTGGAGAGCGTTCGACGGTGACACGAGATCTCGGAGGCCCCTCTTCGTGTTGCTCCACCACTTCCGGACAACTCTCCTCATCTCGAAGGCGGCACCTTCTACGTCGTCCTCGAAAAGAGAAGTTCCGGATTTCCGAATCCCACCCATCTGATTGCTCCTCAGTAGCCCGAATCGAGATCCCACACGGCCCGGTCTACCGACCGTTGATCCCACTCGCCCGTTTCTTCGTCGATCTCGAGCTGGGTCTGCCACTGGCTCATGTCCTCTCCCTCGGCCGTGAGCAACACCGACTGCTGCTTCGTGTGCTCGCCGCCGAAGTCCTCGGTCCAGACGTTCTCCAAGTACGCCTCGGGACCGTTGAGATCCGTCTCGATCCTCTTCTTCTCGCCCGTCCAACGATTCTTCACCGTGGCCGACACCTCGACCGGGTCGTCACCGTAGGCGTTCGAGTAGATCAACACCCACGTCGGGCCCAACGTCCGAGGCTGGAACCGCGCCGAGTGCTTACCCGACGCACGACCCTTCTGATAGAAGCGGATCCAATAGTCCACTTCCTTGGAATCCGCCCATTCGTCTCCCTCCTCCGGAGGGATCCCCTTACGGGCCGCCATGGCTACATCGGGTCCGAGGAAGTCGAACGTCATCTGGTATGGGGCCACGCCCGACGAGACCACCACGTCCCACACGCCCATGGCGGCGTACCGGGTGCCGAAATCTCGCGACTTGAGGGCCTTCTCGACCAGCTTCGCAGCCTTCCGTGGATCCATTTTTTCCACACGGTCGAGAAGATCGTGCGCCTCGTCCGTGTCCATCGGGCGATACCCGACATAATAGGCTGCTTCGACCTGACGACGGATCCAACGATCCGCTACTCGTGCTACTCGTATCTCCACGACCCTTCTCCTACCACCGGCCCATGACGAATCGATCCGTGCCCCTCTCACCCTCGCGTCCTGAGGAGGGGGACGAGCTTCGCCCGAAGCTCCGGGTTCTCGTACGCGAGCCGGATCACCCGGCGACGGAGCGACGCCGACCGAAGCGGCAACACGTCCGACGTCTTCTCCTCGAGGTTGGCTTGGTACGCGGCAAGCGCGTTCGACATCGCCTCCTCGTAGTCGTCGATCGCACCACGAGCACGATCGAACACGTCGGCCGTCGTGAGGCCATCGAACCGCATCGTCGGACCCGTCCGAGAGTCCATCATCCGACGGATAGAACTGATGACCTTCATGTCAGCCGCGGGAAGCTGCCACTCCCGGCTACCCAGCGCCTCGTTGACGTAGTGGAAGGCCCAAAGAAGGTCCTGCTGCCGTTGAGCCTTCTGAAGAGCCTCGATGTACTCGTCCCACTCCGGAGACGGGCTCCGACGAGACGCACTGACGGCCGACGACAAGGCGTTCCCGATCACGCGGTCGTACACGCGGTGGAGGATCTTCGCCCAACGACCCGCCACCGAGACCTCGCGGTCGGTGAGGTAGTTTTCCGGGTGGTCCCGGAACTCCTCCTTCGACGGATCACGCCGACGCTCCCACGTCTTCTCTTTCTCTTCCTTCAAGAGCGTATAGAACGTGCCGGTCACCGGCGTCCATTCGGGGTAGTCGGCGAGTGCCTCGAGGATGTGCCTGATCATCCGACGTGGCTGCTTGTAGTCACGCCACACCCGCACACCCTCCGGGGAGCCGGGAGCGGGCCTGTACCAGAACCCCTGCGTGTACTTCTTCCCGTCGCTGACGCCCAAGTGGGAGCCCGGATGGCTCACGAGCCCCACCGGACGACCCTGGGAGTTCTTCAGGAGAAGGTACCCACCGTCCGCACGGCGCGTGTGGTACATGCCCTTCTCCCAGTCCATCGTGACGCCCGGATCCGAAGGGTCGATCCACCCCGGAAACGGAAAACGCTCGCCACGAAAGAGCTGGAAGACCTCAGAACCCCTTGCCGTTCGCCGCATTCTTGTCGTCCCCATAGTCCTACCACCACTCGTCGATCGTGTCGTACGTCTCCGGGAAATCCCACCTGTCGAGATACTGCTTCAGGTACGCCTCGAAAGCGTCCTTCATCACCACCCGGCCCTCCGTGTCCGCCGCACCGAAGTCCGCATACGTGTTCCGACTCCGATCCACCCGGTCCATGAGCTTCTTGATCACCTTCGCGTTCTTCGCATCGGTGTTCTGAGGCGTGATTTTTCGGCCCGCCATGCCCAACGCCGTCGACATGACCTTCCCCAACGCCCGTGCCGCCCGTGCCGCTCCCGGAATGTCGTAGAGCTGCCAATCATCCACCGTCGAAGGCACCCACTTCGGAGCCGGAGCCGTGAAGGAGGGCCTCGAAGGAGCCGTCGACTCACTCCGTTCGGGCGCCACCACCCGTGTCGGACGACCACCCGCCAACTCGATCGCTCGGTTGTAGAAGACCTGGGCCAATGCGTCGACCCCCGCATCCTCGGCCGCTCGACCTCGCCGGATCGCCTTGTCCAACTTCTTGATCAACTTCGCCATGCGTGAAGCAAGGGCGAACTGCTTGGCCGGATCACCCGGAGCCTTCCGGTCCACGATGTCCGAAATCCGCTTCCGATCCTTCGAGTCCGGCCACGTCTTGTACGGGTACGCACCCAAACGGGCCAACTCCGTGTCCAACGTACGCCACGTCCACGTCTTCGCCACGCGGACCGAAGCCACCAAGGGCAACAACGCCGCCCGCAGCTCCGGTTTCTCGTAAGCGAGACGGACGACTTTCGCTCTCATCGTAGACACGGGGTTCACCTAATGGTCCTTGAGGTCGAAGAGGTTGTCGGCCAACTTCTCGATCGGGTTGTAGAGACGACCGAGATCGCGCTGAGCCGTCTGCAAAGCCTTCTTCGTCTCGGGATCCGTTGCGCCCTCGACCAAAGACGAAGTGATCCCGTGTTCGAGGTTTTGGCGAGCCTTCCGGAACGCTTCTGCACGATCCATCAACTCGTCCCACCACCGATCGGCTCTCCACCGAGCCGTCCGAGACACCAAAGGAAGCAAGTCCCCTCGAAGCTCCGGCCTTTCCCACGCCAACCGGATCATCCGAGACCGCAAAGAAGCCATCCTGGAACCCTCCCGAGCCTCGGCAAGAGCCTTGTTGTAGAAGAGCTGGGCGATCTCCGAAGCCGCCTCTTTGTGCATGATCTCCCAACGCGTCGCCGCCGTGCCCATGCGAACCAATCGGCCGATCGGCCAACGACCCCGACCCAATGCCTTCCGCACGTACGCCACCGGGTCCGGTTGCCGGAGGATCTGACCCATCTGACGCTCATCGGCCGACTTCATGTTGAAGTCACGGCGATTCCACACCACGCCTTCGCGCTCCAAGGCATCTACGATCGTCCTCTCGGACCAATGGGGCATGGGGCACCTCCTACGAGAAGGTGCCCTATAGGACCTCTAACGAACACGAGGTCCGCATAAGGACCTCTAGCGAACACGAGGTCCTCTAACGAATCCGGACCACCGCCCAAATCGCATCATCGCCACGTACTGACCCGTCCGCACGGAGCTGGACCTCACCCTCCGGTACCCCCGCACGGACCTCGACCTCCGAACCCCACGCCCTCGCCTCTTCCAAGACCCGGAGATACTTCTCCCGTGTCCCCTGAGCCACCGTCACCCGAGCCACCGGCAAGTCCCAACGCTCCACCAACGTACAGGCATCCGCCATGACCTCCACCGTCAGCTTCGTTACGAGAACCTCCGCTACCGGATAACGACCCGGATCCAAGGGAGCCACGCCCACACGGCCTGACTTCCACTGACCGGACGGCTCCCGAAGCTCGATCACCCCCTCCTGCGAAGAGGGCCTCCGACCAAACAACCCCTCCCGGCCCTCCGGTGTAGCTATCGCCTCAGGCCACCCGGAAAGAGCCCTCACCGCCGTGAGACCTACAAGGTGAACCTCACCCTCCGAGACGTCCTCGAAGCCCACCACGCGACGCAGGACGTCGTCTACCGCATGAGTTCGGTGACCCCGACCCAACGCACGCACCAAAGACAACGTGAACGAACCCATGTCCGGGTGAAGCACTTCACGCCGCTCGACCTCTGAAACACCCATGGCTCACCTGCCCTCTGACTCAGTGTGCAATGCGAAAAATGACCCGATCGGGGTGGAAAAATCCCCCTGGGGGAGACCCGAACACGGATCGGCCTCGAACCCGCATGAAACCTAGCTTGAACCGGCTTCTGGGGTGATTTCTTTCGCACTTGCGAGAAAGTCGGTCGGATCGAGAGGGCCTTCGGGGCGGTCGATCGGGACCTCTTCGAGGGCCTCCATCTCGGCTTCCTCGTCGGGCAGATCGTCCCAAAGGGCCTCTTCTAGCTCCGCGACCTCCGCTTCGAGACCGGCGAGCCACTCCCACGGGTCGTTTCCACCGAAGAACCACCCCCGTGACTCCTCGGTACGCAACAGCTCCAAGAGCTGCTCACGCTCCATGCCCAGGTACTCGGCCGCCTCCGGCCATGTCTCCTGGACACGGCCCAAGTCCACCGAAAACCGCTCCTCCGTCGACCAATCTACGAACCCGATCGTCCGATTCTGAGGGTCATCAAAGCTCGCGAGCTTCCCCGGGTCCGCCCCGGACTCCAAACGCGTGTCCAACTCCCGAACCACCCCCAACAACGTCTCGCAACGGCTCTCCAATAGGAGATCTTCGGGGCTCTGATCCGACATCAGGACATAATACCAAGCCGGGGGCCTCCCGGTGACCCCTCAGATACCCGCACTCACGATCGACTTTCTCCCTGAAACGAAACTTTCCCGGCCGCAAGTGCCCGGAATCGCACCACTATGGGCCCCTATCGGGCAAAAGGGGCGGTAAGTTTCAATCTGAGGGCCCTGAGTTTGGGGTCTATCGGCCGTTTTTACCGATTGAGTTTGGTTTGAGGCCGTCAGGTGAAAGTCTAGGCGACCGCGAGTTTCGCCGAGTTTCGGCCCCGACGGGTGTTTCGGCCCCGTCCGAGGCGGGTTTGGAAACGATCGGTCACTTTTTGCTCGCAGGTCCAACAGGGCAAAATTGATCGGACGACCACCCCCCTAAAGTTTTCTATACGGTTCTGACGATCCGGGGGGTCACCTCCACCTCCCTCCTCCCCTGGGAGGTGGGGTGATCGATCGACTCGCCACCCCACCCGATCGATCCGCCGAACTCGAAACTCAGACGAAACTCGACTTTGCTCTCTAACTGAAACTTCGGCCGATAGAGTTTCGTCTAAGGCTCCGAGAACGAAACTCAGGTGAAACTCGGGACGATAGAGTTTCGTCTAAGGCGCTCACACGAAACTCTATCGGCCCAAACTCGAAACTTGCTGCCACCTACCTGACACCACGAGCATCATATGTATGATAGGGGGCTCCACCTACAGGGTCCTACGTGGGCGTAGCCATGGGCGTACACGGCCGTGGGCGAGGCCACCACCCCCTCCTCCTCCCCTCCCACGTACGAAGGCGTTAGCTATGAGCGTGTGACCCCACCCATGGGGTAGGCCACTAGGCCACACCCCACTCGACCGCACATGCGCGTAGCAAGTGGTACGCACGGCTCACGTCGACACGGGGCACCGAGAGGGCCCCCGCTATCTCCTTGAGCGTGTGCCCACATTGCACGTAGGGCACGAGGCGTACCGCTAGGGCGGCGTAGGGGTCCTCCCCCTGTGGTCCCCGCGCTATGTACCGCTGGAGGTCCCCTACCGCGTCGGACACCTCCCCTGGCCCCCTGGTGCTCTTGGCGGCCAGAGAGGCGTCTACGAGGCCCCAGGAGCCGTCTGAGGCCACTCCCGGGAGCCCTAGCTGCTCACGCTCCCTACGGCGCTTCTCCTTGCGGTGCAGATTGCTGAGCGCACTTCGGGCGACCATGTGGACGTAGTGCCCAAAACTCGACTTCTGAGGGCTCCAGGGCGACTTCCCGCGGTTCGCCACGAGGATCTTGCGATAGACCTCCTGAAGCACATCGTCGAAATCGTAGCCGTAGGCCGAAATCCACCCTTGGAATCCCGCACGAAGCAATTTCGCGACTTCGTGGCCTCGCCGATCCAGGTCGATTCCCGGAGCGTCCCTCAGAACGGTGATCCGGCGATCCCCGCAGATCGGACGATCTGAGACTAGGGCGATAGCCGGGCCCCACTCGGGCTCGGGAGCCGCGTAGCGGCCCCTCCCGAGATAGCGATCGAGCGTCCAATGACGCTTCGCGAATCGCTCTCCGTGAAACGCCACCATGAAGCTCCGTGCCGACGTGAACACGAGCGGCTCAGCGGGCGTCTCGAGGACCACCTCGAGACGCTTCGCTCCGTCGTCGTTATCGTGGATTTGGAGCGGGAATGGCCCTCCGAGATCTTGCGACCATCGGGTGAAATACGACGAGCTTGCGGTCACGGCGCCACCGAAGTGCGATTTTTTGTTTGCGCGTTTAGTGCAGAGGGCCTCAGAAGGCCGATTTTCGAGGTCCCGGAGAGGTCCCCAAAACCGGAGCCGCATGGCGGGCGTATCGAGGCTATCAGGGTCGCCCAGTAGTGTACTAGGGAGCCGGAAGGTGGTCAATCAACCCGGACTAAAAGCTCGTGCTTCTCCCTCAGGGCCTCTTCGATCCGTCTCCTGTACTCCAGGGCTTCCAAGGGGGTCATGGCTTCCCATGTCCGGTCTTCTCGATGTCGGAGGATCGAGCCGATGGGGTAGTCGAGGTCGAAGACCCCTCCGCGTCCTGGGTAGGCGGGTTGGTGTAGGGCGACGAGAAGTGGCCTTGGCCTCACGAGTGGGAACTAGATCGATGAGGGCGTATCGTGCTCCGTTCGTGAGAAGCGTCTCCAGGCCTCTCGGGCGGCGTAGGGCATCTCGCCTTCGTTGGCGTAGGGGTGGATTGGTTGGGCCTCTCCACGCAGGTGCTTCGTCCGTACGAGGGAGAAGTAGCCGGCCACGTCGGACTCAGAGAGGAGCGTTTCACGGTCCACGGTGAGCGTCGGCGATTGGATTCGTACGTCGAGGGCGGTCAGTGGCGTTTGGGCGTTGCGTTTGACGATGATTGTCCACGTGCTCGCCATTTCGGTAGGCATGACGGACGAGCTGAGGTAGCTCGGGCCGGCGGGTTCGACTCGGGCGGTAATCTCTTCGTCTTCGACGAGGACGAGGGCGTAGGGTCCGAAGGCTTGGCACAGGACTTCGATCGCGTAGTTCCACAGGGGGCCGGGGCTCATGTCAGCTCGATCAGGGCGTCTACGGCGTCGTAGGGTGTCACGTAGCCGCCGTAGCACGTATCAGGGTCGAAGCTCGGGGCCTTAGCCATGAGGTTGTCAGCGACGTGGGCAGGCGGGGTTCGGGGGTCATGGGCGAACCACACCCATGTGGGCGGTCCCGGCGGGGCGTTTCTATTGCTATGCACGTGGGCGAGGGTCGCGGAGGGGTGTTGTCTCAGGCGCAGGATCGCGGGTTCGTTCTTCTCGGAGGTGAGCACGAAGCCGCGTCCTCGGAGGGTGATCAGGTCTCCGTAGGGGTTGTTGCGGAAGGTATCCTTGTTCCACAGGCACCGTGCGAGGGAGATGAACCCGGCGATATGGCCTTTTAGCGAAGCTAGTCGCGAGGTCGCGAAGTTCTCGGCGAGGATTCCGCGTTCGACGGGGAACGGGAGTCTTCGGGGGTCGCTTGGTCCCATGTAGTAGTGGAGCACGAGTTGGTTGTTTCTCGGGTCGGCGAGGATCCACCGCTTGTCTCCCACGTAGGTGCAGAGGGCTTCCGGTCCTATGGCGAGGGAGAGGATGGGCTTCTCGTGCCAGGGGAAGGCTTGGTCGAGGGCGTCTCCGACGAGCAGCGAGGTGGTCGTGCTAGAAGGCGGGCTCATAGGGCTCGACGGCGACTCGCCAAACGAGTCCGCCCTTGCCATTGGGCACTTGCTCGGGGGGTCCGGTGAGGGTGTACGTGGTTCGTTGGGAGGGCCAGCTCGTTTCGATCTCGCCGGTGGTCGGGTCACGGAAGCGGACGATGTTGCCAGGTTTGAGCTTGGGCCATGGAGTCGGTGTCCACACCTCGGTCGGCACGTAGGTGGTCTGGGGGCTCGGGGAGATTTCGTATACCCCTCCGAAGTCGTACGAGTCGGTGATCCGGATCGAGCCGGGGCGTGGGAGGACCCTTGCTCCCCACGAGTAGCCGGTGAGGACTTCGGCGATTACCTGTGGGGGCTCGCTTTGCTCGGGGGGCTCCGGTTTGGCCTCGGCCGCGGGAGCTAACCCGAGGGTTGCGAGGGCTCCAACGGCGGTAGCCGCTTGGGCGAGGAAGTCACGCCGTGTCGTTTTCATTGTCGCACTCGTGTCGTAGGAGCGAGAGGGTCGCGGCGATCATGTCTTCGAGGGAGAAGACCTCTCCACAAAGGGGGCACTCGACCTTTCCTTCGTACCGCTTGGGCTCGTAGCCGGTGCCGTAGCACTTGGGGCATGGTCGGGAGATCGTTTGACACCCGATCCGTACCAAGCCTCCGAGGCTTCCGGCCGCCCGGTACTTGGTTACCCCGTTGGGGTAGGTGCCTTTGCCCTTGCACGTTGGGCATGCGATGAGGGCGTCAACGGTCTCTTGCTCGGGCATCGTCTTACCTCACGTTGATTCTACCACGAGACGAATCCTCTTTCCCTTGTCGAGTAGTCGTTCATGGCTTGCCCTCTACAAGTCGTTGGCGCCCCTCTCCGGTCTTGATGAGGGTGGCGAAAGGTTCGGGGATGGCACCCAAGGCTCCCGCGTACTCGACCTTGGAGATGGGGATCGCGTGCCGGGCGTTGTCGGTGGTGTCACGGTACCCGATTGAGGCCGGGTGCTCGAAGAGGTCGTCGACCACGAGAAGGTGCTTGAGCCACTTTCGGGCGAACATCTCAACGAGCCATTCGGTCGTGGTGTCGTAGCGGTCACGCACGGCTAGGGAGCCTCGTCGAGGTCGTCGTCACCGAACACGTAGTCCGTAATGTCCCGCTCTCTTTCGTAAAGCGGAGCGGCACCGTCTTGTAGCTTTGCGAGCCCCGCCGCCTCGCGGTCCTCCGGGTCGGGCTCCGCCTCTTCGTCGGGGTAGCGAAGCTCTCTGGGTTGACTTGAGGTGGCATGGCTCCCGTGGGGCAAGTCGACCTTGATCGTCACCGGGGAGCTAGACGAGGTGGCCACGGGGGTGCGAATACCTCCGTCCACGTAGGCCGGGCGGGCTCCTCCACACCCTGGCAAGCCGTCGCGGTACCTCTTGAACAACTCCGCGTCGGCGTCGGTCTCTTTGACTGCTCGCTCGATCGATTGGCTTTGGACGAGGGGATCGGTCCGCGGTTGCGGAGCATAGGTGACCCACCACGGAACCTCGATCCCGATCTCGGCGAGGAGCGCTTGAGCACGCTCGACCCATTGATCCGGGAGGTCGGGGTTCGGCCTTGCTCCGGCGACGAGGGCGCCCACCTTGTCGGCCCATTCGCGGTCGGAGTCCTTCTCCTTCTCGGAGAGGTCCTCGTAGGGGGTGTCGATTTGCCGGCGCCACCGGGCAACGCACTCTAGATCGCGGAGTTGCTTGGAAGCGAACGGCCACTCGGCCATATGTTGCTCGATCGTGTCGAGCATGTAGCGGGTCCAATGGGCCCACTGCTCGTGCTCCAACGCGGCGAGGGCTTCGCGTAGGGGTGTTGGCCCCGCGGGGCCAACACCCTCCTCGTCTTCCGGCCAGTAGCTCTCGCCTTCGTTGCGTTGCCGTTGGTAGAAGGCGACCTCGTCGCAGTCGTAGCACGCGAAGTACTGGGGGATCTCGCCCGTCACGATCGGGCAATCGGGGTC
>Ga0180437_10005852_pt1 | contig 16664 bp, 14 predicted proteins | sample SS_ome_4_FD_132410 | JGI IMG/M metagenome (GOLD analysis project Ga0180437, IMG submission 132410) | Hypersaline lake sediment archaeal communities from the Salton Sea, California, USA - SS_3_D_1 metaG | ecosystem: Environmental > Aquatic > Non-marine Saline and Alkaline > Hypersaline >... | reverse complement strand
TTTTTCTCTTTTCACGAGATCAAGCACAGTGGAAAGTCACATTCACCAATCCCAACGCTTAGCCATTAGGCACACAAGTTGCCTTAAGGAGAGGAAAAAAACCTTCTATATCATTAATGGTCTCCAATCTATTCATAAAATCAATGATTTCTGCCCTTGATGCTTCATTAATGGCCTTAGACGCCATATAGTTGAATTTTTCTTCTATCTTAGAGCGAGACAGCGGATCCTCTGGCTCGCCTTTAGCACAATCCAACCTGTATGAGAAGGCGCTGCCATCCTTTGTTGTAATTTCAACTATTGTAATACGTTTTTGAGGGTACTCTCTATCGAGTTCAGAGTCTAACTCCACCTTGATCTTCTGCATTAATTGTTGAACTCTTCCGTCTCTGAGAACACTGTCAGCAAATCTATCAGGAGATGCATCACCGTAAATAAGAGCTACTGGAACGCCGAATTGTATGGTGTACTCAGCTTGGCGGCCGTTTTTCGGTTTTTCAATATTGCAAACGGCAAGGGCAGTCGAATAAATCCTCACCGTGATTTGCTCAATATCCTGCCACTCAATGTTATACTTATTCCGTATATAGAGAGCAGCATCGATAGGTCCGTGCATATGGCGACATCCCCCATGAATCTTAATGTATGTGTTTGCTATTTCATACTCTTTGCCTAATCCGTTCTCGATAATACTCAGATGATACTCATCGCTGAAAGCGGGGAAAAATCCTTCCTCCAAAATCTCATCGCTCCCCTTAAGCCCAGCTTGGGCAAACAAGGCAGAAAGTACTCCCCCTTCTGATGCTCTGCCAGTTTGCACGCTGAAAGTGGGATAAGGCGCTCTGTCAGCAGCCTGTAAACCGTGGCCCAGGAGGCTAGCAATCGAAATTGCATGCATTATTCTCTCTTCATCCAGGCCCAGTATCTTACTAACAGCAGCGGCTGCACCCATAGGTCCGTGTATTGTCGTCGGGGAAAAGCCTCTGTTATGCGAGGAAGGATACATTGACCGTCCGATTTTCAACATAATTTCATATCCTAACGCTATGGCCAGTATCAGTTCTTTCCCGCTTACTGGCCTTGCGCTGCAGGCGACTTCCGATGCAGCAAGTGCGGCTGGCACAATAACACAAGCAGGATGAGCTCCCGTGAACCTGGATCCATCGGATATATTATAAGCGCTATTTACCATTGCGGCAAAACTACAGGACAATTTGGACCCCTCCCCAATGACTGTCGCCTCCTCTTTTCCACTAAATTTCTGGAGTAGTTCTATAACTGATGTCATAGGATACCGCCAATATGAATCAAAAGCCGTGCCCAGAAAGTCTAAAGCTCTTTCTTTGGTCACGGCAACAACATTCTCAGGTAAATCTTCGTAGGAACTCTCATAAACGAAACTACCCAAAATCTTCGCTACACCCATTGTCTACATCCCAATTAATAATTGATAATTTACTGAAAACGATATTGACACCTACATGCACCCATTATTTCACTAAGGTATGTTATTATTCTCAGGAGACGCTGTTCAAGAATACCGCTAATCCATCACGCTCGGTGACGACAGGCTCAATGCTTTCAACCTTCACAGCACTCTCACTCGGCAAACGAACCTTATACCTTCCTCTCAGGTATATGGATAGAAATGGGCTTGCTCTCCCCAGGCTTCTGCCCTATCGCTTTCCGGACCTACCTATACGTTTGATTGTCTCACCACTGTTCGTAATTATCCTGGAATTCTAGGGAGAGCTTCAACTCTATTTGGTAATGGGAATATATTCTCCATTCCGGTACCAATACCGGGCAAAGTCTTCTGCAACCATGCCATCATGACACGTGGAAGACCACCGTATGCGAGCATCCTTGTTGCCCATAAAGGAAGGTTCGCCAGTAAAGGTTTCAAGAGCATCACGGATTGCAGCGGGATTGTCTGAGCCAGCCTTTTTGATCGCCTTTGCGAACAACATCAAATTACCATAGCCGAGAGCCACCCCACAATCAAACTTCATGACATCCTTACCAAAACGCTTCTGCCCTCGCCTATAAACCTCAGCTACCTCTGGTCGTGAGAGATCGAGCTCCCCTACAACCAAAGTCCCTTCAACTGCCTCTTTACCGACGAGGCGCACCATGGCGTCCAGGATATTTGTCAGCTGAATGGTAGGAGCCTTATACTCGAGTCTTCTCTTTGCTCGGTAGAGAGCTGCATTCTGTGGTTCATATTGAAACTGAACGATGACGTCAGCGCCGGCATCCCTAAATTTGCCAGCCTGTACAGTAACATCTGATGCGCCAGCTTCACACGTCTCCGCGGCAACCACTTGCATGCCCATTTTTGGAGCTTCGCGCTTGCAGTACTCCAATGAGTCAAGGCCCCATGTATTCTGAATATAGAATACAGCCACCTTCTTAAGGCCAATGTCCCGCGCTGCTAACAAATATGCCTTGGCCCCATCCTCCACTCGCCAGTAATTACGGAAAATCCAGGGGTTTAATGGCTGTGTGAGGATACCCCCAGCTCCGTCACCGATATATGGGATTTTCTCCTTCGAAGCAACCTTAGCCATAGCAACATTGACGGAAGTCATCGAACCTGCCGAGATTGCACACACTTTATCACGCTGGATAAGACGCTTTGCAACTGTTGCTGCTCTCCCAGCATTCGATTCATTATCTGCATGTATAACCTCTAATTTGCGACCTAAGACTCCTCCCTTCTCGTTAATCTCAGTTTCAGCCAGAATAGCACCCCTTTTCCCTGATTGACCAGTCACGGCCATTATCCCAGAGAAGGTGTCAATGTGGCCTATTTTGATAGGGCCTGCGGCTGTCACTTCTCTGCTTACACCGGGTAGCGCCAACAATGCCACCAACAATACTAAAATTAGCCACGCACTGCCGTGTAGGCTCAGTAATTTTTTTCTTTTCATTTCAATCCCCCTTTTTTTTAAAACCACCTTTGTAATTTAAGGTTTTACTGCTTCATCCAACCAGCTATCCTATTGTTCACCACCTCCTTCCTGTTCCGCCGAGTTCTCTCGGAAATCTTCCCTGCACACTGTATTTGACCACGGTGAGACTCTTGTCGCACTTGAAGTCAGCTCATTGTCTGTATCTAAATTCCGAGATAGGTCTTTGCGACTGCATCGCTTTCTTTTAGTTGGTTAGTTGATCCTTCCATTGTAACCATACCAACTTCTAAAACATAAGCCCTAGATGCTAGCTCGAGCGCTAAGTAAGCATTCTGCTCCACCAGTAGTATAGTTAGTCCTTCCCGGTTCAGCCCTGTAATCGCTTCTGAAATAAGCTCAACGATCAGAGGAGCAAGGCCAAGTGAAGGTTCGTCCATGAGCAAAATTTTGGGTTGGGCCATCAAAGCCCTTCCAATAGCTAACATTTGCTGCTCACCCCCGCTAAGGGTTCCTGCTGTTTGGGCTTTCCTCTCATGTAACTTAGGGAATAAATCAAAGACAAGTTTAATCGATTGCTCTCTGCCTTTCTTACCTAAAACCTTTAATTTGCTATAGGCACCGAGAAGCAAATTTTCATAAACTGTGAGAGGGGCAAAGACCTGCCGCCCCTCCGGTATCTGAATAATTCCAAGCTGAACTCTCCGATGAGGTGAAACGGATGTTACATCCATCTCTTCAAAGATTATTCTGCCTTTCTTGCAAGGCAATAGGCCGGAAACGGCGCGCAGAATAGCGGATTTTCCAGCTCCGTTCGCGCCAATCATACTAACAATCTCACCATGATCCACGGCAAGGGATATATCGTGGACGACGTCTACTTGAGTATAACCTAAGGAGACATGTTCAAGACGTAGCATGTGCATACCTCCTTCCCAGGTATGCCTCTATAACGACTGGATCGGCGCCGATTGCATCAGGGGATCCTTCTGCTATCTTTACGCCGTAATTCAGGACAATAACCTTCTCGGCAATTCCCATTACTAACTGCATATCGTGTTCTACTAGCAGAATAGCGACCTCTTGATCACGGATTGAATTCAACATATCTTTAAGCAAGCGCGTCTCCTGAGGATTCAACCCTGCAGCAGGTTCATCTAAAAACAAAATTTTAGGTTTGGAAACAAGGGCGCGTGCTAATTCCACTAATCTCTGCAGACCACCTGGTAACTCGCCTGCTTGTTTGTCTGCATAATCAACAAGGTTAACCGAATCCAATATCTGTAAAGCAAATTCTCTGTTTTCGCGCTCCTCTACACGGGCTGGTCGTGTTCGAAGCAAGCTCTGATATATATTTGTTTGTATCGTTGAATGCATGCCCACTACTAAGTTTTCCAAGACCGTCAAAGCCCTAAAGAGCCTACAAATTTGGAATGTACGAGCAACGCCTCTGCTAATCAGCTCATAAGGATGCAAATCATCGATTCGCTGATCTTCAAAAACAATGCTGCCGCTCGTTTTCTTTTCAAGAAGTGTAATAATATTGAGTAAAACCGACTTGCCAGCCCCATTCGGACCGATCAGGGCTGTAATTCCTTTTTCAACCTCAAAGGTCACGTTGTTAAGGGCTTGCAATCCACCGAAATTTTTAGATATATTATTAATGGAGAATATCACCGCGCAATCTCCTTGTTAGTGATGCTAAAGTGACATACAGGCCTTTAGGCATAAATCCTAACGTAAGCAACAATATGGCGCCGTATACCAAAACATGCCAAACCTCGAAAACCGCCAGCGCCTCCGGAAGCAACATTATTGTCGCCCCCCCCACAATTGAGCCCCTGTTACTGCCTAGTCCTCCAAATACTATCATCACCACTATTAGGATGTTCATCCACAAGTCAAAGTAGCTGGGTGCAAGAAATTCATTCCACTGACCAAACAAAACACCCCCAAGCCCGACCAATAATCCATTGAGCATAAAGGCTAATCTTCTATAACGAGTAACATTTATTCCGAATGCAACAGCCGCGACCTCATCTTCCCGAATAGCCATCATAGCGCGCCCGGCGCTCGATGAAACAAGCCTCTCGCAACCGATAAATGCCAATACCAGCAAGCTCAGGATGAAATAGTAGTAGAATGTATCACCCATCTCATGTTGGAAAATCACTGTCGCCGGGACAAACATCCCATCCGAGCCTCCTGTGACATTCCTCCACATACCAATGACAGTGTAGGTAACAAGTGCAAGAGAAAAGGTTCCCAGAGCAAGGTTATGACCACGGAGACGCAGCAGAGGTATGCAGACAATTGCAGTAGCTACAGTGGTCAATAGGCAAGCAAGAGGCAGGGCTAAGAAGAAGTGAATGCCTAATCGTAATTGTAAGATTGCACTTGAATAAGCCCCAAGGGCATACATAAAAATCACACCAAAATTGATCTGACCGCAATATCCAAAGGTAATGTTTGTTCCAAGTGCCAAAAAACAGCCAAGTGACGCCCATATCGCGAGATGGACAGGATACTGACCTGCCCATAGAGGAAAAGAAAGGAACAAAAATGCTACGGGTAGCACAAAAGCTAACTTAATTAACCTGATCTTCTGCATGCAACTTTCCCCTTATCCGTAACCGCTACTCCCTCTCACCCAGTAAACCGCGAGGTCGTACTATCAAGACTGCCAAAAGTAGCACAAAGCTTAGAATCTCAGCTGCTGCTGAGGAAATATAGCCAGTTGCAAAAGTAGTAACAATCCCCAAAAAGATACCGCCAATAAGTGCACCATAGGGGTTTCCCAACCCGCCAAGCACAGCCGCTATGAAACCCTTGATTGCATATGGAAATCCCATAAGCGCGTACGGCGCACTAATAGGTCCCACCATATAGCCTGCTAGCCCAGCCATTGCAGCACTGAGGACAAAGGCAAAGTCAACCATCCTCAAAGGCTGGATACCAACAAGTGTTGCCATATCCTTGTTGTACGCTGTTGCCCTGAGCGCTCTCCCGATGGTGGTCTTTGTTAAAATCAGATGATACCCTGAAACAAGGATAGCAGTGATCACAATGATCAAAGTCTCCTGAGACCCAATAGGAATATTAAAGAGGTGCCATGTCTTTTGTCCAAATACCGCCGGTACCGGTATCCAATCATATTTGGTGACACCGCCCACGGTTCCGGTCATCATCATTGCAGCCCCCATAGTGGCTATAATGATGGTGAGAACTGGCGTTTCTCGTTGGAAAAGATGTCCTACCACAAATCGGCTCATCGCTAACCCGACAAGGCCGCTAATCACCACAACAAGACATATAGTTATGAACGTCGGTGCCCTCACACTCACCAAGAACGTTGAGGCTACCCATACACCTACGAGCAGGAAGTCACCCTGTGCAAAGTTTATAACCCTTGACGCATTGTAAATGACTGTAAAGGTAAAGCCTACGATACCAAAGATACAACCTATACTAATCCCATTAAATAGTACCTGTGCTAACAACTCTTAGATCTCCTTTTGCCAGATTTTATTTTTAGGCTCGCTCCCTCTCTTTTCGCTCGTCAACGTGTACACAACATTTCTATTTTCAGAATCCGGAGATCTAACTCCCTCTATTTTTTCACTCGAATTCATTTCCCTATTCAGAAACCTCTGCAGGATCTCCAAAAGGATTCTTACCTCTATCTGGTTAGGGTGCAATCCACCAAGGCGAATAATGTTTTTGGTAACGATTGGTCTTCTTGCCGCATTTTACTCACAATTTGCATGTATCATCTTTATTTACACCCTCACCAATCATAACATTGCCTCTGATTTCATAAATGAGATCCCATGAAACCTCACGCTGTACCCATCGATAAAAATCTTGCCAGAGCAACAATTAAAAAAGCTCCCAGAGCCTCTTCTTCTGAAGAAGTTCCTGTGTGCTGCTCTCCCACTCAATCCTTCCTTCCCTCATCACATATACGCGATGGCTAATATTCAAAGCCGCCTCAGGAACATTCTGCTCTGCCAAGATAATAGCAACCTTTAAGCGCTGATTTATTTCCTTAACCGTTTTAATAACATCTAAGGCCAAAAATGGAGCCAACCCCAAAGATGGCTCATCCAAAAATAACACTTTAGGCACAAGCATCAGGCTTATTGCAAAGGCCAACATGCGTTGTTCTCCGCCGCTTAAAGTACCGGCCTTCTGGGTATCTCTCTGTTTTAGTATCGGAAAAAGATCATAAACGATTTTCAGCGTCCCAGTTACTGTTCCACGACCCTTTAAGAATGATGCGACCTCCAAATTCTCGGAAACTGTTAGATCCCCAAAGATGGCCTTTTCTTGAGGAACAAAGCAGATACCTGCTTTTACGTTAGCTACTGGGGAACGATTGGTAATATCTTTTCCTTCATAGGTGATTGTTCCATTTCGAGCCTTTATTACACCTTCAAGGGTCCTAAAAGTAGTGGTCTTTCCAGCCCCATTGTGGCCTATAAGGGCAACTATTTCATTGGCATCAACGCTCAAAGAAACACTGTGAAGTACTTCTTTTTTCCCGTAGCCGCTCACCAATTTGTCAGCATAAAGGAGCACTCTAAGCCTCCTTTTCTCGCGTGCCGAAATAGATATTTGCTAAATGGGGATCTCTTACGATGTCTGTCACTTCTCCTTCAGCAATAACTTGGCCTTGATCCAGGAAGATTATGTAACCAGATAAACTTTTGACCAACTCCAAATTATGTTCGACTATGCAGATGGTTTTGCCTTCCTCCACCAATTCTTTTATCAGGGAAATCATCTCATTTGCTGAACGAGGATCTGTTCCTGCAATGGGTTCATCAAGCAAAAAGAGATCTGCCTCTGTTGCAAGCAACCGAGCTATAGAGAGCAACTTTTGCTCTCCATACGACAGATCACCAGTTAACGTACCAATTCTTCTTATTAATCCAACTCGCTCTAACCAAGTGAAGGCTTTCCTCTTATTTTCTTTGTTTTCTCTTGCTATTTGTATGGGATTTGCAAAAATTTTCCAAATCCTCTCACCTCCCTGGTTCGGAATGGCAAGGAGGACATTGGCCAGGACGGTCATTTTGTGGAATAGCTGAAGACCCTGCCAAGACCTGCTAATACCCCTCTTTGCCACTTCATAGGCCTTCAGATTAGTGATATTCTCGTTCTTATACCAAATTGATCCCTCGTCCACCTTCAGAAAGCCGGTAATCAAATTAAAAATTGTGGTCTTGCCAGCTCCATTGGGCCCGAGAAGGCAGACAATAGTGCCCTGCTCTAACCTGAACGAGCACCGGTTTACTGCTTGTAAGCCACCAAAACTCTTAGATACGGATTTAATCTCAAAAAAAGTCATTGTTACTCTCTTACTCCGCTGCTTATATTAGAACTCTCTAAACTTTCCTCTCTTGTCGGGCGTTCTGGTATTATGCCCTGAGGACGGAACATTAGGCACAGCACGAGCAGTCCCGAATATAAGACCATTCTAAGTGGATTAGCAACGGCAGCTGGCAGAGCTACAAATCTCAGAATCTCAGGGAGCAGCACCACAATAACCGCTCCAACCACTGATCCCCATAGATTTCCCAACCCCCCCAAGATAACCAGAAGAATTAAGGTGATAGAGGTATGCAAAGTAAAGTACTCAGGCCCAACAAAGGTGATATAAGGTGCGAGAAGGCATCCACCCAAAGCGGCCATGGCACTTGATAACACAAACACTTGTACCTTGAATCTTCTCACGTTCTTGCCTAAAGCTTGGGTTGCTAACTCGTCTTCACGGTTAGCTCTTAGGACCCTGCCAAAAGGCGAGTTGATCACACGCCAAGCAACAAAAAAACACAATGCCGCGAACGACCATGAAAAGGGTAAAAAGGAATAGCGAGAGAAAAAAGTGTAGCCGAAAAAGCTAAGTCGAGGAATACCCGGTATACCTGAGGGGCCCCTGGTGAGGGAGACCCATAAGACAAAAACAGTGTACACCACCATCTGAAACCCAAAAGTTACAAGCATCAGATACTCTGCCTTCACCCTAATGGAAGGGATAGAAATTATGGCTCCCATAATACCGGCAAGAACTACTCCTGCTATCACCGCTAAGAAAAAATTCGTCCCGAACTTCACGGTCAATAGAGCAACGGCATAGGCACCGATACCATAAAAGATAGCGTGACATACGGAGAAGAGCTCAGCATAGCCAAACAGCAGGTTGAGAGAAATCCCAAGAATAACGTAAATCGCAGTCATATTCAAAAGGTGAGCAATGTATGCCATCTCTGTACCCCTACTAAAATCAGCTAAGCCTTAAATGCTACCCAACTAAATTTCGGTTTCTAGCCTTCGGCCTAGGAATCCCCTTGGCCTGAATGTGACAAAAACGAGAAGAACAAAAAAGGTAATTGCTGGTGCCCATCCACTTTGGATTCTCCATACTCCAATGGACTCAACTATGCCTATAAATATAGCCCCTATTGCTGCCCCGGGAAGGCTACCCACACCCCCCACAATAACTGCGACAAAAACTATAAGGATACCACTCATTCCCATCTCCGGTGTGCACCCAAGGTCTATGCCTACTAAAATCCCCGCTGGGGCAGCCAAGGCTGAGCTCAGAGCAAATGTCCAAAGATATACTTTTGAGCTGTCTATTCCCACGAGCTCGGCCATTGAAGGATTATTTGCAACCGCCCGGATTCTTTTTCCGATGCCGGAATACCTTAAAAATATCCCAATAGAAAAAAAGGTAACAATGGCAAGCACAATATCAAAGAGATGTAAAGGTGTAATTGTTAAGCCAGCGAAAACGAGTGTTTCTTGAAATTGAGCAATCTCGAACCTTTTCTCCAGTGTACCAGCAAATGCAGCAACCAAGTTAGCGCCGAGAATCAGCACCGCCAAAGAGGTAATCATAACTATATGCCCGGATGCACTTCTTCTCCTTAGATGCCGGTATATTACGATCTCGATGGTAATACCCAGACTCACTGCTGCAAGAATGGTCAAAACAACAGTTAAAGCAAAATTCACCTTAAGAGGTACTGAAAGGTAATATGCAAAGTAGGCAGCAGCAAGGTATACTAAGCCGTGTGCCAGATGAAATACTCTGGTTACTGCATAGACAAGGGCGAAACCTGCTGCCATGAGAGCATAAATACACCCGTTGACTATACCATTGAGTATTAATTGCATCAGCATAAGTTATCCCTCATTGTGATCTTCTTCTGTGCATCTAACGAGCTGAATTACATATTGCTTACGTGTCATTCTTTGTTCACCGCTGCCTAATTTGCTAGTAATCCGTATTCTTAAGGCCTTATTTTATAGGTATTAGCTTCTTCTTTTCGAGATCATACCCTCCCAGCATCTGGAACTTGGCGTCTTTGACAATTTTTATCGCTACCGGCCTTGTGCATGCTCCATCTTTTGGGCTGAAGCGTACCGGTCCACTTGCTCCCTCGAAATCCAGCTCTAGGAAAGCCTTCCTTATTGCCTCTCCACTATAACCCCAGCCATTATCTTTGGCGAGTTCCACAGCTTTGGCAAAGGTATAAACACCATCGTAGGTCATAGCTGTGTAAACATTTGGCCTTGTCTTGCCATATTTTACCTCATAGGCTTTGAGGAATGTTCGACATTGAGGGCTATCTATTGGAAAAAACCGACCTGCATAAATAATACCTTCACTGTGGCCGCGACCCACAGTCAATACCTCAGGATTCTCAAAGGCAGAAACGCTGCATATCGGTATGTTAACCGCCACCTCACCCCACTGTTTACACAGCCGACCTTGGTCGGCACCTGCTCCTGCTAGAAAGATGGCATCAGCATTCGTAACCTTCAGTTTTTGCCACTGACTAATAAAGCTCATGGTACCATACCCGGGATACGTTTCAGCTCCTACAATACGCCCACCTAAACCCTTCCAGAACTTAACGAAGCTTTTTGTTATCGCCACACCGTAAGCATCGGTAGTATTGAAAGTTGCTACGGTCCGGTATCCGAGATCACGATACATGTAATTTGCTACTGCTTGAGCTTCAAAAATGCCGTTGGGAGGAATGTGGAACATGTATGGGGAGCACCCCAACAATTCAGGGCCAATGGAGCAGGCATTAAGTATTACATGCTTATAGTGAGTAGCTAAAGGTGCCACTGCCAGCAACAAAGCCGTGCCCATACCGAAATCGCAGTGAGTCTTATCCACTGAAACGAATTTTTCGCAAACACTCACTGCTAATTCGGGTTTCATCTGGTCGTCCTCCTCTATACCCACCAGTTTTATCCCATCAATGCCGCCATTGGCATTTATTTCTTCAATAGCTAGATCGTAGCCTTCCTTGTACATCGCCGTATAGGAAGCAGCGGGACCTGTATAAGCAAAATTAAATCCGATCTTGAAAGCTTTCGGTGTTTTCCATTCCTTAGCAAAAGCTGGCATTGTAAACAAACTCAGAACTAATGATAAAACCAACCAACTTATGCCACATAGGCTCGCCAATGTTCTCTTTTTCATTTCAACTTCCTCCTTGAAATTAAGATTATGGTTTTGCGTTATCCTGTTTGCTCTTGCTATCTATCACTTAGCGCACCACCTCCCTTCTGCAGACCCAATATATACCTTTATCTTACTATACCATCTTCCATAACAGTCCTGTGCTGCTCCGAAAAGGGCAAAGCACCAATCAATTCGTTTCATAATCCTCTGATCTGGACTTTTAAAAAATACTATTTAACTGCTTCTTACACTAAGCGCCACGGTGTTAAATTCGAAAACTGAAGATTTTTTCATAGCAATAAATCGAATGGTAGATATATAAATAGACAGAGGTTCTCTTTATAAGAGAAGGTTCCGGCACACCATTTTAAGAACGACATCTCCTCCCCTTACAAACTCCTGCCGTGTAACTCTTTTGATAGCAAAACAAATGCTATCTTTTAGCGTTTTCTACACCATCCTCCCAACATGAGATCCATCGTGAATTGCATCCACAACGAGGCATGATTCCGCACCCTTACAGGAGCCAATTGTGTAAAGTTCGGGCACCCTCCTCTCGAGGGCATTAAAGAGCTCCATCCGTTCCACAGGCGGTACAGTTACCAGAATGGTATCTGACTCGATGGTCTCCTTGGTGCCGTCCTTGTTGGTAATGGATAATCCTCTGTCTGTGATCTCCTCGTACTTGACCTCGGTGAGAATCCTTACGTTCTTCTCTTCAAACCATGGCATCATGAGATCTAGGTTTCTGTCGGTAACTCCCTTTCCAAACTGATCAGTGTCTTCTACGAGGGTCACCTCTCTACCACGTTTCACCATAAACTCCGCCGTTTCGCAGCCGTACAGTTGACCACCAATGACGAGAACCTTCCTCCCCACAGGGAGATAAAACTTAGTCAGCCACCGAAGTACCTGAGGCCTCACAAGCCTAAGAAACACTCTCGACCGCCGGTGGAGTTCCGCGGCACTGATGACATTGGGTCTCTCAATGCCTGGTATGTCGGGAACGGTCAGTTTTGGTCCTGTCGCTACAATGACAACATCGGGTTTAAGCTCCTCGACTAATATCGGTGTCACTTCCGTTCTGAGCTTAATCTTGACTCCGAGTTTGGTGATTTGGGTCTTCAGGTAGTGGGCTATGGCGGGGATGTCTTCTATTTCTCCTCCCTTTATCATGGCGGCAAGGTGCAGGAGCCCGCCTAACTTGGGTTCTTTCTCGTAAAGGGATACGTCATGTCCCCTCAACCGTGCAACTCTCGCTGCCTCCATTCCCGCTGGTCCACCACCCACGACTATGACCTTCTTTTTCCTCTCGGCCGGTTTGATCGCATACTCTCGCTCCCTTCCGAGAGCAGCGTTAATTCTACATCGCCTGGCTCCTATCCGGGGAGTTTCGCATGTCACACATGCTGTGCAGGGGGCGATATCCTCCAATCTCCCCAAAGCAACCTTATTGGGCAGTTCGGGGTCGGCGAACAGACGTCTACCGAAAAGTGTAAGATCCACTGCATCCCTCTGCAGGAGGCGCTCTGCCATCGCCGGATCAAGTCTTCCGCCACCGATAATGGGGACAGACACAAGTTTCTTGATCGGAGCTGTATAGGCAGCATGGAGCCCCTCCCTTTTTATCCTCTTGCGCAAGTTCTCTGTCTTTTCTATTGGTTCCGGATAGAGGATGTGCTCAGGAAGAAATCTCCAGTAATGCCTGCCATAGCCAAAGCCGGTTACACTAATGTAGTCGGCATCGGCTTGCTCCATTATTTTCGCTATCTCCTGGCTCTCTTCAGAGGTAATCCCGTTCTCTGTGCCCCACTCCTTCCCGTTAATCCGGACCCCCATCAAGTAGTCTTGTCCTAGACGCTTTCTTATGCCCTGCATTATCTCAACCATGATACGGGTCCTGTTTTCCATGTTTTGACACCCATATATATCCTGGCGCTTATTCCAAGCACGAGACAAAAAGCTTGCAAGAAAATACGAATTAGCGCCGTGGACCTCGACACCATCAAACCCCGCCTTCAGGGCCCGCTCTGCTGCTACAATAAACTCCTCGATAAAGATCTCAATCTCACCAAGGCTCGACTCTCTGGGAGTAGGATAGTACAGGAACGGCATTTCTTCAGCGCTTAAAGCTGAAGCAGACACACCCTGAATACCAGTGACACTGGGTATTGCTGCCGGCCCAACATGCCAGAGTTGTGCAACGACTGGACAATCATGTTTGTGCATCACATTCACCCATTCAGTGAGGCCGGGAATGAACTTATCATCCCAGATGCCTGGCATGTTCAAGCCTGATGGAACACCATCGACCGAGAGGGCACCAGTGATGATCATACCGACGCCACCCTTGGCGAGTGTCTCGTAGAAATCTCTTTGTCTCTCGTTTATAAAGCCATCTGCCTCAACGTACAGCATAGCCTGCGGTGATTTCACTATCCGATTTTGTAGCTCAAGATGTTTCAAATGAAACGGTGAAAGAAGCCTCTTGTACCGTGTGTTCCTCATGAATACTGTTGCCCTCCTATTTATCTGATCCTGTTACAGTGATGACAAGTTTCCTTATGCTAATTCGTTGAGGAGTTTTATGGCAGAGATGCCAGCTGCTGCGCCATCGCCCACAGCGGTTGCCACTTGCCCGGGTGAATTGCTTTTGATGTCACCGCAGGCGAGGACATATGGGACATCAGTTTCCATCTTCGTATTCACAATGATCTGGCCCCGATCATCCAGGGGAACGTCCTTAAGGTATGCTGTGTTGGGTAAAACACCAACACACACGAGGACTCCATCCACTTTCAACGTCTCTATTTTCTGACTTTTTTGATCTAAAAACTCTATCGCCTCGACTCGGCTGTCACCAAGTATGGTCTTCGTAGTGACCCCACACCGAATCTTCAGCTTCGGATTCGCTCGTGCGCGCTCTTGAAGGATCGCACTCGCAGTGATTGACGGCAGCATCTCAAGGAGAATAACTTTTGAGGCAATCTTTGTCATATAGAGAGCCTCGGTGATGCCGGCATCTCCTCCACCACAGACCGCAACTACTCCATCTGCAAATTGGCCTCCGTCACAGAAACCGCAATAGAACACACCCTTCTCCATAAATGCTTCCTCACCAGAGACACCGAGTTTTTTGGGTTTGGAGCCACCACCAATAATCACCACCGAGGTCACATAGGTTGTTCCATCGGCACACGTGACCGACTTGCAGCTAGAATAATTTTCAATGTCCACAACCTCCTGGTGCTCAATCTGCAGACCAGAGTCGGTGGCTTGAGTCACCATCTCAGAAGCAAGCCGTGCACCTGGGATGCTCTCAGAGAATCCCGGGTAGTTTTCTATCAATTCTAGATTGACGATCTTTCCGCCTACGACATCTTTCTCCAAAAGGACAACACGACGCTTGGCTCGGCCCAAATATAGCCCTGCTGTTAGTCCTGCAGGGCCGCCACCGATTATTATAGCATCGTAATCAAACATAACATTTCATCTCCCTTCTTCCATTATCTCAAAAAGTCTGCTTTTTTCTTTCTCCCTCACCTATCTGGGCACCACAGTCCTCGAAGAGATCACGAACACAGATCACGAAGGCTACTGTTCTTGAGGTACGTGGGCACCATACCTTTGTATTTCTTTACCACCGATGCCCACTTCTGGGGGAGCTCTACCTTCTTTGTTACAAAGGTAGACCCTCCCAGGTGACCGCCGGTAAACATCCCAATAAAGTTGCCGGTGGTTCCCCCGCCAACAATCACAATGATATCATCAGGGCTCAGAAACAGAGAGCGTAACTCACCATCTTCCAGGGGGATCGTTGCCTTGGGGTGTCCTGGAAGGATACTGAAGAAGTGCTGATGAGCTGGGCACCGGGCAAATCGTGAGACGTAGCCCTTGATGTCCGCCTTGCTCCAGCCCTCATCAGCGAGTATTCTGGCGTGAGTGGGATTGATGAGCAGACAGGTCTTGCCAGGGGCTCCAGGAAGTGCATCGGCAGTGATGGCGGTGAGGATGCCCTTGGCAGTTGTGCCGAGGGCCCAAAACTGTACGAACTGGTGAGGGTAGTGGAGCGTTACGGCACTGTCATCTTTTGCAAACCCTTGGTCTACATGAAGGGATTCCCACGGACTCGCCTCTTCATCCTCTGCAATGACCATGGTGTACCGCTCTGGGTTGCCCAGATGTCCCATGTCTTCGATTCCCTTCCGCGCCTGGGCTGTGTTCTGAATGATGAGTCCCATGGCCCGCCCAATCGCGGCATTAGCAATGATGCCGGGGCTAAAGGCACCGGTCCCCTTGTTAATAGCCAGCTCTTTCCGGATGGGCCCATTGATAATCCAAAAGGGACTCCATGAGCCGGTACTGATTAGGTGGAGCGCAAATCGACGCATAGGATCTGCCAGGGCCTGAACTCCGGCTATCAACACTGGCATGTACGTGGGCAACGCCCCTGCCATCACTGCATTGATGGCAATCTTCTCCACCGTTGCCTTGCCCAGACCGGGCTCGAGTGTGGCTACCACGTGGTCTCGCGGAAGGTCTGTCCCTGTGAGCATCTCCGACACTGCCTCCTCAGTAGGGGGAAGAATCGGAAGCCCATCAGTCCAGCCCTGTGTGTAGAAGAATCGGTTGACCTCTGAAAGGGTTCCTTTGAATCCAATTGATGGAGGCTGTGCTACGGGTTGTTTCGGGGACTTCTCCTCATCGGTCAGTGGTTTGGTTAAGGCATCGATAAGCTCATCGATCACAGGGGTAATGCCGGCTCGGGCCTTTTCCAGAACGGTATTCTCAGGAGGGGTGGTATTCCCTACCATCCGGATCTTTGGCATTGCCCTTGCGGCAGTTTCTCTCCCGCAACTCAAAAAGTTCTCGTTCACGAATACCGCAGCTGGTTTACCTGTTTGCTCTACTAAAAACGCGTCCTGCACAAGGCAGGCTGTACAGGAGCCTCAGTCCCCCTGAGCAAGGATCACTGCATCAACCTCTGTAAGCCATGCCTCAAAGCGTTTCTTCCATTCCTGTTGTTGGGGTTCCCTGTAGTACGGTTGCCCATGATAGTAGAAGCCCGCGTTAAACCACGTAAAGGTGGTGGATGGGAATCTCTTGTTGAGCTCCTCCTCGACTACCGTGAGCACACCTTTCGATGCTGCCTTCATAGAGTCGAACAGGCCAATCGTCTTACCTTTGAGGTCAGTGAGGCGCGCTGAGAGCCCCTGCAGGGGTGCCTGATCAATCTCCGCCCACGGACGTAGTACCTCATA
>Ga0180437_10005851_pt1 | contig 16664 bp, 15 predicted proteins | sample SS_ome_4_FD_132410 | JGI IMG/M metagenome (GOLD analysis project Ga0180437, IMG submission 132410) | Hypersaline lake sediment archaeal communities from the Salton Sea, California, USA - SS_3_D_1 metaG | ecosystem: Environmental > Aquatic > Non-marine Saline and Alkaline > Hypersaline >... | reverse complement strand
CATCTACTGCAGAGTGTTCCGCTATTTGGCCTGTATATACTGTTTCTGCACCATATAAGATATCTTCGTAGGTAGTTTCAGTAATTGAGTCCAAAGAAGCGTTAATCACAACATTTTTAGCCCCTCTGTCTGTTTCTGTACCAGAAGCGTGATAATTATTGACTCGTATTTCATCAAAAGCAATAATCCAATCGAATACAGCAATTAATCTCATGCTTGAATTACCAGAGTCTGATCTCCAACCTTCATCTGCAGCTGCACCATCTTTATCAGTTGAAGTATCAAAAACATTGGCTACATCTTGATTGGCCAGGGAGGATGTGGAATAAGCTGTATAGTCATCAGAAGTGAACTCGAGTTTTTGGCCTTCAAGATAGAAATCTATTTGCCTCAAACCAAGAAAGGATGCATCACCCCAGTTATCTGCAATATCAATAACAACACTTTTAGCATGGATTTTATTGTCTTTTAGAACTTGCCGGGCATCATAGCTATTCTTTCCACAGGCCTCATTCAAAACCACCATGGCTGGAAAGTCCGTTAAATCAGAGTCTATATCATCAGAATCTATTGTTAATTCATAAATACCTTTACTTTTATACTCAATCGTAAACAGGCTGTCTGTTAAAGAAAGGTTAGTTGCTTCAATCCAGGCTGCAGACCTAACTGTACTTGATACTCGAATCTCAGATATTGTGCCGCTTATTCGGTTGTTTTGATAAGTTCCACCAAGCTGGCCAATAGACATATCGTCTGTTACTGCAGAGACTTCATCTGTGGCTGTGGCGTCAGTGTGGACCTGTGTTCCATCCAGATACATAATGGCATCAAGAGAACTATCCATTGTATTAACAAAATACCCTCTGTCTGGGATTGTTAGTCCTGTTTTTTCTACATAGAAATTATTCCCATCATACTCATAATCCATAATCATTGAGCCATTATCAATATTGGCCCGAACAGAAAACTGCTTATCGTCTCCACCTGTTATTTTGGTTAAAAAGAAAGTTTCACCAGTTGCATTTGGTTCCCCTGCAACCTCCAAAGTGAAGTCGCTTGTTAGATTGTCCAGAGTTGTATTCCCAACATCAATAAAATCGTCAGTTCCATCAAAGTCTTGGGCTTTACCAACCTCTGCATCAATAAGGTCTGCAGACGTCATGGAACCATTTGGAGTTCCATCACCATTCCCTGTGGAATCAAGAAGATTTTCAGAGGAAAGATCTTGTGCCATGTGATAAACAGAAATAAAGTTATCATCCCAAACTGCAGCTGAAGGGGCTGATCCTGCTTTACCTACAAACCCTGATATACTTTCAGCAGAGTTGATTGTGAAGTTATCATAATCGGTTGTTGCCCCAGAGTTGAAGTCAGCTAAAACCCAGAGTTTTACAATTAAAGGTTCATCAGTAGTTTCGGTAAAAGTGTGTCCACTTGTGCTGCTATCCCATTCCCATTGAGAGCTTTTCCAGTAGTATCCTTTAATTGTTGAGCCTGATCGAGTAAACCTTATCTTTCCTGTACTCTCATCATAAGATACTATAAAATCATTCTCTGATTGAGAAGAGTTGGCGACAGCTCTGGTTGTGGAATCTGATAAAAGCATGTTGGCAATATAGCAATATTTAGTACCATCTTTAGTGGACACATCCATCCTAACTGGGAAAGAATTAGAAGAGGATGGGGTGTCATTAGAGATCTCATCAAAATCTATTTGAATGTCAAAATCACCAGCTATCTCAAAGGTTGATCTGATCACGATTCTTTCATCATTAGCTGTGTCAGGGATCGAGATGCGGAGCTTATTGCTGTTTATTTGAGCAGTCCCAGACGCACTTTGATTATCAACGATCCACTTTTCTACATCAGGTGGATCCGCATCAGTCCCTGTGAAATCGTCTTCAGCATCTTCAATTGATCTAAAAGTCTGATCATCATTTGAATAAAAGTTAGTGTCCAGAGTTATTTTAGTGTCTGTAGTTGAGGATACTTCAGGAATGCGAACGTGGTAAACAAGCTTCTCAGTATCAAGATCGAGTTGCTCAACTTCAACGTGGAGCTTATTTTCACTTGCATCTGTAATAATCATTCGCGATATGGTCAGAGCTAAAGCATCCCAAACAACTTCTTCATCTTCGGCATCAGATGCGGAGTGCTCAGAGAATGTGCCATCAAAGATAAGACTTGAGCCTGAGATTGAAGCACCATAAGTTGTGTCGGTTATAGCTGTTTGAGCAGTAAGAATCTTTACATTGTTTATTCCACGAGTTGTAAGACCGCCAGAAGCGTGATAATTATTTACTCTTATCTCATCGAATGTTTTTGCATCATCGAATACAACAATGAGCCGCATATCTGAGTTACCTGAATCAGATCTCCACCCTTGCTCTGCAGCTGCTCCGGTCTTGGAGTTTGAAGTATCGAATGCCTCTCCAGATAGCTGGTTAAATAGCTCGGAGGTGGCATAGGCTGTGTAATCAGCTGCAACTAAAGGAATTAGAAACCCATTTAAATAAAAGTCAATCTGACGAACACCTAAATAAGAAGCATCTCCGTGATTGTCCTCTATATCAAATATAACGCTTTTAGCGGTTATACTCATTACACCACCTTTTCACTTACAAGAAATGTTAATTCAAGCTCGTAATTATCATATGTAACATCTGATATTTTCCCTAAGAAAACACCCTCAATACAAGTCACTTCAACATATTCCTCACTTGAAAATATTTGCTCAATTGATTCCTTCTGATCAGCGTCAATATCACCCTTGATTATAAAGGTTCTATCAGCTTCAGAAAAACCCGCATCAACGAAAACTGCCCCACCATCTAAAGTTGGAATGCGAGTTCTCCGGGCAGATATCTCAGCAATCTTTGATTGGAAATTGTCTTCAATTATAACAAAACCATTTTCATTATATCCCAGTGTAGTAATTGATATCATTATGAAATCCCTAATAAAAAGTCAGCAGATTCTTCTGTGGCTTGGATTTGAACCTTTTTTATTATCTCCCACATAATCAATTCTAAGGCTGGTTCAAGACCTGTTGAGTCAATTTGAATTGATAAATCCCCCTCTTTTAGGGCATCTTCACGGGCTTGCATATAATCTATCTGAGAATTAACAAGTTTTTCTTGTAAATCGAAAGATTTCTGCCTTAATTCCTGCTCTTGATCAAGGATATCCAAAGCCTCCCACTTAGCTTGAAAACTTCCTGGGTCATTTAAGACCCCCAGAGCTGTCCCAATCAACTCAGCAGTGCTTTCAATTGAAGTATTAACCGAGTTAAAAGCAGCTTCCATTTGCTTTGCCCCGGCTTCAGCTTCTGCTATATCGAGTTTGGCTTTCCACTCCATTGAAGTTTGAATAGTTTCTGCTTGGGCTTTAATGGTCTCAAGTTGGACATCTATATCCCCCTGAGCCATTATTTCTAAAATCTTTTCAGATGGAATCTCTTCTATATCATTGGTTACTTTATCCAATCCTTCTGTCTCAACTGGAACAACTATTTCATGCTTTTCTCCACCCAGCCAATATTCGAGTGTTTCTGTGGCTTTTGCAACAGATTCATCATCAACCTTTAGGTCAAATACTTTCTCTGTCTCAATCCCCTCAAAAAATGCCTTTATCTTCTCCTCATCCCCTTCATTTAAAAGGGCAAGAACTTCTGTTTGCTTTTCTTCTGGGATCTCCACAAGCTTTTCAAGATATGCAGTTAACTCTCGATCATCTGCTTCAGCTTTTAGCTCAGCAACATGAACATCTTCTGTGATTTGATCAATAAGCTCTTGAGCCCCTTTTAGATCTCCAGTTTCAATAGCTGTAAATATCTCTATTGTGGATATCTCAGGTGGCAATTCATTTATCTGTTTTCCGAGATCTTCAACCGCCTTTGCTTCTCTCTCAAGAGCTGCAATTTGATCATTAAATTCTTTATCATTCTGAGAGCTAACAAATGTTGCTAAAGCTGCAGCAGTTCCAGCCAGTGCTAAAGCTAATCCAGCTGGACCAGTTAGGACTGCAACCAAGCCTCCAAATAAAGTTGTAAGAGATCCAAGACCGCCTATAACAGATCCACCAATGGAAAGAACAGATCCCAATCCAACTAAAGCAGTGCCTAAACCAAGAATTATTCCTGATAATTCCTGCGCCTCCGGGCTTAACTCATTAAATGTTCGGGCTAAGTCCACAAAGAGATTTACAACAGGGGATAATACATTTATTATCCCGGCTGTAGTATTCGTTATAGAGGCAACTGTGTCAATAACATCTTGAATTGCTTGTGCCATTCCCTCTTCTGTGAGGATATCCAAGTCAGCAGAATCGAGACCATCCCGGATAGCACCAAATAAGCTATCAAAAGCATCAAACAAATTGTTAAAATCAGAAGGCTTAATATCACCCCAAGCTGCGAGAAAGCTGTCTTTAACCTGGTCAAATGTATCTCCTAATCCATCTTCAAATCCAGCCCAAATATCAGAATCAACTATCTCAGTCACAATAGTTCTCATCATCTGGGTAAATTTTTTACCAAGAGATTCATCAGGCTTAATGGCATCCATCTTCCCTTTAAGATCTTCCATTTTTGTAGCAGTAAGATCGAGAGCAAGAGCAGCTTCAACTCCCATGTCCTCAAATTGTGTCCCAATTAAACCCACTCCTGCTTGCATCTGGACTGATTTATCATCAACCTCACCTATCTTACCAAGGATGACCTGAAAAGCCTTAGAAACCTCAATTTCACCATCTATGATGCTTTTTACAAATTCATCACCTAACCCTAATTGAGATAGGGCATCTTGAGTTGTTTTACTTCCATCCAGAATCCTTACATTGAATTCTTTAAAAGCATCATTCGCTTTATCTGTTCCCAGAATACCTTCTTGATATCCTGTTTCCATAGCTGAGAAAAACTCACCAGCACTTGCTTCAGCGTTTTTATATTGGGTGGCATACTCATTTATTGAATCAAGGAAATCACCTGAGCCATCCAGACCTTTCTGAAATCCCCCAGCTATAAAATCAAATGCTTCTTCAGAGGATAAGCCAAAATTTTTCATCAGAGTGTTAACACTTCCCAGCACCTTCTGATAGTCCTGGCCAAAAATAGATTCGACCTTTTTAGCATTTACAGCAATTGACTCAATACTATCAGTTGACTCATCACCAAATTTTTGAGCAGCCAGAGTAACCGCTTCAAAGGATTCGGCCAGGTTATCCCCTATTCCTGTGGTGTAAACTCTTTTTGCTACCTCTTCAAATTCCTCAGCTGCCTCAATTGGGAGTCCAAGAGCATTTTGCATCTTTGTAGTTTCTTGCTCTATCTCGGATCTGGCCTTTAATCCAGCTGCCCCAACAGCTAAAATAGCAGCCTCAAGAATCACAACCTTTTTAGCAGCATCAGCAAATGGTTCTCCAAAGTTTTGTAGATTATCACCAAGCTGATCCATGCTCCGGTCAATACTTTTAGTAACACCGGTAACATCATCCACTCCATGGAAAATGATATCTATAGTTTTCTTCAGGTCAGCCATTTACTTTTTCTTCCTATTTTGATTTTTCTGTTTATTCTTCAAGAAGTTTTTCCAAATCTCCCTCTCAAGCGGAGTTTCATAATCATATGGCAATATATCTGGCCTTTGCTCTCTTAACACCCATTTATTCATATAACAAAGTGCTACACTGTTATAAAAATCTGGATTTGTTAAGAGGCTGGAGGCTTTTTTTCAAGTTCTTTTTGCACCATTCCTTTCCCTGAAATAGAAAGGATAGAATTTGTTAAATTATAAAATACAACCGGATAAACTTTACTCAATTTTATAGCAAGCTCGAGTGAGCAGATTGGGTCAACAGAAGATTGAACCAGCATATGAATTCGCTCAGGGATATCCCCAATGCGGTTATTTTTTACACCAAGATCAAAAAGGTTTCTAAGCCCTTCAACTTTTTCAGATATATTTTCACTGACCAAAAGACCCAGCATTGAGTCTATGGCCTTATCATTTTTTGCACTGTTTTTACAATAGCCTAATTCTGGCCCGGACAAGCACCGAATTTTCCAAACTGGCAGTTCACCTTCCTCAAAAAAATCCATCAATTCTGGTACTGGAATATCTTTAAATCTGGGCTCAAATTGTTGGTTGGAGAACTTCTTTGTATCAAAACCCATGTATTTTCCCTATTTCCATTTTAAGTGGCTAAATTTTTGTTTTAAGAGCAACTTATGTCTTCAGCATATCCTTATACCAGAAAATTCTAAAAACATAAGTTGCTAATTTCATTGAATATTTTCACACAGAAGTTAGTATTCACTAACCTATACTGTGATCACCTCAACAGCTGGTTCAACAGCAGAAATCGTTGCATTTGCAATCACAAGATCATCTGATGGAAAGTTACGGCTGATGCCAAATTTTCCCTGCTGGATCAGGTATGGATCACTGAGACGATTCTGCTTAAATTTGAAGAAAAGGCTATTATTTTTCTCTTGAAAGATGGCATCTGAAATTCCATCTTCAGGATAAAATTCAAAAGAAGCCTGGTTCAAAGTTTCGCTGGATCCGCCGATTGTTCTTCCATATACCTGAGTGGAAGTTGTTGAGTGAGTTGTTTCCGGTGGAGTGAAATTGTTAGCATCAACTATCTCGGAAAATTCCGGTGTGTAGTAAGAAGCATAAACTTTCTTTGGTGTATCTCCAGTGTGGATCAGGGGAAGTGCAGAAAGGAATTCAACACCAGCTTTCCCGAGCACACCTTCACTCACATTGTAAGTTTTCTCACTCCACAGAGGGTAATTAAACTTTTCAAGGGAGCTGCCCTGGATCTGTTTAATTTCTGAAGAGGTAATTGCTGCTGCACCTTGGGCAGATAACTGCACATGCCCAAGAAGAATACTATCTTCAGGAACATACGGAGGGCCACCAGCTGCTCCAACAGTCCCTGAGAAAGATGTTCCTTCAGTTCCTTCAACTGCAACAACTGTTTGAGAGCTGTTAAGAGTCACAGCCACAATCTTAAAATCGTTTGTTGTGGGCCGGGCAATAGCCAGTGAAGCAGTTGCGCTGATTGATCTTTGCACCCCTGTCTGGAAAACCTGGCCAGCTGCTATAGCAACCTCATCATTGCTTCCAGTTGGGGTAATAGCAAATCCATTGATTACACCATCAGGCCTAACAACCGGGGCAAAGCCATCTTTCTTTGACCAGAAATTATCATCTGATTCAAAAAAGGTATTATCACCTGAATCGTCCAATTCAACCATGGCAACAGCTGATTGAGCAGCTTCATAGTAAACTGCAGCTTGATCTGAAATACTCATAATCTCATCCTTTATTTAAAGTTAAACATATCATGGTTATCTGCTAAAAACCGAACAAGAAAAGTCACCAGAACTCCAACCCAAGGTGACTGCCCTTCTCCGATTGTATTATCATATCTATCAAATTTACACTGCAGTACAATTCCCCCAAGCTTTGGGCTTAAATCATCACTCACCTTGGGGGCATTCGGGCTTCTGTTAATAGCAGTAACGATATCAGCAGCCATCTTAGCAGCCACTGAATCAAATGGGGCACCCGGTTCCCAAGTCTTTGTGTGCATTTCAATCATCACTGTTAAATTTCGGTCATCTTTTTTATATTTCCCTTCATCCGCATTTAGCATCCCAGTAGACCAGAAATTAACAGCAGGTAGGTCATAACCCTTAAAAGGGGTTAACATGGCTCTTTTCAGTGATTTTACACTGTTAAAATAACCATTTCGGGCAGAGATATTCCTCAATCTGAGCTTAATTTCTGCCATTATTTGATCGTGTGCAGTTTCCATTTATTCACCTATGGTATCCTTTAACCGAGACAGGAGGCCAGGAACAGTGTCTTCAACTGATTTAACCATGTTTAATCTGGGTGGGATAGTAACCTTCTTGTGAAGCGTAAACATCAGTCTACCATTTAAAAACACCCCAAATTTAAAGGGTTTGTATTGTATTATATATCCACCCCTGGCAAAAACCTCTTTTGCACCCATTCTCATAACCCCAGCTGGTGTTTTATTTGCTTTAGCTGGAATATTCAGATAAGGGCCACCAGGCAAAGTTCTATAAGCCTTTTTTGCTTTGACTATTCCACCCTTTTCCTGAATCGGGGCATATACCATATCAGTTGAGATTCCAGCCTGATAATTAGCAAAACCTGAGCCCTGATTGGTAACCTTCATAGACTTCATCAAAGCACCAGTTCTCCTGGCAAGCTGAGAATTAGATTTGATATTTGCATCTGCATCAAAAAGACTGATTGCAACTTCCCTTTTAAAATCCTTAAATGTTTCAGCAGGAAAGCTTTTGATATAATCAGATACTTCTTTTAGGTTTATTACTTGAGTCTGTACAGGCATTTAATAGCAATCTGTTTTTAAAGGGTGAACAGCTGGCATCAAGATCCGCTTGGTTTCTTTCAGCAAACCGAGTTCTCTATAGGTGACGGTGCCGCCTTCAGTTGAGACTGTTTCAGCCCCAATATGTTCCTTGCGGTTGAACTCGTGGGATAGCTGATAAAGTGCAGCTGCTTCCAATACTGGAGTCACACTTTCCAATCCACCAGTATAGGTAACATTTAAGATATCATTGCTAATCCCAGTTTCAAGTCTTAATCCATAGCCAGTAATTTTATAATCAACACTCCCATATTCTTCAGCTTCAACTGACACAACTTCCTCTATCGGGATAGCTGGAAGATATATCATCTTTTTAGGCATTTCATTCATGAAAATAGTAGCAATTCTTTCTATCTTCTCAAATTCTCTTCCTGTAAAAGCCTCAAAGGATGGGAGCAACCGATCAAGAATTGTTCCCAGGGAAGGATAGTCATTAATGGATGAACCATCCAACCCCAGGAAATTCTTGATTGACTCGTATGGAATCAATTCAAATGCCATAGTTTATTCCTAAGTTGTAGCAGCTGGTTCAACCAGAAGTTTCGGGCCAGCCACAGAAACCACACCAACCACACAAGCTGCTGTAGCAACAGTCACAACAACCCTGGTATACCGGGCACGCGGATTCGGCACATTCAACTGGGCATTTCCAGCAGCATCAATTTCCGTAATGGCAGTATCGTTTCCAGCACCAGCAACCTCATCTGTCCAGGTTGAGTTATCCGGGGAATGCTGCACTTTTGCGTTAACGGTTGCACTTGAGCCAACTGTACCAACACTAATAAGATAGCTGGCACCAGGCAGTTTAGAGTGGTCAACTGCTGCACTATTCTGTGCCCCTGCAGTATAAGACTTAGCAGCAAGGGCTTCAGCAATTTCATAGTTTGATCCAGGATCATGTTTCATTTTATATCTCCTTGTAAAGTTTAAAAAATATTACAAAAGCATTCTAAAGATGCCCAGGCTTATTCCTCTTCCTCTTCCTCACCAGAAGAATCTTCAGCTGGGACATCTTCAGGGGTTTTAATAGTTACTGCTTTGGCCAAATTCCCTTTCATAAGAGATTTGGCCAAATCAATAGGCATCTCAGATGGAACTTTTACAACATTCCCTTTCTCGAGCAAGGAAATGTTTATCCCATCTGTTGAAACTTTTACATCTTCAAGAATTTCAAGCCCCTTCATCATAGCCTCCAAATTATTTCTTTAAAAAGGTTAATGGCCTTTGAAAAATGCCCGTTTTAAGCAGATACTTTCAGAACCTGGAAGGCTTCTGCCAGGGCCACAGCCCCACCAACACGTTTTTTCAGCAGGAATCCAGTCTGGTCATATTCAGCATATCTTTCAACCAACCGCTTGATCACGAGGCCTGAGCGATCTCGGATCTTGTAACCAGAGTTGAAGTCACCAAAGATAACCGGATAAGTACCAGCACCAACATCAGGCATCCCTTCAGGATTGATGACCGGTCTGCCCAGTAAAGTGGGGGCACCGTCTTTATCAACCATTGGATCCCAGAGATACTGTTTGTTGCCATCTTTCAATTTCCGGTATTCACCTTCAGTGGTAGAATTCATTGCCCATGTGGCATTCCTTCTATACACTTTTTTCAGGGAATAAACCATCTCCTTCAGGGCATCAATACCGTTATAGGTAGCATCAGCAATATCTGCTGCCACATTGGTCTTGACGAAATTCGACAGCACTTCTGAATAACTCAGGATTCCAGCAGGTGAATCCGGGTCAGCACCAACAACAAATGCATCGTCTTCAGCTTCAGCCACAGCCATTTCAAAAGCAGTTTCCAGTTCACCCATGATGTCTGCAGCAGCATCATCGAGAGTATCGTTGGAAATTAAGGCCAATGCCCTAACATTTTTGATGGGGATGGTAATTCCACCAGTGTTCAGGGTCTGTTGGCTAACAGCCAGACCTCTTGTGCCCCAGGCAACAATCGGTTTAGACAGGGCACCCATTTTTACAGTATCCCTTGAAGTGGTTCCAACCTGGCAGATAGGTCTTACTTCAGCCAGATCAAAAGCATTCATAATCAGTTCTGATTCAAAGTCATCCGGTACAAGAAACTGGCCATCATCATCAGATGTTCCAGCCAGAGCACGGATTTCTTCAGGTTCCCAGGCAACAGCAGAGTTTTCACCCACACCATAACGGATGTATTTCTCATATGCTTTGCTACGGAGTTCCATTTCAGGGGTAATTTCATTACCACTGGAATCCCTCTTGGGTGGTCTTTTTGAGCGGAGCTCAATTTCATCAATCTGTTTTTTCAGATCAGTGATGGTTGTGTTGATATTTTCAACCATGGTTCGAGTTTCAGCTGTTGCTTCACCAGATCTTTCTTCTGCTTCTGCAATCGCTTTGTCGTTGGCTTCTTTAAACTTTTCCCAAGTTTTGCCAAGTTCTTTTCTCAGTTCTTCAATCTTCATTTTCCAAAATCTCCTATTTTGGGGTTAATTAAAAATTATTCTGAATATCTTTTAAAAGGCTGACTGTATTCTCAATCAAATTAAATGGTCTGCTGTTTTCAAGCAAAGCCATAATACGATCAACCTCACCATCCGTTAATCCACCAGAGCGGATCTCATCACACAACCCCTCTATAAATATGGATCTGTGCTTCTGATGGGCCATTAAAACTTCTTCACTGATTTCCCTCAGCTTGCTTCTGCTTTCTATAGGTAAAATTTTACCCTTTTTCAAGGTTTTTACCTCATCCTCAGTGAACTCGGTTCTTTTGATAAGCTCATCTGTATCTACATCTTTCATGAGCTTTGAGAGTTCATTTCGAATTTCCATGTTTGGAACAGATTCCCCTCTGGCTTCATAAAAAGTATAATACTCATTAAGCCAGGAGATATATGCTGTGTGGAATTTAGCAATTGCTATATCCACCTGTTCAATAATTTCCGCTGGAGAGCTATCCCCGGTATAATAGATCTCATCAATGGTCTGCTCAAGTGAAGTGAACAGCTGCCACCCCTTTGATCTGAGTTCTTTTTCAGCTTGTGTCTGGTCAAAATCAGTGGATCTCTTTTCCTTTTTCTGATCCTTCCTTACACTGGTCACCTTGGCCCGAGAGTTAGCTTCAAAAACAACAGGGCCACACTCTCTGATATCAACTTCCTCAATTTTTCGGATACTTCCAACAGTACTTTCCTTCACCACATTAAAGCCAAAGGAAAATGCTTTTATATCTCCTGCCCGGACATGAGCAAATGCAGTTTTCCCAACCTCAGTATCGAGATTAAACTGGCAAACTGCAAACGGGCCATAAGTATCCTCACCAACCTCAGTAATTTTCCCAGCCAAGCCATTATCATGGTCATGGTTGTAAATCAACCGGATGCCTTCAGCCCCTCTTGACTGAAAAGACTTGGTAAATGACCCTTTTTCGAAAGCAGAGCCATATGAATCCACAGAATTCCACTTGGTAAGATAGGCTTTTACAATCCCTTTGGCCTCATCTTCTGCCCGGAGTTCTTGGATTTTACCAGATTTGTTGTATTCTAAATCCATAATTTTTCCCCTAACCATCTATTTTATAAGTTAAAGTGCATCTACAATTCATTCTTTCTTCTGGTGGCAACTGATTATCAAGAGGATATCTGGCCCGGAATTTACCAACCTTAAATAAATCATCAATCCCAACTGTCTGGCCACTGGCTTTTCTGTGGCTTTTCCTTACTTCAGTAGCAGCAGTTGACCATACTTTTTGTGTGGCTCCAGCAGTTTCAGCCCCTTTCCACTGACCAAGATTTACTGCATTTCCGCTTATGGTTCTGGCCAGACCCAAAGCCCTTTTCTCATTAAAAATTCCAGTATCAATTATGGCTTGCTGCAATTGATTCATCGTTGCCCCAGTCTCAATTGCACTATCAACATGGAGGATAACTTTTTCAGCTGTGGTTTCGTTTATCATTGAAACCTCAGTCAGAACAATATCCTCTTTTCTAAGATATTCAACAATCTCAGCCCGGATATCATCTTCTGATGTCCTGGTTTCCATAACAAAATCTGTTCCATGCCTGCCCCCAGAGAAAACATACATTTTTGAGATTTCATTCACCCATAAAGATTCAGAGTTCTTTAGCACTCTATTGATATCCACATTTATGTTTTTATCCAAGGCATCAAATACAGCCTCTTGCTGAGTTGAAAGGAGATCCTCAAAGGTTTTCCTATTAATCTGTGTTTCCTTTTCTATAGCCTTTTCAACCGATTCTGCAGTGGCTCTAAACTCTATAGGGGCTTTATCTTTCCTTGTCTCCGAATCAGTAGAAATCAACGTATTTTCAGCCCCTGAAGCAGGATTAGAATCATCCCACCCTTCAAATTCCTGGAATCCGAATTTAAAAACCTTATTTAATTGAGAGAAAGGAACACCCATCTCATAAAGAGCTTTAGCGGTTTTGGTTTTCGCCAACATTGCTTCACGAATTGCCGGTATGTTTGAAATATCATAATCAACAATCAAATCGCCAAGTTCTTCAGATAAAGCAAAATTGAACTGATCTTTTAAATTATCAAGAAGGAAGAGCATGGTGCCGAACCAAAAAACAAGCTCGGAGGTTTTATAGTTATTCATGGTGGCACCATCCATCACTCCAGCGTAAACTGGTGGTACACCAAAGCAAATAAATATCTCTTCCCTGTTGAACTTCCTTGAATTAATAAAGTCCATTTCCGCTGGAGTCAAAGCTGTCCTAACATATTTTGCTTCATCTCCTAAAACACCAAAAGTTCTTTTACCAGCATGCCTCTCATTTAAAGCGTCTCGGACAGCATCAGCTTCTGACTGACTGGCGAACCTTCTTTTAAAAAGGAATACCCCATCAACAACTCCCCTGTTCTGAGAGGTGGCTTTATTAAAATCTCTTTGATCATTGTCTAAATCTACAGTTTTAGAGATAACTTCCAAAGGGGAAATCCCTAATATAGGGTTGGCTGGGTTTGTGTACATATGGTGTATAATTTCATCTGGCTCATATGTAGAAGTTTTACTTTTATCCAGAGCATAGCCAGTCATCCATTCTTCAGGGTCAGCTGTTGGTATCGGGTGGAGTCTATCTGGCGATATAGGCCAAAGCTCCAATGTCTTACCACTAACTTTACTTTTTTTAAGGTAAGAGTTTCCAGCCAGTTCGAGCCAAGTAACCATAAGCTCAAACATGTCTTGTCTTGATATAGAGGGGTTTGGCTTTTTAAAAAGGTTGTTCAGATAATGGCCTTCTGCAACTTCTCCATCCTTATTTACTACATTCCAAATTACTGATCCAGCTGCTACACTTTTCAGATATACAGATCTATATACCCAAGTATTTGCCTTATATCCAGATGCCACAGCATTCTTCAAAGTCCATTTATTATATATTGGTCTTTTTGTTTGAGATGGCCGAATAACAAAAGCTGAAGATAAATTCCTTTTTTCGAAAAACCTTTTAAGTGTAGTAAACATTATGCCACAAAAACCTCACTGTTTAGTATTTCGGGATATAGATATGCCACCTCAACAGCATTCATTGTGCAGTCAAAAGCATCGTCATATTCGCCATTGGGGAATTCCAATGCTTCAGTAGTAATATTCAAAACACCTGGAACTGCTTGATTTAAATGCACTTTCCCTGTTTTAATCTCTGGGCCAGTATCGTATGCCCGAGTAATTTTGTCAGTAGATCTTGGGATTGAATGGACCTTCAGCTGCTTCTCTTCAAATTCCTGAATTAAGCCAATTCCAGATGACTTATCCTCAATGCACATTCCTCTAAAAAAGCAGTTTTGCTCAGACGCCTCTTTCTCACATTGGAGATAAAAAGCTTCACCCTTTCTCCTGAGATCCGGGGCTTTGACCCTTTCCCTGTGCATATTTAAAAGGTAGATATTGTTATCAACTCCAAACCCCCAGTGTTCCATAACCGTCCAGTCATTCCAGTTATTCTTTTTCTGAGCAGTATCAGCCACAGCAAAAGTAAACTTTAGCTTGGGCAGTCTTTCCCACCATTTCCACCAATTTGATTTTATAAGATTCCCTCCAGCAACAATAGGTTTTCCTTGATAAAGGGCTGACCAGGATTCATCCAACATGGTTGCCTTTTTCTCCAAGAGAAAATCCAGAGGCTTTAATTCAGGGAAAAGTGGTTCTCCCTCTTTTCTGTATTTTCCATCCTTGTTGGCAATAGCTGGATAATTGACTATCTTGAGCTTTTTGTTCATAGCTCGATATTTCTTTTTCAACCTTCCAATCAAATCATGATTGGTCCACCGAGTCATGATAACAAGCAAGCCAGAGGTTTTAGAAAAACGAGTCATGAAGTCATCAGTAAACCAATTCCAGATCTTATCTGACCAGGTCTTTGAATTGGCCTGTTCCCTTCCTTTTACTGCATCATCGATTATCCCAAGATCCAAAGATTCACCAGTTATTGGGCCAGCAACTGTTGTATTTCTGAATTGACCTTTTGTAGGGAAATAATTGGAATCAAAGAACTCAATCTGCTCAGTGGTTCTGGTTCCCATCCCACCTTTTCTTGGTAAATTCGTTTCGGGAAAAATAGCTTTATACTTAGGGGTGGACATCACCCTCTGCTGGGCTAAATTACACCGTTTTCCGAGTGTATCAGAGTATGAGGCATATATTACCCTTAAATAGCTTAATTTCCCTAAAATCCAGCTAATAAAATCGGTTACAGCCCAACTCTTCCCATGCTGAGGTGGAGACTGGATTATAAGCACCGGTCTTTTACCATCCCTTAAATCTTGATAGAACTTGTGAAGATGCCTGCATAAATCCTCTATAAACCAGTTGGTTTCAAAATCATCAACCCGAATATACTTTCTGAAAGCCAGAAAATTTACTCGGGATTTTTTGATCCACCAAGCCTCAAGAATTTCTATGTCTTCAGGGGTAAGTACCATCAGTCAGATGAAACCTTTAAAAGGATCTCATCAAAGTATCCAAAATACATTGAGGCAATAATTATCAAGCCCACAACAATAATCAAGATCCGCTTTGTCCATGGAGTTAAAGAGCTCAAAAAATTCATTATCTTTCTTCCTTCATCTTCATATCGTCTTTTAGGATATGATATTGGTTGGTGCAGGCCTTTTGATGCTCATATAAAGTTATCTCTAAATCCTTGTGGCTTTTCTCCATCAATATGGTCTGCCTTTCTAAAATCTTTGTAATGTGTTTCTGAGTTGTGGCCACTGTGTGGGATAATTGAGTCAACTCTCGAACATTTTCAATTAACTCTCTCGGTGTGTACCACATAAATCGCCCATCGTCGTCTCTTATTTCGTGCATTCCTTTTAAGTCTCTTACAATACCATGCACCTGTCTGCTTCTTTCCAGGTGTGGAGATAATGTTTCGAGAGTTTTCTCAATTGCATGTAGTGTATTGCTATTCCCATCTTTTATCTGATCAAGAAGCTTATCTGTGTTTGCATTTGTGTTTTCGAGAACAAGCTTGCTATCTTTTTTATCCCATATTCTATAAAGGAATTGCGTCAAAGCCAGAGCCAGTGCAAGTAAAATAAAAAATTCCTTATCTGTCATCTGAATCGTCGATTCCTAAATCAGGCACAGGAATTCCTTTTTCCTTCAGCAGCTCTTCTGGATCAGTATTTATATTGTTGTTTATCACAACAGCTGGTTCGTCTTCTTTAATCCCATATATGTGAGATGATAATAATTTAATCAAACCATTATTAACAGTGGAGGTTGGCTCATATGCATGTTCCGCTATTTTACGGAGCCATTTTCCTTTTCCTATCTCTAATCCATTGACTACTGCTGAGTTGAATTCTGGGTGTTTTTGCCGCCATTTTATCAGAGTATTTCTGGAACATTTTAGAGCTGAACACACATCACTGAGATTTTTAGCATCAGCAGAAGTAGATAAAAGCTTGTAGACAATATCACAATATTCATCTTTATAAGTGGTCTGATTCCAAGCTCTTTGTGGATTATCAGGCACCAAAGGCTTCTGATTGTTTTTACTCTTTAGCTCAGGTGGAAGAGGTTCACTTGACATTTGATTCTGTCCTTAGTTTTGTGTGACTGCAAAAAAATAAATAATAGTACTATAGTATTTCTCCACTCATAAGTAAAGAGTACAGATCTATTTTTTTACTGTGGGGAAAGGTGCTGATATTATTGAAGATTTCGACTATAGAGACTTTTTACTCCATTGAAAATAAAAAGAAAAAAACTTG
>Ga0180437_10005849_pt1 | contig 16667 bp, 12 predicted proteins | sample SS_ome_4_FD_132410 | JGI IMG/M metagenome (GOLD analysis project Ga0180437, IMG submission 132410) | Hypersaline lake sediment archaeal communities from the Salton Sea, California, USA - SS_3_D_1 metaG | ecosystem: Environmental > Aquatic > Non-marine Saline and Alkaline > Hypersaline >... | reverse complement strand
TGTTCCTGTCCAACACGCGGATTCGCGAGATCTGGCCTCACCCCGGCTTCGACGCCGGCGCGCGACAGAAGGAGATCCTCGCGCTGCTTCGGAAGGGCTGCGGGGAGATCGAGTTCGTCCCCGTGACGGTGGAGGGCGACCGGCAGACCGAGCGGGCGCTGGCGCTGAGGGACAAGGTGGACGGGTTCGCCGTGTTCGTCCTGACGCTGGACTGGTCGCAGCGCAACAGCATTCTGCGGATCGCCAAGCTCGGCAAGCCGACGGTCCTGGTCGACGACTACCTCGGCGGCTCGGGCGTGTTCCTCACCGGCTACAGCGCCCTGTGCGACCAGAAGGTCCCCGTCGCGGCGGTCTCCACGACGCGACCGGACGATCTCGTCGCCGTCATCGGCCGGTTCGCCTCGGCCCGCGACCCGGGCGTGACGGCGGCCTCCTTCGCGAGGCAGTGCTGGAAGCTCTACCGGGGCACGTTTCCCCCGGTCGGCAAGGAGCCGTGCCGAGACGACGACGTCTGCCTGACCGACACGGCCGAGTGCGTCAAGCGCTTCCGGTCCTCGCGGTTCCTGATCCTCGGGCGAGGCCGGGCCGGTCAGGTGCAGGATTACCTCGGCGTCAAGGGCGTCTCGCTGGACTTCGCGGAGTTGAAGGCGCTGTACGAGAAGGTGGACCCGGCCGCGGCGGCCGAGTGGGCGAGGAGATGGTCGAAGCGGGCCGAGCGCGTCGTCGAGCCCAAGGCCGACGCCGTTCGCAACGCCGCCGCCGTCTACCTCGCCACGCTCGAGCTGCTCGAGAAGCACAAGGCCGACACGGTCACGATGAACTGCCTGGGGGGCTTTGCGTCGGGCAAGCTGCCGGCCTATCCGTGCCTGGGCTTCATGCAGATCCTCGACGACGGCGGGCAGGGCGTCTGCGAGGCGATGCCCGACGACAGCCTGAGCATGCTGATGGCGAGGATCCTGACCGGCCGGCCCGGGTATGTCAGCGACCCGGCGCTGGACACGTCGAAGAACCAGATCTGCTACGCACACTGCGTGGCCACGACGAAGGTGTTCGGCCCGAAGGGCCCGAGCAACACGTTCCGCATCCGCACGCTGCACAACCGCGACCCGCGCGGCGCGTGCGCCCAGTCCTTCCTGCCGGAAGGCTATATGACGACGAGCTTCCGCACGAACCATCGGCGCAAGCAGATGGTCATTCACCAGGCGAGGTCCGTCGGCCACGTGGACAACGAGCGCGGCTGCCGCACGCGAATGGTCGCCGAAGTTCGCGGCGATATCGGCAAGCTGTTCGACCAGTGGGGGCGATTCGGCTGGCATCGGGTGACGGTCTACGGCGACGTGAAGGCCCCGCTGACGGAGTTCGCCAAGGCCCTGGGCCTGTCGGTTATCGAAGAGGCGTGACGCGAGGCCGATGTGCGACCAGCCGTTCGCCACTGTTCCGGGAGGCGGAGCCCCGAGGCCGCGATAGGAATCCCGAGGCCCTGAGCATGCACGCCCCGAAGGGGCGGCTGGAGGTTGGCCGGGGGCGCAGCGTCCGGGAGGCGATGGTCTTTGCGGACGGGTCCGGAAGGGGTCCCGGAAAGGCGAGTATCGTGCCAGATGACGGACCTGTCACAGCCCGGGCGGTTCCGGACCCCTGCGGGGCTCGATCCCTCGACTGACGGTCTCCGGGGGCGGCGCCCCCGGCCAACGCCACGAGGCCGTTTCGAGGCAGATGTGCGGGTAGGCCAGAAGCCGGGGCCACCTGCCCTCCGGCAGGTGCCGCGGCCACCGCCGCCACCAACAGCAGTCCAAGGCACCTGCTCAAGGTGGTTTCCTTCCGCCGGCCTTGCCGCCCAAGGCCTTGATGATCCTCTCCAGCCGCAGGCGGATCTCGGGGTCACTTTCGGCCTTGAGATATCTCTTCAGGATGCCCTCGATGCCCCCGCCCATCTTCACCAGGGCCTCCTCCGCCGCTTGGCGGTCCTTGTAGGACTCGGCCCCCAACTGCGCGGCGAGCCCGGCAATCTTCTTGAGCATCTCCGGCGGCGGCGATGGGGAGGTCTGCGTTATGGATGCGATCATGGCAATTGGGACCGCCACCTTCGGGCCGCCGGGCAGCACCTCGACGGCCACGGTCGCCTCAACGAGCTTGCCCTTCAGCCTTGTCGCATTCCAGCACAGCACGGTGGCCTCGCCGGCCTTGTTCGGGTCAATGGTGACCGATTCGATGCCGGCGGCCCGGATCTTCATCCGGCCGTATTCGGTCTGGAGCGTGAGCGATTTGACGGCGAGGCGCCCGATGAGCCGGTCGCGGTTCCGCAGCAGCACCGTGGTGGCGGCGGGAACGGATGCGGGCTCTGCCGTGCCCGTGATCCGCCACACCTGCGTCCGGGCGATCGACAGCCTGGGCCCCAAAGCCAGCTTCAGCGCGAGCTTCTCAGCCAGCGTGCCGGTGACCGTGGACCCGCCGGCCAGGTATGCCCTGTGCCGCGCACCATCCTGACCTGCCGCGGTAACTCGCAGCAGGACTTTGCTCGCCAGGAGGACTTCGCCCCAGTCCGCCGCCAGTTGCAGCGGCGCCTCCGTGGCAGCCAGCCGCAATCGCTGCCCGTCGCGCAGGATCACCAACGGGCCGGCCGAAGCGGCAGTGGCCGGCCGGGCCTCGTTGACCCGGTAGCTGAATTCGCGCAGCTTGTGGATCGGAATTGTGAGCGTGGAGTCGGCCTCGGTCTTCACGACGATGGCCTGGTCCGGTAGGCGCCCCTTCACGACTTGGCCGTCGGCCAGGATCATGAGCATGGGCGGGTCCTTCGGCCGCGAGGCCGCGAGCGGCCCGGCCGCTCGGACCATCCCCACGACATTCCGCGCCGGCATACCGATCGGCCCGAACGCCGTAGTGATCGTGAACCGCTGGTCCCGGATAGTGCCTTTCAGGACCAAGTCGTCGACGGTGTGGGCCCTGTCATGGAGCGCCGCGCGGACCACGGTGACGCCGGCAATCCCCCCGGCCAGAGCCGCGACCTCGTCGGCGCTCAGCGCCCGGCTCCAGATGCCCACTTCGTCGATCGCCCCGTCGAACAGGTAGGTATTCTCTCTCCACCAGTTGCCGATCGTTACCTCGTCATGCACGTATTCCGTCCGGTCGGTATGCTTGACCTTCGCCGAGACCTTCTCGGCCACCTGCCCGCCGTTGACGTAGAGCCTCAACCGCCCGCGATCGAACGTGCCCGCAACATGCGTCCATGCATTCAGCGGCACGGGCCTCTTGGACTTGATGAAATCGAGGAGATTCCGCCGGTGATCCTGGCAGACGCTCAGGCCCAGTTGCTCGCCGGACAGGTAGAATTCATAATCGCCGTTGAAGGGCGACTCGTACCACTTGGCGACGATCCACTGGTACTTCCTCCTCGCGGTCCGATAGACGCGCGGATTGATCCATGCGCTCAGGGTGAAGGCATCATCAGTGTCCAACGGATCACTGTCAGGGACTCGCACGACCCCTTGCTTGCCGTTGAACAGGAGAGCTCCTTTGGCCGTGCCGTACCTGTCGGCCGTGAAGGCGACCCCCGGGCCGACTGTTCCGTGGTTCTCCCCGGCGCTGTCCCTGGCGTGCCCGTCGGCGGTCCAGAATGCCACCAGGCCCTTTCGCGGCACGTTAGCGGGCACGTCGCCTGCGGCCGCAGCGTGCCCGGCCGCGGGCGCGGCGGCAGCGGCCACAACCGCCTCCAACAGTAATGTCACGTACCTCATGGTGCTTTCCTCTTGGCTTCCGCTTTGCCGGCCTCCACCTCGACCGGCACTGGAAGCAGAACGCCCTTCCACGGCTCGAGGCCGCCGAGATCGACGCCCTTGGCGATGGGCATACCCCCTCGCGAACAGTCTGTCCAGTAATACCACCGACTCGTTGGCTCTGCCGGGCCAAGCCGACTCGCGGCGCCGGCCCTGGTCATCCCTTCTCGGGGCTGCCTGCCCGGCTGAGGCGGATCTCTGTGAGGAAGTGCGAATCGAACGTCTTGGCTTCCAGTCGCCGCGGCAGCTCCCGCTTGCGATTGCGGATTCGCATGCCTTGCTCCTTCCCACACAGGCCCAACTGGGACAGAATACCCAAGAGCACAAATGTCAGGAAGGTAAGGGCGACACATCGCTGGCGGAGGCTTGTTCCGCCCCTGAAGGGGCTCCTATTCCGAAGGGACCAAGACCCACCGCTACCGCGGCGGGCTGGTATATGCCGCCCTCCGGGCTACCCGAGCCGCCGGTGTGCCAGTGGATGCTCAACACGAGCGCGGCTCTGCTGCAAACGCGGGCCGTCTTCCTTGTCGCAACGCGCCCGGCCGCGTATAATCGACGCGGCGGCCCGCCGACGCTATGGGGCGGGCACACCTGGGGAGTCTCGGATGAAGCCGCGAGCGGAGTCTGCGTGCTTGGCGCTGCTGTTCGTCGGGGCCGGAGCATCGGTCGCACAGGACCACACGGGTGACGCGATCCACCGGGAGGAATCAAGGCCATGACCGAAGAGATCCATATCGAGCCGATGTCGGCCGACTTCGTCTTGTGGCGGTGTCTGCACGGCGGGCCGCTGTCGGCGGACTCCATTGACAACTGGCCGCCCGACGACCGGATGCCCTGGGAGAAGCTCCGTGCCCGCAACATGCCGCTGCTGACCGGGCTGATGGACGCCTACGGCACGTGCGCGATCCTGGCGCGCGACGGCGACCGGATCGTGGGGACACTGAGGTTCTACCCGAAGGCGATTGTCCCGACGGGGGAGGGCGAGGGGTTCTGCCTCCAGCAGGCGTACCCGGCCGGGCCGGCCGACGGGCTCGCCGAGAAGGGCTTCCTCCCGCCGGAGCGACTCGAGGACCGGACGCTGAAGATCCACTGCCTGATGACGGGCTCTCCCTCGCGGAAGAGCAACCCGTATCAGCGCAAGGGCATCGGCGGGCGGCTGGTCCGCGGGTTGATCGAGTGGGCCGCCCGGCACGGATGGGAAGCGATCGAGGTGACCACCCACGACGACCTCGACCTGCTCTACGCCGTCACCGGCACGGCCGGCAAGGGCTTCTGGCAGAAGCTGGGTTTCGACATGGTCAAGACCGAGCCGCAGTCGGAACTGTGCGGTGACGACGAGTTCACCCGGGCCGTGCGGACACAGGCCGCCGCCGCCGGCCTCAACCCGAGAGCCTTCACGAAGAAGCTCACCATGCGATTGGACCTCGCCGGCCGGCCGGAGGCATGACGGAGAGGCGCGAGGCTTTCGACTCTACTTCCGTGGTGGGCGAAGCGCGTAACCGCCCCCACCTTGCCACAACTCCAGGTTGCCCTTCAATCGCACCACAAGAGGCCCGCCCTGCTCGAACACCAAGACGTAGACCCGACCTGCTGTCAGCTTGAGCGATGAGCCCGTGGTAGCTGGGCGGAACTTCGTTTCGCTTTGGTCGTTGATAAGGCAGTGTGCGCCCCCATAGCTGAGCTGGAGCATGCCTCCCTTTGGCGAAACCAGGTAGACCACGACGTAGACGCGCTTGTAGTCGCCCGGCCTGGGAATCCGTCCATCTTCCAGCACGATGCGGTCGAACACGTAAGGGGTCCCCCCAAGGTGCTTCTTCAAGTCGAGGCGGCCTGGCAGTACCCAAGTGCGGAGAACGTCCTGTTGCGTTTTTCCGCCGGCCAGCTTCGGGCTGAACTTGCCCAACACGTAGCTCTCCCCAAGGTACATCACGCCGTTTGGGTCGGGCGCCAGCTTCGTCCATCGCAGGGGGGGGAGCTTGAGCCCCTTTGGTTTCGCCAAGCGGAATGGCGGCGGGGGTGGAGCGGCTGCGCCATCCCCCCGGGAGGCCCCGTCGGGGTGGAGCGCCGGGCTCTGCGGGTTGATGGACTTCAGGAGTTGATAGGCTTTCCTGAGCTCCGGCTCGTTCCTCCGCTTCTCCTGCTCCAGCCGCTTGAGGACGTTCAGGAGGGCGTACTCCGCAACATCTTGTGCCTTCCGAACGGAGGTAATCTGGTCCAGGCCGGTCACGGTCACTCGCACGCCATCGAGGCCGACCTTGAGTTGCCGAATCCGCTTGTCTATCGAGTCGACGCCCTTGGGCGGTGCTGCGAGCGCGATTTGGGGGCCGGCAGCCCCGACAGCAGCGGCTAGCAGCACGAGGATCAGCCTTCTGGACATGATGTTCTCCTGGGTGGGGGCCCGATTTGGTCCCCAGCCCACGACCGCCATGGGCCGGGATTTGCTGGTCAGCCACCGGCCAACGACCTCCGTCGGCCTTTCCGAGGAATCTAACGCTGATTCCAACGTCCGCAAGCACGTCTTCGAGCCACATGGAGGGTGAACTCCGCGGCGGATGGGCCTGCCGGGCCGTCACGGCCTTGGAACTCCTCGCCGGGCCGTGCGTCAGACTACGCGGGGTTTGAGGTTGCGATCGTGCCCGACGGGTCAAGTGGGAGATCGGCGATGAGCAGGCGAAGTGTCGTGTGGGTCGCTCTATCCGTTCTGGCCGGCGTCGTGCCGCGCGCGGCGGCGGGCGACGAGGCCCGGCGGACCTATGAGGAGCTGTTCGGCGAGGAGGCGAGGAAGGTCCGCGCCACCGGCAGCACGGCCGACGACGCCGCGCTGGCGGCGAAGCTGCTGGACTCGGCCAGGACAGTCTCCGACGCGCCGAAGCTCCAGGCCGTGCTGTGCGAGAAGACCTACGAGTTCGGCGCCAGGAACCGCGCGAGCTACCCCGCGGCGCTCGAGGCGATGAGGATGCTGGCCGAGGTCGCGCCCGAGCGGAAGTCCGAGGCGCAGGAGAAGGCCCTGACGGTCCACGAGCTCCGCTACCGCTACGCCCACGGGCGGGAGAAGCTGGCGATCGGCCGGGAGCTGCTGGAAAGCCTGCTGACCGTTGCCGACCACAAGACCGCCTCGGGCGGCGCCGAAAAGGCCGTCGCCCTGTATCGCCGAGCCCTGTCCGTCGCTTCGGCGATCCGGTCCGGCAACAGGAAGCAGATCAGCGCGAAGCTGGCCGGCGCGACGGCGAGGCAGAAGGTCGAGCGGGAGATCGTTCACCTGGAGAAGCGCGTCCAGTCCGATCCGGCCGACGCGGCGGCGGCGGAGCGGCTGGCGGTCCTGTACGTCCGCGAGCTGAACGACCCGGCCAAGGCGGCACCGCTGCTGGACGCGCTGGCCGGCAGCGGGGTGCTGCGGACCTACGTGCCGCTGGCGGCCAAGAAGACCCACGACGTGCCCGCCGGGGCGTGCCTCGAGCTGGGCCAGTGGTACGAGCGCCTCGCCGCCGCCGCCTCGCCCGTCGGGAAGCTCGGCTGCCTCCTTCGGGCCGCCGACTACTACGACCACTACCTCCAGGCCCACGCCGCCGACCAGGCCGACCGCCTCAAGGCGGCCATCGCGCTGGGGCGCGTCAGGGAGCAGTTGACCAGGCTCGGCCACGCGAGCAAGGGCGGCCCCCGCGGCAGCGTGCTGGTGATGACCTTCGACAAGGGCTCGTTCTACAAGAAGAAGCGCAAGCGGTATGTCAGGGACCTCAGCGGCAAGGGCAACGCCGCCTCCGTCCGCGGGGTGACGGCCGTCGAGGGCAAAGTCGGCGAGGCGATCCGACTCGACGCCAACAGCCTCGTCACCGTACCGCACTCCGAGAGCCTGCGGTTCACCGACGCGATCACGGTGATGGCCTGGATCAAGACGACCGGCCCCGGCGCGATCGCACACCAGAACGTCGTCAAGTCCGACGGCAACTTCAAGTTCGGCATCTGGCCGAACGCGCTGGTGTTCGGCCGCAGCCCGCTGGCCAGGCCGTCGAAGGTCGTCGCCGACGGCCGGTGGCATCACGTGGCGGGCGTCTACGACCGCGAGGACGGCTGGGGGAAGCACTACGTCGACGGCGAGCGCGTCCGCAGCTACGCCGACACCAGCCGGCTGCCCGACCGGAAGATCCCCCTGACCATCGGCCGCGAGGCCAGCGGCGAGTGGAAGTACACCGGCCTGATCGACGAGCTGGCGATCTTCAACCGCGCCCTGTCGGCCAACGAGATCAAGAGCCACTACGAAGCGGGCAAGAAGGGCACAAGCCTGGTGAAGTGACGGGTCTGGCCGGCAGCCGCGAAGGCCGCCGTCTGCGCGAGAGGCATGCCAGAACGAAACCGGCCACGGTCCCGGAATGGCTGGGGGCTAGTTGGCCCGACAGGTCTGCCGGCCTGCCGCTATGGCAGCTTCGGGAAGGAGTATAGCGCCTCGTCGGTGAAGCAGAGCATGTAGTTGGGCAAGACGTCCGTCATCCCCAGTACGTTGCCTGAGGGAGGATAGTCGCTGCGAATCCTCCACCTCGTGGGGTCCAGAGGGAAAGCTACACGGATCTTGCGGGGATCCTTGCCGAGCTTCACGGGGATTCTCACCATGGAAACCCAGATCATCCTGCCGTCGTAGCTGGGAATACACCAGAGGTCCCCCCTGGCGACGTCCGACACGACCCCAAGTTTCGCTGCCGTTTCCGCAGTGAAGATAGTGTACTTGGACCCGGTGTTGACAAGGACCGCTTCAGCTCTCGGGGAGGGCAAAGACGTGAAAAAGCCCGCTGGCCCGGGCAAGTCGACTTCCAGGTCAATGCGGAGTTCTACGTCCCGGTCTCGAGACACATTGACATATCGGACGGGCTCCTCATACGTCTCCGGGCGGACGCACCATTGGTTCGTGAACACTGGTGACATATCGGTACCTTTCGAACTAGCCCAACTGCGGGATATAGACGATTGCGGGCAGCAGCGCCCTGAGGGCATCGCTTTCGACGATCACGGTCCTGAGATCCTCGTACTCCTGCCTGGCCAGGACGGCGTACCCGCCGAGGAACGTACACCCCGCCAATTCCTCTTTGGCTTCAGACTGCGCCATATCCTCGTTGATCAGCACGATGTGCTGGTTCCCGAATTCCTCGGTAAGCTCACCGCCGTGCTCTTGCAGCCACTGTTCCGGGGGCAGCGACTGCTTCGGTCTGTGCCCCTTGAGAGCCGCGCGGCAGACATCGATCAGCTCTTCGGACCTCTTCTCCTCAGTCGACTTGGCAAGGTACCAGAAAGCGCCCGCTCGCATGCACTCGACGCACTGTTCATAGTTGGGGAAGGCAGTGTAGACAACCACCGGAACCATCGGCGCCAGGAACTTGTACGTCGTGAGGATGCGGAGAAGCTTAATTCCCCCGTTGTCCTCGACAGCCTTGCCTTCGTCCATCGGAATGCGGATGTCCAATACGACGAGCTTGGCCGAATCGGCGCCGTGCTCTGACATGAACTTCCAACCGTCCCTTTGGTTCCCCACGCACTTGGTCTGGACGCCGAGCGGGACAAGAGCCTGGTGAATCGCGGCTGCCCATTTCTCCTCGTTCTCGACCACAAGCACCAGCGGCCCGCGTGTCTCCTGCTCACCCATTCTGCTTCTCCTATGAATTGGACACTGTTATTTGCTGCCGAGGGCCGCTGCGTCCGGCCTCGCAATCACCGGTCGCGCCATCTGCTGCGACGGCAGGCATCTACCCGATGGGAACGACGGCTCGCCCCCGATCGCCGGCAGCGCCCTGCCGCGGCGGAATGAAGACGATTGCGGGCAACAGAATCGTCAGCGCATCATTTTCGGCAATAGCACTTTCTAGCTCTTCGGGCGTATCCCTGGTCAGGACGGAATACCCCCCGAGGCCCGGGTCAGCCACGATGTCCTCACGCATGCCGCTCGGCATGAGGCGCTCCTGGATCAGGACAATGTGCTTGCCACCACAGCGATCTCGCAGCCCCGGGCCGTGCCTGTGTGCCCACTCGAGAGAGGGCAGGGATCGGCTGGTCGGGGGGCCAAACAGAGCTGCGCGACAGACGCGGGTGAGCTTCTCCGTGTTGTCCAGGCCCTCTTTCGTGATCTTCGGCAGATACCAGAAGGCACCGGCCCTCATGCACTCGACGCACCAATCAATCCGTGGGAACGAAGTGTAGACGACGACGGGGGCGGAGGCGAACACCGCCAGATAGCTGAGTAAAGCGCGAAACGCAGACGTGTCGTCACAGGGCGCCCCAGGTGCCGCCGGCAGGCGGAAATCGAGGATCACCAGGGCGAGCGGGTCCCGGCTTTCGAGGCCATGGGCATCTGCGCATCGCAATACCTCGGCCGCGTTCTGCGCCCATATGGTGCGAACGTTGAGGACCCTCAGCGTTTCGCTGATTGCCGCTTCCCAGGCCGGGTCGTCTTCTGCGATCAAGACCAGAGGCTTGTCTTCGCCGCGGCTAGACATCGGCGTCGCCCTCTGCCAACGGGAGGATGAACTGGAACCGCGCACCTTCCCCCGCCTCGCCCTTCTCCTCGAGCGCCCCCCCCTGCGCTTCGACCAAGGCCCTTGCAATCATCAGCCCCAGGCCGAGTCTGCTGTCGGGGTATCGGGCGCCGGGCTCAAACAGCCGGTCCTTGATATCGGGGTTGATCCCGGGGCCGTTGTCGGCCACCTCGATGACGCACCCGCGTTCCGATCGCCTCAGCGTGATGTCGATCCGACCCTCCGGAGCCGGGGCTACAAACTCACGCGCGTTCTGGATGACCTGATCGAATGCGTCCTCCGCCGCGATCTCGTCGCCCAAGACTACCACGCCCCGGCCTGGAAGAGACATTCGGATACGCGGGTCGGCGTACCTTCTCACCAAGTTCGCCACAATGACATCCACCATGAGGGGATGTCGCGGCATCGTGTCCCTGGTTCTCTGGAGCCTGCGGAACAGCGACGGGGCGCGGGCCAGGAATCGCGCCGAGTCCTCGAAGATCTCCATGATGTCGGCGTGCCGGCCTTCCAGTCGTCTCTTGAGAATCCCTATCCAGGTCTGCACGAGCCCGATTCTGGACTGGAGAGCGTGCCCCAGGCCCCCGGCCATGAGGTGCTGTATTGCGCGACGTTCTTTATCGAGCCGATGTTTGATCTCGGCTTCGCGCTGCTCAATGAAGGCCGGAAGATCGTCGACCAGCGCGCAGCCCAGCGCGACCTCGTGTGCCCTGTCTCGCAGAGAAGCATCGTTCGGATCCAGGTACACGTATTCGCCACGATCCTTCATGACCAGCCCGGCACGCACCAGCCTGCTTAACTCCTCGACCACGGGCCTGGGGAGACACCCTCTGGCGGTCACCTCATCCGATTTGTAGAACATGCCCCCGTTGTTGACGAGGAAGGCAAGAGTCCTGCACGTCATCGATGTCTGGAGTGTGTTCCGTACGAAGGTCCTCGTCTCCGGTTCCAATGGTAGTGGGGGGAGCCTGCCGACTCCGACGTAGCTGGCGACGATCGCCGCATCCTCCTTGTGGGTGAACAGCGAGACGACCACGAAGGTGAGCACGTTGGCCCCAAGGCTCCAAAGGGCGCAATGCGTGATGTTCCCGATACCTGTGAGCCCAACGAGGGCTCGGGGACACAACTGGCTGCCTTCGAGCCAGTTGGGCGCGAAGACCGGCACGACGATGGTCCAACTCCACAGGATGGACCCCACGAAGATCCCGGCGATGGCACCGGCTTTGCTTGCGTTCTTCCAGTACATCCCCCCGAGGATCGCCGGGACGAGCTGGGCCGCGGCAAGAAAGGATATCAGCCCCAGGTCCGGCAGAGGCTTGCCCCGGCTGAGGATGGCAATGGCGAAGCCTATGACCAACAGGATCGTTACCGAGATCCAGTACGCCCGCTTGTGGATCCGGCGGAGCTTCGCCGGACTGTGAGCCGAGCCTCCGCGGGCCATTGGCCCAACGATGTGGTGCGAGACGATGTGCCCGAGAGCCAGGAGCTGGCAGGAGATCGTCGATACCCCCGCCGCGAAGCCGCCCAACAAGACGACCACGATCGGCCAGACTGAAAGGCGGGCCCTATACCCCGACGCTAGGGCAAGCGGCGCGGCCTCCCCCGAGAGCAGCTTCGCGTGCGCCGCCCCGCCATTTTGCAGCCAGGCTGCGGCGGCTCGGTGCATCGCCATGGTGGACAGACAGAACACGATGAAGTAGACTAACAGGCCCCCAGCCGTCCACTTGGCCACGCCTTGGGGCGTCCACGCCCCGGTTTCTTGCGTGAGTATATGGAACTGCCTGGGAAGGAAGAGGATAGCCATCATCGAGAGGAAGAACGTGGATGTCCACCAGGAGAGAGGGGGCCCCATGTCCTTCTTCAGAGCGCGGCCGGTCTCTGATGCCGTGGAATGCACCTGCCCCATGGACCCGGATGAGTCGGCAGGAGGCGACGAGAGCAGCAGGATGGCCAGCCCGGCGATGGTGAGGATCATCACCAGCCCGAGGAAGGCCACGATGGCGCGGATCTGGGATACCCTGGAGAAAAGCAGGAACACGAATATGCAGACGGCGACGAAGAGCGTCAGCAGGGCGAGCGTCGACGTGTCATCGAGGCGTGAAGCGGAGGCGTACACCAGAGACCGCGCGATGCCCAGTAGCTGCACGGACAAGTAGGGGACCGTGCCGGCTAGGATGAGGGAAATGACGCAGGTCTTCAGAAGGCCGCTGTCTCCGTATCTTCTGCAAACGAATCCGACCAGATCCGTCGCCGAGAGGCGCCTGGAGATCTTGATGATTCTCACGAGCAGAAAGGGCCACAGCAAGACGATGGCTGCCGGGCCCGCATAGAAGCCAAGGTAAGCCCAAGCCCCCAGCATGGCCTTTCCGTGCACGCCATAGAACGACCAAGTGGAGAAATAGCTGGCGGGAACGCACAGCCCCAGAGCGAGAGAGGGCAGCAGCCTGCCGGGAGCGCCCATGGTCGGGAGCCGCTTCCGCAGGGCGGGTCTGGCCCTGGATACCACGACGGTCACCACGAACAGGAAGGGCACCAGTGTGATCAGCCCAAGCACGATGGCGTGTATGTTGATGTGCATCATCCGGCATTCTTCCCCCGATTCGCGACAGTCCAGACGATGGCCCAGAGGAGACAGAAGGCGAACTGCCCTATCACAAACCAGGCGAACTTGGGCAGACCCCACCAGCCGAAGTCTCTCAAGAGGGAGGGCCGAAGCGCCGGGAGGAGGACCATCGCGCCAGTCGCCACGACGAACAGGAAGACGTAGAGATCGGGCTCAATGAAGGCACGAGGGCGATGTTCGTCACTTCCACGCATGCGCCTATCTCCCAACTACTGCAAAGCAGCGGGACCCACAATCTGCCCCTGAACGCCGGGAAGTGAAATCGCAGAAAAGTGTACTTGCCGGATCGGGCGGTGTCAAGCGTCTAAGTGCAAAAAGAATTTCACCGGGTATACAAGCAGGCGGGGGCCTCGGCAGCAGAGCAACCGCGGCGCCGACAGGAGTTGCGTCACGGCACTGATAGGAGAAGTAGACGATCTGTCCCGTTCGATTCCTCGGATAACCCGAATGCCTGGAAGTGCGGTTCCGAGGGAGCCACGGCCATCTGTCGTACCGAGGCGCTGATCTGGCGATTGTCACTGAATGCGTTGGAGGGCGGCTTGGGCCTGGTCGGTGACGTAGGCGCCGCGGAGGCCGGCGGCGAGTTTCTTCAACAGGCGGCGGGCGGCGGGGGAGGCGGTCAGCTCGAGCGTGCGGACGGCGGCCTCGATGCGGCGGAGCTCGGGCGTGGCGGGGGCGAGGTCGGCGGCGGCCTTGAGCAGAGGCCCGACGCGGCTGCGGGTCTCCTCCGGGGGCTCGGCGGCGAGCGTCTCGCGCAGGGCCGCGGCGGCGGCCTTGTGGAGCAGGTACAGCTCGGCCATTGCCTTCCGGCGGACGGCGTACTTCTTGCTGTCGAGATCGGCGACGCGTTGGCGGATCTCGGCCGGCGTGGCGGCGGCCGGGCGGAGGCGCCCTTCCAGCAGCGCGACGGCCTTCTCGCCATGGCGGAGCATCGCGCGGGCGGCGTGGTAGGCTCTCAGCGGGTCCTTGTCGGCCAGCGCGTCCCACAGCTTGGGGAGCTGGTCGGCCCGCGGGGCGGGTCCGGGCGGCGTGGCCGGCGCCGCGGCGGGCGGGGTCGGCGGGGCCATCGACGGCGACCACGGCTTCAGCAGGATCAGGACGCGCGGCGGGCGGACGTCGCCGCGGACGGTCACCTCGGCCCTGCCGGTGAAGCTCGGCCCGCGAACGCCCAGCCGAAAGCGCGCCTCCGGCGACTCCGGCTCGAACGCCTGCGCGGTGACCACGTACTCGCCGGGCGGGATGCGTGCCGTCGTGAACCGCCCGTCGCGCCCGCACGTCAGGGTGTCGAGGGTGGGCAGCATCCATTGCTTGACTCCCCGCTCGGCCGCCACGGAGGCGGGGAGCCTGACGCGCACGAAAGCGCCCGGCGCCTTCGTGGCCGGCAGGCCCAGCACCTCGCCGGCGATCGGCTGGCCCGTCTTGCGGACGAAGTCGATGCGGGTGGTCTTGCCGGCCTCGAGTATCGGGGAGCGGCGGTCGAGCATCCCGCCGACGCCCGCGTCGCCCAGGCGCAGCGGCTTGCTTCGGACCAGGTCGTACGGGCCGGGCGCGACGTTCTCGAGGATCACCTCGCCCTGGTTCGCCGCCACCGGGTTCTGGACGCTGCCCACCACGCTCTTCCAGCCGGGCATGTCCCACGTTTTCAGCTCGAGGCGGAAGGTCGCTTCCGGCAGGTCGCCGGGGATGTCGTAGCGCAGCACGAGCCGGGCCGGCGCGGGCAGCTTGACGGTGACGTCCCTGCCCGCCGCGGGCGCCGCGGTTCGCCAGACGTGCAGCGTCTTCGCCGAGACGACCAGCGAGGCCGGCCCCGATCCGGCGCCGGTCAGCGTGAACCGCCCGTCCTTGTCGGTCCGCGTGCGCGAGCCGGCGAATCGTACGGCCGCGTCGTCGGTGACGGTGAGCTTCTGGTGGGCGACGAGGAAGACGTCGGCCTTTGCCACGGCGGCGCCCTTGTGGTCCACGACGCGTCCGCGGATCGCCTCCCCCCGCCTCATGCGGACCACCAGGTTCTCCATCCTGACCGGCGGGACGAGGGGCTTGGGCGTGACCGTCTGGGGCAGGTACCCGGCGGCGAGCACGCGGAGCCACATGGGCCGCCCGGGGGTTCCGCTGCTTCCCAGGCGGAAGTTGCCGTCCCGTCGAGGCGACCCCGAGCTCGCGCGGCTCGCCCAGGCGTACTGGTTCGGATCGTCCGGCTTCGGCCGGCCGAACTGAAACGAGAACTGATGGATCGGCTCGCCCGTCCGGTCGTCCACGACGCGCCCGCTCAGGAAGATCTTCCCTTGCGCGGCGGCGGTCGCCGGCGCCGGCCGGCCCGGCAGCGCCACCGCCACCAGCGCCATCGCCGCCGCCCGGGCCGTCCACCACCGCTGCTTGCCCCGCCGAACGGCCGCGGGAATCCTTCGCTCCGCCGGATGCCTCGAAGGCGACGTGGTCATGCCCATGCTCCCAGCCCCCCGTGCCGGTCTCTACCAGCGTATTAGTGGCTCGGGGTGGGGCCGGGTTCCCCGCCATCGGCGGGAATCTCCAGGACCGCCGCGGGGGCAGACTACTTATCCCGGCCTCGGGGCTTCGCCTGTCGGCCGCAACCAAACGGCAACAAGAGGCTGACGCCGGCGCTGACGTCCCAGCCGCCTCAGGACGCCCCTTCGACCCGGCGGCTCGCCGCCTCCGTCCCTCCCTTCTTGCGAAGGGACGGAGCCAGCGATATGCCATGAAGAGCTTCGCGGCCGCGGCCGCAGGCTGGCAACCGTCGTGCCGCGAGCCGCCCTCGCAAACTCCTGCTCGCGGGGCCGCGCCCGGAACAGGGCCGGACGGCTGTTCGCACGTCGGCTTCGCGTCACGCCGGCCGCGAGCCTGCTCGTCTTGGCGACGGTCAAACCGCCGCTCGCCTGTTGAGCCATCAGACAGACGGACGGCCGTCTGATATTGCCGATTGGCCTGATGCGATAGATCCCGAGCGGAGCGAATCTTCTGCCGTCAAGGCCGGGAGACCTTCTCAGAAACAAAGGAACGTGATGTAAGCAGTGTAGAACGGGCCGCCCGAGTCCGCCGAGGGCTGGCGAACCTTCAGCACCTGGCCTCCTGCGGCGCTGTCCCGGCCTGGTTTCGCAAGGAAGCTCGAGAAGCCGTCGGCGTCAGCGACGGGAGCCCCTACAGCTTCCATCCCTTCCTGTACGGTGGGTTGATCTGCTCGTTGGCCTCGGAGCAGTTGGTGAAGCGGGCCTTCTCGGCGTCCCACTGAAGGGTCTGGCCGGGGAACCTGACGGCGATCACACCCAGCAGGGCCAACTCGGTGAGCCGGCCGCCGTAGTCGAAGCTCGAGCCGGCCGCTCGGCCCTTCCTGATGGCGTCGAGCCAGTCCCAGTGATGTCCCTTAACCCGCGGGATCGTCGGCTCGGGCGGCTTGTAGTCGCGCATGTTCTTCTCGGGGATGAGCCTCGCCCCGCCGGCCCCGTGCGAGCCGTGCGTGATCCCGCCCTTCCTGCCGATCAGGATCGCCCCGGTGGCGGGCACGTTGCGTTTCTCCTCGAGGCACGGCGGGTGGGGCATCGGCCACGTGCCGTCGTACCAGTAGAGCGTCACCGGCCCGCGCTTGCCCTTGGCGGGGAACTGGTAGGTCAGCTTCACCGCCGGCGGCCAGACCTGCGCGTGCTTCTTCGGGTCGTATCCCTTCGTCTCGGCCTTCACCGCCGTCGGCGCGTCGAGGTCCAGCGCCCAGAAGGCCGGGTCCACCACGTGGCAGATCCAGTCGCCGATCCG
>Ga0180437_10005848_pt1 | contig 16669 bp, 14 predicted proteins | sample SS_ome_4_FD_132410 | JGI IMG/M metagenome (GOLD analysis project Ga0180437, IMG submission 132410) | Hypersaline lake sediment archaeal communities from the Salton Sea, California, USA - SS_3_D_1 metaG | ecosystem: Environmental > Aquatic > Non-marine Saline and Alkaline > Hypersaline >... | reverse complement strand
GCATTATAATTCTATCCCCTATGTGCTTTTTATCATTGGAATAATCTTCATTGCTGTTTCGCTTATCAATCTTATACGCCCAGGCTTTTATGGAAGTCCATGGATGGTAATTCCTGGAGGAATCTTGCTACTAATTGCTATAAGTGCAACTGTCCAGCGATTACGCGCTAAAAATGCTGTTTTGTCAGCAATTAGATCCTACACTCGTGTAAAGATTGGACAATTGGCATCTGAACTGAACATGAAAGAAGATGATGTGAGAGATGCAATAGTGGACCTAAGAACAGAAGGACGACTTACAGCAACATTTGATAATACGACAGGTGAAGTTATAATTGTTACAGAGACCGTTCAAACGTCTCAGACTGTGATTGAAACAGAGGGTATTGCCCATAAATTCTGTCCATATTGCGGTGAGAAGATCCCTTCTGGCTCTATGTTTTGTCCAAATTGCGGCAGTTCGCTTTAGTGAAAGTTCGACATTTTTTATTTTTTTCTTGCATATAACTTAGTAACGTTTCTCTAAAATACAACACCACAAACGAAAAAGTTATTTGTAATTTACTCATAACATAGAAAATAAGTCTTAGAAGAGTAAGGTAAAAACCTATTATATTGGAGGTTTAAAAAATTGTCAATTTGGACAAAAGAAGAACTAATAGCGCAATGTGAGAAATCTATTGCGTTTGAAGAACAGATTGTAGAAGCTGTTAATAAAAGTACTGATGCTCTACAAAACCTATTACTAAAAGAACTTCTACGAGGAGTTGCGTTCGACTCAATGAAGCATGCTCTCGTTTTTAGGGCGATAATCGGTCTATTAGATTTTTCACCTGCTATCAGTGATGAGGATAACGCCGTCTTAAACAGAGATATCAAAGTTCACATCGAGAATGAGGAGATAGCCATGAAGATTTACGAGGAGATGCTTGGCAAGATTGATAATGAGAAAATAAAGTTCATGCTAGAGACTATTATAGCTGATGAACACCGCCATCATGAATTACTTAAAACGATTAGCAAGTTCATAATCGAAAAAGAAACTATTGCCGAAGATGAATGGTTCGACTATATCTACAAATATAGCCTAGCACATGGTGCACCGATTGGATAGTCAATTAAATCACATTTAAAAGCCTAGAAGAAGCATATCATTCTTTTTACTTAAAAAAAATCGCTCTTCTTTCATTAAATTGCAATTCACTTACTTTTTTTTTTTGGAAAGCATCTTGGTTTATTCTTTATTTCTTTTAGGAGTTTTGTTTAAAGCAATTTATTACATTAACCTACGAATGAATCCGAATAAGTTAAATAAGATGCGTTAGCTATTTTCATACGCAAGTAAAAGAAAACTAGAGTTCTTCATTAAGGGGAGTAATACTTTGACAAATGAAACTTATAAACACTCAACTTGGGATTTGCTAGGATTTGGAGTAAAAGAATTATCCATTGTATTAGTATTTGGTGCTATCTATCTTTTTATGTTCATTACCCACAGCGCATTCAACTTGTTCAACGTATCATATGCTCTTATGATTTTAGGGATTGTTCTAGGGATATGGTGTGCCCTTCGAATGTCTGAAGTTGCAGTAAAAGGTATCGAATCATTAGCATATAGTTTTCTTGGTGTAGGCGCCTATATCGCAGGAGTACTTTCATCTGTTGCATCTAACACCCCAGAACTTGCTCTCGCAGGAATTGCGGCATATAGAGGTGCAATTACGAACAATCCTTCTCTGACTGAATTTGCAGTTCTTCTAGTGTTTGCAGCCGCGCTATTTAATGTGCTTCTGGTAGGTATCGTGATCCTTATCGGAGCAAGGCAATCTCATTCATCGTACATGAAGGTTCCGAAAGCTGTTATAGCAGTTGAAAGCGATCTCATGCGAGCTACTATCGTAATGCTTGGTTTGGTTTTAATTTTGGGAATTGCAGAATATTTACTCTTCCTAACTCCAGGTAAAGAATTTCTTCCCAGAGAAGCAGCATTTATCTTGTTGCTTACTTACATTTTCTATATAATATATATCTTCTTCGGAAAATCTTTGAAAGAATTTAAAGAAGAGGATGACAAAAATGAAACCCATAGTACAAACGTCCATAAATTATCTAAGACAGCAACAGCCGCTTTATTAATCATTGGCTTTTTAGGGATTGGAATTGGTGCAGAATTAATTACACACAGCGTTGAAATCTTTATCGAGTTTAATCCTATGATACCCATTATCATAATTAGCGTCCTAATCGGTGCATCGAGCTCTATTCCAGAACATGCAATAGCTTTAATTAGCGCAAGGAAAGGACAATTACATTTAGCTTTGGGAAATACAATATCAGGTGTTCTTCAAAGTTATACTTTAATCATCGGTTTCATCGGTGTTATAGCGTTAATTCCTTTAGAACCTGCTATAATCTTTCAATTAGCTGTAGGCGTGGCAGTAGTATATCTAATTAAGACTTCGATACTTGATGACGAACAACTAGACATCTACGAGGGAATAGTAATAATAACTGTGATGGCCTTTAGTCTGATTCTATTGATTCGAACTTTCAGCATGTGATATTCGCTTAAGGCAAAAGAAGTAAGATTTAATAGGTTCTAGAGATCAGAAAATCAGCGAATGCCTCAAAAAACTCTAATCCTTCTTTTTTCAATGATGGCTCAATCGTCAGCTGTTGTTTTGCCCGTGTTATTAATTCTTTTGATGTAGCTGTCGCATAGCCCAATGCTCCACAACTCTTTATAAGGTTTCTAACTCGCTCTAATTCTTCAGAAGTGGCATTAGCGTTCCCAATAGTGGAAATAAAAAATTCTTTGTCAACGTCACTAAGTTTTTCTAGAGTTTTTATAACCAATAACGTTCTTTTTCCTTCTCGGAGATCACTCTCGATATTCTTTCCCCACTTATCTGTTCCAAAAGTCCCAAGTATATCATCTTGAATTTGAAATGCAGTGAATGCGGGAATACCAAACGAGGTAAACGTATCAAGTTGTGATTCAGAACCTTGTGCCATTGTTACACCCATTAGTAAGGCTGCTTCAAATAGTGCACCTGTCTTAAGTTGAACCATTTCATAGTACTCTTTCTCAGTGATATCAAATCGGTTTTCAAAATCTACATCCAATATCTGGCCTTCGTTTACTTTGCGATATGTTGATGCATATATCTCAATAAGTCTTGATTTGATTTCACTAGGAATCTGCAAATGGTTAATGACCTCTAGACCAAGTTCATACATAATATTTCCTGCTAAAATTGCGATAGATTCCCCAAAACGACGAATTATCTCTTCATCATCGTCTCCAAGCGGCTTATAGAATTCTTGGAATTTAATATGAAAGGTAGGAGCATTTCGTCGCTTATCATCCCTGTCAATTATATCATCATGGACAAGAGTGGAATTATGTAATAGCTCAACGCAAATTGACAATTGACGCGCAGCATCTTCGTTTTGCCCACCTACCGCTTTATATGCCATAAATAATGCAAGTGCACGTAGGCGTTTTCCTCCTCTCATTACATAATTAGATATCTCTTGATAAGCATCAGCATTTATTGACTGCTTGCATTTTTTGACAACAGATGAAAGAAATAGTTTTAATTCGTTATCAATAATTTTCTTATGCTCTTTAAAACGATCTAAAAAACTCATTGATATCACTTAAAACTTATTTTGTCTAGTATTTCAATTCAGTTTTTCAAGTTTTCGACATTACAATCCTACATTCTTTGAAGGACTTATCTGAAGCGAAGTGCTTATTTATAACTGTCTACAAGATTCTTACCACGAAATCAGCTGGAAACGTTTTGAACGTTTATTCTAATAAACAGGTAATATTAAATAGAACGTCCTTGTATATATGCGAATAACTGCCCTACTATTGATAGGTGAAAGAAATGCTCGATAAGTTCAAAGATATTGGAAAACTCGTTGGTATCGTAAAAGACGACGAAATTAGGGATTTATTAAAAGACTTGACCTCTGTTAATTATAAAAAACTTAACAATTTGATCCAACAAGATCCTGATAGAATTCAAGAGTTAATTTTATACTTATCAGATAAGAATAGAAAAGTTCGGACGAACGCTGCACTGGCATTAGGAAGTATAGGAGACCCTATAGCTGTAGAACCGCTAATTATTGCATTAGCAGATAAAGATAAAATGGTGAGGCGAGAAGCAGCAAACAGTCTTGGTGAATTCAGGGATGAAAGGGCATTAGAACCTCTTATAAATGCGTTAAAAGATGAAGATAGTGGTGTACGCCAATATTCTGCACGTGCAATAGGGCGTTTAGATAACGAGAGGGCTTTATCGCCACTTATAGAGTTGCTTTCTGATAAAGATCCATCAGTGTGCCAATGGAGTTGTGAAGCAATTGGTGAACTTGGAATAGTTAGTCAGGACGCAATTGATTCTCTAAAAGGTTTGTTGAAACATAAAAATAAGCGACTACAATTGAGTGCTGCGGGTTCTCTGGGTCGACTAGGCGATAATAGTGGATTCGATCTAGCAATGATTATTCTAGAAGGAGGACGTTTACTACAAAAGAAGTTTTTAAGAGCATATGCTGCTGAAGCACTTGGATATATCGGTGACCCACTAGCTAGTCCATTACTTATGGAAGCCGCACAATCAACGGATAAATTCTTGCGTGAAGCAGCTATAAGGGCATTAGAACGAATACAGTGATATTCCCGTCATACTAACACATAATCTATTAGAGAATCTTGGGTAAAATGTGGAATACGTAAGGTCTAAGGCCGAAATATTAGTTTTTTTTCAATTTCAAAATGAAATGAGTTACATGAAATAGGCGTTTAACGCAGTTCACTGGAAAATAGCTACATCTTGATTCAGCGTAATATGATATCTGAAAACACCGACACACATTATATACAAATCAATATACCACAATGATACCTTTTTTGAGATGCTCGCAAAGTCTTCGAAAGCATAACGCGTGATGGTATTTAATGCACTCGACATGGAGTTGTGAATAAGAAGTTCGCAATTCTAACAAAAGCGTAATCTAATTGTTTCACTAGATGTACTTCAAATAAAAGCATATAATTATTTGTTTTTAATCAAATTAACTAACTTTTCAACCTTCTTAGAATCTAAATGCCCATTCAAACGATCAAAAGATGTACAAACAACCGAACGAACGCCTATAACATCCGGCTTTAATGGAATTAGTTTTAGAATATGTTCTTCTGTTAATGATCCGGCAAGCGCTGATAGAAGCCCATGTTCATGGCATTGATCGGTGAAATCGGCAAGTTGATCCAACGACATGAAATTCAGTAATGATTTACCGTCTTTCACTCCAGTATCTAACATTGCAATATCGGCTTCTGAATCTAGTGCAATATTTGGAATTGTAGAGGGAGGAACTGATTTGATTCGATATGAATCAGAATAACCTGCGCACACAACTTTAACATCTGAATTATAGTCTTTTACCGCCTTTGATACTGCTCTCATGACTTCAACAGCTTGTGATTCAGTACTTGTGTCAAAAAGCCCTACTTTTACATAATCCACATTTGAAACTGTGCAACCAAGCGCAGCAAGAGCCATTGTTCCGGGTTTATAGGGTGCATCTCCAATCGTTGCACTGATTTCTACATCTTTTGCAATTTCATGGGCTTCTTCAGATATACTCTTAATTATCCAGGGAAAATTAGCCCCGAGTGACCCTTCTTTAGGGTTTTTAATGTCAAGTATTTCAGTTCCACCGTTTATTGCGTTGATTGCTTCTTCTCTGTTAATAACCGAAATGAGTAATCTCATCAGTTCTACCTTCATACAGTTAATCTATTTGTGTTATCGTATAATACCGAATACCAGTAACATAGGTATCAAATATTGATGTTTAATAATATAATTGATCACTCGTACACGTAATAGAGGGAGGGTATTTATAACACATTCGTAAGAAGACCTTCCAACTCGATGGAGGTTGATTTACGATATAGTTTGTTACTTATACAAAGGTCTCCCCATGCTTAAATAACTAAGAGCTGCTATCCATTTATGGTCACCAATATTGGTCAAGTTACTCAATAAGATAAAAAGGTAATCGGCGATGGTTTCTGTCTGTGCGAATAAGGGGAATTGTTCTACACTTCGTACGAACATTTTGTAATAAATTCGTGTACTCATTCAGTACAAGTTTAATAAAAACGATTGCCTTTCCTTGCGCATAAGTTGGAGTCAACTACCCCTCCCTAAAGGCACGGGGCTTGTTCCGTGAGGAGCAAGAGTAATTAGTTGATTAGCCTAAGAGAGGTCATGGTGAAACACACATGACGGTATCTACGTTATCAGCAGAGTTAAAGAACACACCAAAGGATGCTTCTCTAGTCCCTTGCTCTGTAAATGGTGGTTTAAACAGAGAGGAAACTCTCAGTGATCACCATAGAGTACTGACTGATAACCTTGGCGAAGAGAACCGACCTCCTGTAATGCCAGTTAAAGGAGGCGATAGGACTTGAGAGTACCTATCTATGTAGTAAACATCAGGGGGCAACCGCTCATGCCTACCACACAACGCACAGGAAAGAAGTTATTACACGAAGGAAAGGCACAGGTTGTAAAACGATGTCCTTTTACTGTGCAGTTGAACTATGCTACTGGAGAATCTAGGCAACCGATTAAACTGGGAGTGGACCTCGGATATACGAACATCGGGTTTAGTGCCAAGACAGAAACGTTAGAAGTTATCAGCGGCACTGTGACCTTACGCAAGGATGTCTCTAAAAAACTAAAAGACAGACGGAGGTATCGTCGCACTCGCAGAACTAGATTAGGGTATAGAAAACCTCGATTTAATAACCGAACACTACCCGAAGAATGGTTAGCACCCAGTACTCAGCATAGACATGACTCACATATTCGATTAGTTGAAACACTTGCAACGCTGCTTCCGATACCCTTCAAAAGGGTAGAGGTGGCGAATTTCGACACTCAAAAAATGCAGCATCCAGAAATTACAGGCATAGCATATCAGCAGGGTGAACTTCAGGGCTACGAAGTCAAAGAATACCTGTTAGACAAATGGGGGCGTACATGTGCCTATTGTGGTAAAACAGATGTGCCCTTAGAAGTCGAGCATATCGTCCCGAAAAGCCGAGGTGGAACTGACAGAGTGTCGAATTTGACGTTATCATGCAGGAAATGTAACCTTGAGAAAGGAGATAAGACTGCCGAGGAGTTTGGCTATCCTACCATCCAGCAACAGGCAACGCAACCTCTTAAAGCACCAGTATGTCTAAATACCATTCGTTGGAGGATAGTAGAGCATTTAAAGGCAGAATATACGTACGGATACGTCACCAAATACCAGCGTAACAAACTAGGACTGGAAAAGTCTCATGTTAATGACGCATTCGTAATTGCAGGCGGAACAAATCAAGAACGCTGCAGACCTTATGAAGTTATTCAAGTGAGACGCAATAACCGTTCGCTACAAAAGAATAGAAAAGGGTTTAAGCCATCTATTAGGAGACAGAAATACCACTTGCAACCTTATGACCTTGTCAAGTATAATAACAGAACATATAGAGTAAAAGGCATCCATTGTTACGGAAAACGAGTTGTTTTGGAAAATCCTAAAGGAAAAAATCCAAGTGTTGCGATTAAAAACGTGAAGTTGATAAAATATGGAAAAGGGTTATTGTTCAACTTATGTTAGCCTAAACGACTCTTTCCTCTCCAATTTAAAAGGAAGAAGTCTCCAGAGGCGATTTCAATGAAAGGTAGGGCACTGTATTCAATCTACATAATTGTCTTTGTAGTCTTACTAGGCGTATACTTCATTATTTCCTGTTTTACGTTATTGAATCAGCAGGTAACAACTGTTGTAAGGTTTTACAATACCATTCTTTTGTTATTGGAGTTAATAATGGCTTTTATTTTGTTTGGCACAAATTTAGGGACACGAGCGTCATTTGACGAAAAGCCATTAAGGAGAGAGACGCCGCTCCTAAAAAAATATCCAGTTGTTTCCGTAATCGTCTCAATATTCAATGAACCGATCAGGGTTGTAAAAAACACTTTAGTTGCACTGAGTCAATTGACTTACCCAAAAGAAAAACTCGAAATATTCATCGCTGATGATTCAACAAGAGATTACTTCGTGCATTGGTGTCAAAAAAACTGTGAAAAACTCGGAATCAACTATATCCACCGAACAGATCGAGCCAATCGTCGAGTGGGGGCTCTAAATAATGTCATTCACAATCACTCAAGGGGCGAGTATATCGTAATGCTTGATGCAGATAACCTACCAAAAGAAGATGCAATTCAAAAACTACTGTATGAATTTGATAACACAGATAACGAGAAATTAGCCTTTGTACAGGGAATTTTTGACATAACAAACAACAATACTATCGCCGCACGACTAAGTTATCTAGTTGAATATGCCTATTTCACAACAGTCCTCGCAAGACTGCACGAAAAGGGATTATGCGTCCTATCAGGACATTCATGCTGCATTAAGAATTCTGCTTTACTTGAGATTGGAGGTATACAGGGTACAACCTTTCAAGATGATTATGAGACCTCTACCATTTTCTTTGCAAATGGCTTCGAAGGAAAGCGTGCTAATTTTCATTGCTCATCAGTTGTGGCACCCACAACGATTAGAGCTTTTCTGAATATGTATTTTAAATGGCTTCTTGGTGGTCTGTCAGTATTTCACACAAATTTTTGGACTATTCTAAAATCAAAGAAAATGCAATTTCGTCAGAAGATAAACCTATTTATTGGTTTTTCTGCGATGTTCATGAATTTATTTGTTGTTTTATGGGCAATAGGATTACTTTTTTTAGTTTTATTTAATATCCCATTAGTTCGTGGTAATTTCTCTTTTTGGGTCTTTACTTTCTCCTCTTTTACACTATTTATGGCAGTTTTTATTGTAAATGGTCTTATAAATTCATTTGGAGTGTATGTAATGTATCTAAGACGAGGAATAATGCTACCTAGACTCTTTAAACGCTTTTTTCCAACGCATCCTACCACAATGATCCCTGGTAACACAAGTTCCTTAGACTGCATTCGGATAGATGCATTAGCTCCTTTCCTTCTTATCTTAATACCATTTCTTGTATTTTTACAGTATCTTCTCGTTTTGTTTGGCAGAAAACCACCTTCTTTTCTTTCAGAAAAAAGAGAAAATGTTAAACTTAATCGAAGTTTTAGTTCTGAAATATCACGTGTTTTAATTATTCTTCTCGGCTTCATTTTCCTTTATGCAGCATACACAGTATACTTTTCAAATCAGATTTTGGCATTTAGTCTCTTAGGTTTTTCTCTTGCCTTACTGTTAATGCTCCCATTAACGATTTTCGAATTTTTTGAAAACAAAAATAAAATTACGAGTGAAGAATATGATCGAATCGAAGAACAAGAATTTAGTCTAAAGATTTAGATCCTTTTCTTTCGTTAAGAGAATAACTCGGTCCAGAGTTCCATTCGAGAAAACATATATTCTAAATAATCCTTTTGAGCACCTTTAACAAGGTTTAATTTCCCTTGAAGACCTTCTATTAAAGATTGATACGCACTGCAATAGTCATTTGAATCAATAAATTCGACCGAATCTACCATCTTCCATAAAGTTTCGCCAAGTTCAATACCTGGTAACTCTGCTCGTATATCTTTAAATACACTTCTTGGCGTCTTTTCATGAACACATATAGGTGCTCCATGAGCGAGATATGTTCCCATGTGATCACAAACCTTTTTAAGGAAAAGACCAGACCAGATGTCATCAAAACGGTCAATTTTTTCTTCCGGACCCATAGGTAGTTGATAGAAAGCAGGGATAACTTCTGGAGAAAACGCTAGATTCATTGTACACACTGTTAAATATGTATTTCTTGCAACAACTGTATTTTGGTCCTTGAGCCGAATTGATTTTGATCTTGGTTTTCCGTTTAGTCCACCTTGTACAAGGATGGTAACGGCATCCAGGTCGGGATCATTTATCCATAGGCCTTGATTAAGAACAATTTTCCCATGAATTGGCTCCTCATAATAAGAAATATTCTCTCGTGTATCTTGACCATAAGGATATCCGCGTGGGAATAGGCCTTCCATCTCAAGTTCGAGATTAGTAAGAACATTATACCATTTGTTTTTTGTTCCAATAACTTTATCAACAGAAATTGAATTTTCGATAACCTGTTCGTGCATACCTAAATAGTCGTAATCCATAGAAGGGTGCGTATCATCATCAATCATTATAACTAAGTTCGGTTCTTCTTCATACGCAAGAATGAGACCAAAACTGGTTTCAGAGTGGGCACGCAGAGGAATAAGTTGTTCGTATTTTTCCCATTGTTGACCAAATCGATCTTGAAAGTATTTTTCTCGCTCTTTTTTTCCCCAAAATTCTGTTTCTATATCTGAAAAAAGTTCTTTGTTCTTTTCTCGTATGTTATTTGCTTCTTCATCAATTACAAGTGCTTTAATTCGCTCTAAATTATGATTATATTTCTTAAAATTCTCTATATAAGTTATCCAGTAATTAAAGACATGAATTGATGGAATAATTAACACTATTTTCTTCATCTTAACTACCTTTAAATGATTTCTTCGGAGGAGTTGAAATAATTTAATATTTAAAACATATGGGCGAATATCTCCCGATTCTAATTTTTAATTCTTTTTGATAATATCTTTTCAAATATGTTTCCGATCTTTCTGAGATTACAATACTCCTTAGTTCTATGTTCGGAAATTGATCAAAAAAGAATTAAATAGGTACATCTGTTTAAGTTATTAATTAGCAGTTGAGCACCATAATCGGTTATATAAGCCGTTCTTTGTTAGAGGGAAGATACAGAATTGTTTGTCCTATTGAGGTATTTGAATGGACATCAAGAAAGAAATTGAAAGCGCAATAGAAAAGGCAATCAGTTTACGAGAACAAGGAAACGTTGACGAAGCCTTAGAAGCATATCATAAGATTGCTAAACTTTTGGAAGAAGAAGGTGATATTTTAAATGCTGCCAATGCGTATCTTGAGATGGGATTGATATTAAATGAAAATGGTGAGGATGAAAAAGCATTAGAATGGCATAAGAAAGCTTTTACTTCTTTTCAAGAACAAAAAGATGAACGTACAGCTCTTGTTGCTATTTATCTATGTGTGACGCTTACAAATTTAGGAGATCACTCAGAAGCGATAAATTATGGTTTACAAAGCCTTAAGATCTATGAAAAAATGAATAATGAAGAGGGTATGGCTGGTATGGCTGAAGCGTATTATGCTTTAGCACTTGCCAAAACAGAAAGCAATGAAACTCAAGAAGAGGCATTTGATTATTTTAACAAAGCATTAGAAATAAATAAAAAACTAAAGAATAAAGAGGCAATTTCAGCGATTCATAATGAGTTAGGCAACATATATTTGACCTATGATAAACTTGAAGAAGCTATGACACACTTCAAGAAGGCGTTAGATTTATACAAACAATTGGATGATATTGAAGGAATGGCTTCAACGTGTGTAAATATTGCAGAGCTTTACGAAATTAAGGAAGACTACAGAAATGCCGGATTCAATTTTTTAAAAGCTGCAGAACAGTTTATTGAATGTAATCTGCCTGATCTAGCTGAAGAATTTATTGCTAGAACAGATTCATTAATTTCAGAACTACCAAAAAGCACTCGTCGAACCATCAGGAAAAAAATCGACGAGTTGAATGCAAAAGTAGTCACATAAGATCGGGATCTGTCCTTTTATAGTTTTTCTGGTGTTAATTCATTATAAGAAGCATCTTCTTTGAAGAAGACTACTTTAACTGCACCAAAATTTCTGAAAATATCTCTTGTAGCTTTTATACTATTTGAGTCCATCATTTCTGCTTCAACAAAGACGGTTTTACCTAAAAAGGCCCCCATACGTCCTAAAGTTCCAATGATCGTTCCGACTGCTTCTGCTGAGCTTAAACTCTCAAGTGATTGGTATTCAAGGAGTTCTGTGTTTTCATCTAGTACTCTTCGAATAATAGATTTATCTTCAACAGACCAGTTGACCACGTCCAATCCATACTTTTCGGCAACTTCTGGAAGCGATTGATTAATTCTCGAAATCATTTGCGTACGTAATTCTGGAATCATTGAATCTAGCCATTGAACATATAAATACAAAATCTTTCTACGAAGTAATCCCTGATTGTATTCTTTCTTTTCTTTTTCAATATCTACGACACGTGATTTTAGAAGTTGACTTTCACTTTCTAATTTAGTCTCCAACTTAAGTAAGCGTTCTTTATCAGATCTAGAGCGTCTTAGATCTTCTTTAAGTGTTTTTTCCTCATTTTCTAGCTCAGTTATCCTTTTTTGGCTCGATTCTCCTTGTAGCGTTTTTACTTTTGCTTTTGTTTGTTCAAGTTTTTTATTCAATGTATTTATTTCACTTTGAAGACTTTTTGCTTCTTTTTCGAGTTTCTTGATGTCTATATCTTGCTTTTTGTCCTCTTTTGCTTCTTCAACCACTGAAAGGTTTTCTAATTGTCTCATCTTCTCAAGTGCTTCTTTTAATTCTGATAATTTCTTGTTAGCTTCTTTGATATTATCCTTCAATGTCTTTACGAACTTCTTTTCTAGTTGTAATTCCTTATTAATTGAGACTATTTGGGATAATTTACCGCTACGATCGCTTATTGCTTTAGCTTCTGTTTTCAGATCAGAGATATTCTTCTTAGTTTGAGAAATAGCCTTCTTATAGTGTGTTATATTTTCTTCTGCATAATTTAGCCATGCTTCTGATTCAAAAGAAGTAGTACAAATCGGACAGTTCTTAGCCTTTTTCTCCTTAAGAGTAGGCAGTATAACATCCAACGCTTTAATCATGTTTTTATCGCTTTTTATACTTGCTTCAAATTCGTCGATTTTCTCATTTAGGCTCTTTAATTCTTTTTCTAGTGTTTTCTTTTCATTTTCAAGTTCTTTATCTGATAATTTTGAAATTCCTTGTTCTTTCATTGTCTTTTTAAGCATATCTTGGTACTTTTTGAGTTTAAATTCACTATTTTTTTCTTTCTTCTCTAGATCAAAAATCTTTTGTTTTTGTGTATCTAATTCTTTTAATAGAAGACCCGAAGTAAGTTCATCTTTCATCTTATATTTTTTAGTTAGTTTTTTAATCTCATTATCTAATTTCTCAATTGATTTCTTGTATTCTTCCTGTTGTTCAACTTTCTCTTGGATATCTTCTTTTCTGCCTTCTAATTCCTCTTTTAAATATTTTAACCGTTTATCCTTTTCTTTCAATAACGCTTGCGTATTTCTCTGTTCTTTTTTCATTGTTTGTAATTCATAGTTTTGGCGATTGAATTTTTCAAGATCTTGTTGTATTTGACTTATCTTATCTTCATATTCATCAATTTCAAGATTTAGGGTTTCTATTCTACCTGTTTTTTCTTCACGAGATCCTTCTACTTGAACAAGCTTTTCTTGTTCGTTTTCTTGTGAATCAATTTTTCCTTTTATACTTAAGAGATGATCATTTTCGATTTGTATGAGCCTTTCAAAAGTTTTACGAGCACGAAACAGCGTTGGGACCTGAGAGATTTCCTCAATCCTTTCTTGGTAGTTTTTTAAATTATCTTCAATCTTCTCTAGAAAAATTACCGAATTATCGAAATACCTACCCTGTTCCGCACCAGATTCGTGAGCAAGATAATTCAATACCTCTTCAGAAGTACCTGCAATTACTTCATCTCCATTTTCAAATAGACCCGAGTGAGTAATGCCTCCTGGTTCAATGATATGTTGAAGTGTATATTTCTTCCCATCAATTTCTAAGAAAACCTCAACTTTACCCTCTAATGTCTTTGTCTTAGAACTTTTAGGATCAATAATCTTTATTAGACGCTCGATAGGGGGATTACCGCCAAATAAAGAGTTTAGTGCTAGAAGAGATGTCGTTTTTCCTGATGCGTTTCTACCAAAAACTATTACATCGTCATTCTTGGCTGGAAATAGCACTTCTGTTCGATTATGAAAACTACCAATTCCCTGAATTGCATATCCATTAATAATTATTTTAGGAACTGAGGAGTTCGTTGACAATTCTTGCTACCTCCGTAATATTCTCCTCAGGCACTTTGCCAGATTGTATTTCTTTTATGGTTTCAATAAATCCTTTCCTTAGAAGTTCAATATCTATAGGAAAATCCTTTGAAACCTTAATTTTATTAAGTAATTCAATAATATCAGTCAAGCTCACGAGTGTGCTACCTCCACTCTGGGGTTATTTGCAGTTGTACTTTTGCTTTCATACCTTCCTTTAACCCAATACTTATTGCTGCCCTTTTTGGTATTGTCATTTCAAATCGGTGATTTGGAAATCCTTTTCTGAATTCACGAACTTTTGTTACGAAAACGCCACCACTGACGTTTAATAGTTCATATTTTTCGATAAGTGTTTTCACAATAGACAACGCTACACTTTGTGTACGTAAATTTCTTGTAAACACTAATTTGTCTTTATTTTTTTGAACTTTTTGTTGAAATCCTAATGAAATAAGAAGGTTTAGTTTTCGACAAACACGAATGCTATTTTCGCTAAATTCTGCCACTTGAGCTTCAATTTGTTCAAGTTTGTTTTCATCTATAAGTTTTGGAAACTCTATGTTGGGATACACTATATTTACGTCGATATTAAAGTGTTTATTAACCTTTAAAATTCGAATATCATATGGAAATTTGACTACTCCCTTTTTCTGTAGAGATTCCTGTGCATTTTGAATCACATCATCCGAAGGAGTAATTAAATGAACATCCAAGATGCTAGTCTTTCCGATGATCATATTAAATACATCATCTTTTGAAAGAGATCTTTTCGATTCATTTTCAATATACCATGAGTACATACATCCACTACTTTGGCAATAGACAGTCCAAGAGCTATCTTCATGTTCTATAAATGCTAAAGGTTCAGTTTCGCATTGAGGACAAAGATATTTTTTTTCCTTTTCGTCTTCATCTTCGATAATGCGTAGATAGGATTGCAAGGCAGTCCAAATAGTTTCAGAAGCTGGAATGAGGCGAATCTCGATAAGTTTCTTAAGAGATAGTATAATTGTCTTAGCTGTTTTGGCCTGTTTTTTTTGGATAGTTCGTAACTGATGTGGGGGTATTGGTGAATCAATATCGATCAAATCAAGATTTACCAGCTTTAATAGATTTAAGCTTGCTTTATCATAAGAAATTGACTTTTTTGTTTTATTAAGAACTTCATATAAAGTAAACTTGCGTTTTTTGGTATTCAGATATGCATTTCGCATATACTCGTAGATTAAAAAGGTTTTTACATCCTTTAAAGTATTCACTAAGTGATGAAATTCAACAGAAGTACTTAGATTGATATCTTCTGAGGATAGGATGTTACCACTATCAAGATCAGTTATGAGGACGACTGGGAGTTTACTCTGAACGAAAAGTTGTAATTGGAGTTTATCCAGAATGAAAACATTTGCCAATTTATTGAGTCTTTCCCGTAGTGAATGGATAGGCCTTCCTAGAATTTTTGCGGCTTTTTCTACCGAAAGACCCTTTTCTATCTTAAGTAAATCTAGAATTTCTTGATTTAATTTGGAAGATAATAGTCTTAAAAGTTCGTTTTCCTCCAGTTGTAGTGCCTCCAGTTGTATTTTGACAATTCAGTTACAAAATAAGACTGCGCGCGCTTATAAATATTTTCTAAGGGCACTCCGCATGATTAAATCTCATCGAGCTTTATAATGTAGTTCACTTTTGCATTTTTTACAGGAATATAAGTTTTAATTTTAATACTAAATCGACATATTATATCCTCAAAGATATTTTTCATAGTTTTTTACACTAAGGAAATTGGTGGAGGTGATAAAATGTTTGGAGAAGTGCCAATCAACCTTGATAACGTAAAAGAAGAAAACATAGATAAGGAGATCTTAAGAACGGCAATAATTGCAGAATTGGATGCGGTAAACGTTTATGAACAAATGGCAGCAAGGACAAAAAACGATAATCTCAAAACTGTCCTTCTTGATATTGCTGGTGAAGAAAAAACACATGTAGGAGAATTTCTCGAACTTCTACTAAGACTAGATCCACAACAAGTGAAAGAGTTGAAAGAAGGAAAAGAGGAAATTGAAGAATTGCTGGGCAAATAACTGCGAAGTATTGACGCATTAGAATAATTAGTGAACTACCACCCTACAAGTAGGGCGGCTTCCTGAATCATCCATTCCCCAACGGGATATGTCAAACAGGCTCAATGGACAGTTCCTGCCCTGATGATGAGAGTGATGCTACATAGTAGCGTGATCGGTGTAAAATCGTGATGGCTGAGTTATGATCTCTGGTTAAATCAAGACCACAGTAAGGACAGCTGTGGATACGGGTTGCTAGTGTTTTCGGCACCAGCTTCCCACACCTACTACACAGTTGTGTGGTGTTAAAGGCACTCACATATTCTACCAGAGTACCAGCTTCCTCCGCTTTGTACTCCGTAAAACACATCAGTTGCCCCCAGCCCGCATCACTAATCGACTTAGCTAGATGATGGTTCTTCACCATGTTGGTGATCTTGAGATTCTCATACACTATTAGGTCATAAGCATCGACCAGTGTTCGACTAAGCTTGTGATGAAAGTCCT
>Ga0180437_10005846_pt1 | contig 16673 bp, 12 predicted proteins | sample SS_ome_4_FD_132410 | JGI IMG/M metagenome (GOLD analysis project Ga0180437, IMG submission 132410) | Hypersaline lake sediment archaeal communities from the Salton Sea, California, USA - SS_3_D_1 metaG | ecosystem: Environmental > Aquatic > Non-marine Saline and Alkaline > Hypersaline >... | reverse complement strand
TGTCGGGCCGGACGATGTGCACTTGGCCCACCGTGATTTCGCCGCCACCGCCCCCCTCAAAGGTCACCGGCAGCACGGCGATGTCCTGGCTACGATAGACTTGCAGGATGAGCGTGTAATCGCCCGGCGGCGTACCTGCTGGCACCAACAGGCCATGGCGATCGAGTTGCGGTTCGCCCACCGGCCATTCGGAAAAGTGCTGCAGCCCACCGCCAGGCGTGCTGTCGCGTTGGGCCCAGACGCGGCTCCTCGCGTCGGTCAGGCGCAAGCTCACGTGGTGGCCTTCACCCGGACGCTCTGACAGTTGCCATGTCAGGTCGACCGGCAGTACCCCCCAGGCAGCTTGCAGCGGGCCTGGATCGAGGGCAGCATCCTTGAGGGCCAGCCATTCGCCAAACTGGGCAGTGACCGGTTGGTCGGCAGGATTCCCCGTGGCAAAGAGGGCGAGGGTGGTGTTTTCGCCATACCACTCGCTCAGCACCGGATAGGCGTTCGAGGCCAGGTAGGCTTCGATACGCGCTTCCAGCACCCGTCCCATGCTGCGATGATCCAGCAGCCAGAGCCGCCCATGTTCGGCCAACAGAGTCTCCAGGTCGGCGGCCATGAGGGCCGGATCGTCGGCCCAGAGCTGTCGCTCCCGAGGGATCACCTCGCGGGGTGTCAGCACCAGGGTTGGTCGTTCTCCGTCGTCGGGGATGTAGGCGTGAAAATAGCCCACCTGCCAGGGATGGACGGCGATCACTGCGTCACCTGGCAGGCCGAGGGCACGAACCCGCGCAATGAGGGGACGGTAGTCGTCCTCAGCATAGCGGGGCCAGGTGTAGAAAACGGCCAACGACAGTGCAGCGAGGACCACAAACGAGGCGAGGGGAACGGCGACCAGGGAACGGCGGCGGCGCCACAGGATCTTTACGGCCCAGGCGAACGCCAACAGGTAGGCCGGCAGTGCAAAGAGCAACAGGCGCTCACTGCGTGGCGGGTTGAACGGAGCGACGAGGTTCACCGCAAACCCGCAGATCAGCGCCACCAACGCGATGGTCAATGGCCAGGCCCAGGACTCCCAATTCCCGGCTGCCCCGGCTTCCCTCGTCTCCGGTGCCTCGCTTGCTATCCCCCGTTGCCTCCCCCGTAGCCAAAAGAGGGGGATCATTGCCACGACGAGAAGGAGGAGGGGCAACAGTCCCACCCACCACCATTCGGCCAGAGGGCCTTCGGCATGACCCCAGTTGAAGGCGGCGAGATGGCGGGCCACGTAGGTGAAGAATCCCAGGGATGGGTCCTGTTCGACGCCGACCTTGTAGCGAACGTAGGTCAGCAGTTTCTCTCCAGCATACCGGATCCACGGCAGAAACAGGACGACCACGGCCACCTGGGCGCCCAACCAGGACAGCAGAGCCCGGGCGGGATGGGCAGCGATGGTGGATGAACCATTCGCCGCTGCTGGTCTCGTACGCACCCACGAGCGCCACCAGCGGATCAACACGGTGATGTTTAGAGCCAGCAGTAGAAAGATAGCGTAGTATTGCGTGTACAGCGCCGCTGTCGCCGTCAGTACATACCCCAGTCCGATCCCCAGCCTTCCATTTTCGCCACTTCCTACCTTCCACTGCAGGGCAAAGTAGAACGCCGCCAACCCGAGCAATGTGACCAGCACGTACATCCGTACTTCCTGCGAGTAGTAGACGTGAAAGGGAGATATTGCCAGGAGAAACGCAGCCAGTAGACCTGCCCTTTCGCCCACCAACCGCCGGCCGGTGGTGTAGAGGACCGGGACTGTCGCGGTGCCAGCCAAAACCGAGAGGAACCGGACAGAAAAGGCGCTGGAGCCGAAAATCGTGGTCCAGATCTTGAGCAAGAGGTAGTAGAGGGGCGGATGGATGTCGACGGCGGTTAGCTCCAGGATGCTGCCCAGGTCGTTGGCAGCAAAGTAGAGGCTCCAACCCTCGTCCCACCAGAGGGGCTGGTAGGTTAGGCGGATCACGCGCAAGCCCAGAGCCAAAATGATGAGGATCCAGGGAACAAGGCGATACAGCCTGCCCCTCGGTGATCTATCGGCGAACGCTGTTCGCAGCCGTTGCGGTGCACCCATAGCGCCAGTATACCATATCTCAGTCAAGCTGAAAAACGCCTTGCATCCTGGTGCATTTCAGGGTATAATAGCATTATTGAAGGTTTTACATGGTTTCACCATAGATGTTGGAGGATCAACATGTCTGTATACTATCCCCCGTTTATTTTCGGCATGCACGATCGGGGCGCCGAGCACCTGATGCTGGACAGGAACAAACGCGGCTGGGTGCTCGTCACCGAGGCGCTCGGCTCAGATCCCAACAACCACGATGGCAGCGACTACACCGATCTGTCCAGCCGGGGGCTGGGCGTGATCGTCCGGCTCAACAATGGCTATGGGTCTGGGGGTACCATCCCCCATTCTACCAAGTATGGCGACTTTGCCCGGCGCTGTGGCAATTTCGTAGCGGCCAGTCCCGGCTGCAAAATCTGGATCATCGGCAACGAGATGAACCTCGCAAATGAGCGGCCGGGCGGGCCGAGCGGTCAGGCGATCACCCCCCAGCTCTACGCAGATTGTTATACCAGGTGCCGGAATAGGATCCACAGCAGGCCTGGACACGAGGAGGATCAGGTCGTGGTCGGTGCGGTGGGACCGTGGAATACGGAGACAAAGTATCCTGGCAACCAGATCGGCGACTGGGTACGGTACCTGGCTGACATCTTGGCCCTGCTGGGTGACGCGGTGGATGGGATCGCCTTGCACACCTATACCCACGGTCAGGACCCGAACCTGGTGTTCAGCAATGCCACCATGAGCTCTCCCTTCCAGAACCGTCATTTTCACTTTTACGCCTACCGTGATTTCATGGCGGCCATTCCTCAGAGGCTGAGCGACAGGCCAGTGTACATCACCGAGACCGACCAGTATGGTGCCTGGCGAAACGAGAACACGGGCTGGGTGCGAAATGCCTTCAGCGAGATCAATGCCTGGAACCAGGATCCGGATCGCCAGCCCATCCAGGCCCTGATCCTCTTCCGGTGGATCATCGGCAATCCCAACGATCCACAACAGGTGGGCTGGGCCATCGAGAACAAACCCGGAGTCCAGGCCGACTTTCGCGATGCGATGGGCAACGACTACAGGGTCGTCCTGCCGCCCATCCGGCCGGAGTACCTGGTGGCCTGGCTGGAGGTGGATGCGCCGGGATGGCTGGGCCTAGGGGCCACCACGGATCTGGAGGTGACCGTGCGCAACGACGGGCGCAAGACGTGGGCCCCTACCGGCACTGAGGCGGTGCGGCTCGGCTATCGCTGGATCGACGCCGCTGGCACAGTTCTCGAGGGCACGCGCACCGATCTGCCGTGGCCTGTAGCCGCATACGACACGGTCACCTTCCAGAACGTCCGGGTGCAGGCACCCGGCAAGCCGGGCTATTATACCCTGGAGCTGGATTTGGTTGAAGGAGCATCGGGCTGGTTTGCTGGGGCAGGGTCGCCGACGTGGCGGGCGACGGGTTTCCGCGTGGGTGCCCAGTATCTGGTTTCCTGGCTGAGCGTGGATGCCCCTGCCGAGGGCTTGGTGGGGGAGACGGTGACCTTCCCGGTTCGGGTGCGCAACGAGGGCGCCATGACTTGGCCGCCCGGCGGGAACAACCCGGTGAACCTAACCTACAAGTGGCTCGATGCCGACCGGAACCCGGTCGTCGCCGACGGGCTGCGAACCCCTCTCGGGCGGGAGGTGGCGCCCCTCGAAGAGATAGCGCTGAATGCCAAGCTCCAGTTCCCGTCAGGTGGGGGTGAGTACATCCTACAGATGGACATGGTGCAGGAATTCGTCACCTGGTTCCAGTGGAAGGGCTCGCCCGTCTACGAGGTGCAGGTCAGGGTTGAGCCGGTCGTGCCCGAATATGCAGTAGAGTGGCTTGACTATGAGGGACCAGATCGCATGGTGATCGGCCAGCCGGGCGTCGCGTATGTCGAGGTCAAGAACGTCGGCGTGCTGCCCTGGCCCAACACAGGACAGGAAGCGGTCCTTCTCGGCTACCGCTGGTTCGATGCCCAGGACCAGGAGATGCTGGTGGATGGGGTGCAAACTGTTGAGATGCCGCACACGATCGAACCCGGGCAGGTTGCCATCTTTCGTGACGTGGACTTGCTGACGCCCAGGTTGCCGGGCAGCTACCGTCTGGTTTGGGATCTACAACAGGCAGGGGAATGGCTTTCCAGCCAGGGGGTCGCCGTGTTGGAGCAAACAGTGCAACTCGTCGCCCCGGAGTATGGCGTGGAATGGGATGTCCTCGAACCCTGGCCCGCATGGATGCTGCCTGGTGAGGAGCAGCAGATCAGCTTCTGCCTCCATAACCTTGGTGCCAGGCCCTGGGTGGCAGAAGGTGATCACCCCGTCCACCTGGCCTATACCTGGTTCACCCAGGATGGCAAGCTCGCGGAGCCCTGGGACACCTTCCGCATCCAATTGCCCCAGGATGTGCCCGGTGGGGCGGCTGTGGACCTGCTGGACGTGACGTTCAAGGTGCCGACGTCACTGGGTAACTATGTCCTGCGCTGGGATCTGGTCAAAGAGGGCGAGGCGTGGTTCTTCCGTCAGGGGGGTTCCCCGTTGGAGGTGCCGGTGGTGGTGTCAGACCAACCGCTCCTGGTTCCCTGGACTGCCCAGGCCAGCCACAATCCCAATGGTGTGGGCCTTGCTTTTGACGGCGATCCGAACACCTTCTGGGACAGCCAGGCCGTCCAGGAAGGGGGGATGTGGTTCCAGGTGGACCTGGGTCGGGAACTGGTGCTGGACCGGGTCAGGGCGTTCAGTCCGGGCCGGGGGTTCCCCGTGGGCTATAAGCTAATGCTCTCGGCCGACGGGCACGACTGGCACCTAGTGTCCCAGCTATCCCGAAACTGGACTGACATCGACATGGCCTTTTCCCCTACGCCGGCCCGCTACCTGCGGTTGGAGCAGACCGGGCAACCAGATTGGCAAGCCTCGTGGATGATCAGCGAGATCTCGGTCAGCGCCACGCGACCATGGGCTGGCGCCGACGCCAGTCACTATGCCGACGACGCTCGCGAGGCGACGGATGGCCGGTTGGATACCCACTGGAACACCCGGGCCGTCAAGCAGAAGCCCGAGATGTGGTTTGAGCTGGATATGGGCGATCTGCGCGCCATCGAGCGTGTGACTATGAACCATCCCAAAAGCCAGCAGCCCCGGGGCTACAGTGTCCAGATTTCGGAGGATGGGCAGAACTGGCAGGAGGTTGGTCGTAATGACGACAACTGGGGCACGGTGGACGTCCAGTTCCCGTCGCAGGTGGTCCGCCACGTGAGGGTGTCACTTACCAACTCGTCGCCCTATCACCCCTGGGGGATCTCTCAGTTGTCTGTGTGGCGGTCCTCTCCAGTGTGGGGACACGGACGGGCAGGATGAGGAACCGGACAGCTCTGGAGAAGGCGGGGTAATGGAGGGGGACTGGCCTGTTGGGTCAGTCCCCTTCGATCTCCTCGGTTGAGCCCACGCACTTGTGATAGATGGCGACCTTGTAATCGAACTCGACCTTGCCGTGCTCCACCACGTATGCTCGCGCTCCCTCGCCCCACAGAAACTCGAGCACTGCCAACGCCTCGTCTTGGCTTTGGAAGCGCCAGACTGTATCCACTACCTGGCAGGCAAAGCCCTGCTCTGCGAACCAGGGGGGCCATTCTTCGCATTCGGCTTCGTGCGCTGCCCAGAACTGGGAGATCTCGTCGTGACCATAGTTCTGCACGACGGCGAAATCCCCGCCGGGTTGGAGGACCCGCTCGACCTCGCGCAATCCGGGTTCGCTGCCTGCCCCAAAGAAATAGGCCCAGGTGGCATAGGCCACGCCGACCGTGTCATCCTCCAGGGGGATGGCACCGGCGCCGGCAGGCAGCACCGTCACGTTGGTTGCGCCGCTGGACTTGATGCGGCCCCTCAGGATGGGCAGGGCATTGTGATCAGGTTCCAGGGCATAGACGTGGTTCGCGATCCAGGCGTACTGGATGGTCCGGTCCCCAACCCCGGCCCCAATGTCCAGCAGCACGCGCCCCTCGATGGGCGCGATGGCCTGCATTGCCGCCGGTATGCGTTTCTCCGGGTCGATGGCCTGGGTCATCAGGGCCAACAGCTCCATCTGCTCGGGCCCCCAGAAAGGGATGGTCTTGCTTTCGCTCATGACTCACACTCCCTCGAGTAGTTGATCGGGAGACTCGTGTGTGGGGACAATCGGAATCTTGTATGCTTCAGGATGCCTGCCGAATGGGAAGAGACCGCTCACGGCAGCCACGTCAGCAGGTCGTCGATGCGATCCAGGATCAGGCAGTCGGCCTCGGGAAAGAGACGATGGGGGTCCAGCAGGACAGGCGCCACGCCAGCGCGTTGGGCGCCAATCACGTCGGCCCAGTAGTTGTCGCCGACGTAGAGCGACTGCTCTGCTTTGGCCTCGAGGCGATCCAGGGCGGAGGCAAAAATACCAGGCTCCGGTTTTGGGATCCCCACCTCACCAGAGGCGAGTGTTACGTCAAAATAAGATCTCATCTCCAGGCGATCCAGCAGGGCGTAGAAATGTTCGACGTTGTTCCGGTTGGTGATCAACCCCAATCCATACCCCCTGGCGCGCAGAGTGGTCAGCGTGTGGCAGCCAACCTCGGGGCAGTCATAGGTCAGTTGGATGTTTCCCAAACGGCCAGTGACCTCCTCTGCCAGCCGGTCCAGGTCGCCGTCGACGCCAACGGCCTGCAAGAGATGGCGGTTCAGGTGTTGCCAGAACTCGTCGTCAGAGAGACCCCTGATCTCGTCACGGATGACAGGGTCCACAAAATACTCGTGGCGCACCCGCCGGCCCTGGCGCTCCGCTTCCGCGCTAAGGGGCTGGCCAATCTCGGTGCAAAAAGCGCTGATCACATCAAAGCTGTCCGGTTCGTGAAAGACCAACGTGCCGTCAAAGTCAAACAGCACCGTGCGCACGCCGTTCACAGATGCCAGATCGGACTGGGCTCTCAAAGCGATTTCCTTTCCATGCCTCTGGTTGTCTCTACCGCCGCCGTGTTGCGCCAAAGCTGGGCATGTCCGTTTCCTTCATGAACATCGATGAATCGAATTCAAACCCGTGTGACTTCAGCCGGGGCTCAAAGCGGGGCCGCACGCCGCAGGGTTCCATCTGTCCCACCACCTTGCCGTCGCGCTCGCCTTCCTCGTTGAATCGAAAGACCTCCTGCATGGTGATCGTATCGCCCTCCATGCCCTGCACCTCGGTGACGTGCGTCACCTTGCGCGAGCCGTCGCGGAACCGGGCGATCTGGATAATGAGGTCTATGGCCGATGCGATCTGCCGGCGCACCACCACCAGCGGCAGATCCATGCCAGCCATGAGGGTCAGTGTCTCTAGCCGGGAGATGGTGTCCCGCGGGCCGGTGGAGTGGACGGTAGTCAGCGAACCGTCGTGTCCGGTGCTCATGGCCTGCAGCATGTCAAGCGCCTCGCCACCCCGGCACTCGCCGATCACCACCCGGTCAGGGCGCATGCGCAACGAATTCCGCACCAGGTCACGGATGGTGACCGGCTTGCTGTCCGCGATCTCGGCTTCGGCAGGCTTGGTCTCCAGGCGGACCACGTGTGTCTGGTGGAGCTGTAGCTCGGCAGAATCCTCCACGGTGACGATCCGTTCATCGTTGGGAATATAGCCGGAGAGGATGTTGAGGAGCGTTGTCTTGCCCGAACCAGTTCCTCCTGCGACGACGATGTTCAAGCGGGAGACCACACACGCCTTTAAAAAGTCGGCCATATCCTGGTTGAGCGTTCCGTAGCGGATCAGTTGCTCCACCGAGAGGGGGGAGCTGCCAAACTTGCGGATGGTGATCGATGGGCCATCTACGGCGGAAGGGGGGATGATGGCGTTGACCCGTGAGCCGTCGGGCAAGCGCGCGTCGACCATCGGCCAGGCGCGGTCGACCCTGCGTCCCTGCGGCTGGATGATGCGGCTGATGATGCGCATCATGTGCGCTTCGTCGTCAAAGCGGGCCTGTGTGAGGACAAGCTTTCCACTCTTCTCGACATAGATCTGCTCCGGCCGGTTGGCCATCACCTCGCTGACGTCGTCGTCGGTGAGAAAGGGATCGAGGGGGCCATAGCCAACGATATCGGCGGCTACCTGCGCAAAGAGCTCGCGCGCCTGCTCCTCTGAGAGCTGGAGCTGAGCTTGGCGGCACAACTCTGTAAACCGTGCGTTGAGCATGTTGAGGGTTTCGGGCGAGCGATCGGGGATGGTCGCTGGATCTACGAAACCTTGCAGGCGTTCGACCATCCATTGCTTCAGGCGGACGATGTTGCTGATTGGCTGGGTCATGGGGTACCTCCTACCTGTGCTTTCTCCCGCTGAGGAGTTTACTCGCCCGTCATTATACTCGAGGCGCCTGTAAATGGCAACTGGTGGCACCGAGGGAATCGGACACGACCGTCGGCCTGAGCACATTATGGGGTTCCAGAGGCGGAAAGTCAAGGGGGAGTCTGGGCGCGAATGGTTAAATCGTGAGGGGTGAGCTGTCGGTAGAATCCGAATCCTTGCGGAAAAGGCCCATCTCTGGTAAACTAGAGCCTGACCGGTGAAATGCTTGCCCTGTTATTCTGGTGAGGAGAACCCATGGCCGCCCAGGCACTCTATCTCAAATACCGCCCACAGACGTTCGAAGATGTGGTGGCGCAGGAGCCGATCACCCACACCCTGCGCAACGCACTGCGCCAGAACAAAATCCGCCACGCCTACCTGTTCACCGGGCCCCGGGGGACGGGTAAGACGACCACGGCCCGCCTGCTCGCCAAGGCGGTCAATTGCCAGGCCCCCGAAGAGGAACGGCCCTGCAACGCCTGCCACATCTGCGTGGCCATCAACGAAGGCCGGTTGCTGGATCTGATCGAGATCGACGCGGCCAGCAACCGGGGCATCGACGAGATCCGCGACATACGGGAGAAGGTCGCTTTCCGGCCCAACGAGGGACGCTTCAAGGTCTATGTCCTCGATGAGGCGCACATGCTCACCGAGCCTGCCTTCAACGCCCTGCTCAAGACACTGGAGGAACCGCCGCCCCACGTGATCTTTGCCCTGGTCACCACCGATCCGCACAAGATCCCGGCCACCATCGCCTCGCGCTGCCAGCGCTTTGATTTCAAGCGCTTGCCGTTGCAGGCCATCGTGGACCATCTGGCCACGATCGCTGAGCAGGAGGGCGTGACCGTCGAGCCGGCGGCGCTGGAGTTGATCGCCCGCCAGGGCACCGGCGCCATGCGCGACGCCATCAGCCTGCTGGATCAATTGACCAGCTATGGCGACGAGATCACCTTGGCGCAGGTACAGATGGTGCTGGGTACCGTTGCTAGTGAGGAGGCAGGCAAGCTAGTGGCCTGCCTGGCCACAGGCGACTTGGCGGACGGGCTGGACCTGATCAACCGTGTCGTGTCCGATGGCGCCGACCCGCGCCAGTTTGGCCGGGAGGTGATCGAGTATCTTCGCGGGCTGCTCCTGATTCGGGAGGGGGCGGGCGTGCGCTTGCTCAACGTCACCGCCGAGCAGGCTGCCGAGATGGAGGCCTTGGCCGAGCGTACATCAGTGGACCTCTTGCTGCGGGCCATCCGGCTCTTCAATGCGGCAGCCACAGACCTGCGCCGTGGCCTGCAAACCATCCCCCAACTGCCGCTGGAGATGGCCCTGGTCGAGAGCGTGCTGGGGTCGACCCCGCACGAATCCAGGCCGGCATCCACGGAGACACCCGTCCGGCAACAGGAGCCCGCCCCAGTGGCGCCGCCCAAGCCCAGGACAGAGGCTCGCCGTGTGGCCGAACAGCCTGCGCCAGCGCCAGCGGAAGGCCGACCAGATGTGTATGGCGCTGCAGGGGAAGGGGCACCGGCCCCCGAGGCCCAAGCCGAAGTACCCGCCGGGGAGGAGGCCGAGAAGCCGGCCGGGACTGGACCAGCGCCCATAGCACCGTCTACACCCGGGGTACTGAGCCTGGCGGGGGTGGAAGCGTCCTGGCACCGGGTGCTCCAGGCTGTGCGTCAGCGCAATCCAACCGCCGAAGGGGCTTTGCGCTCTGGCTGTGCGCCGGTTGAGGTGAACGGTAGTGAGCTTGTCGTCACCTTTCCTTACCCCTTCCTGCGCGACAAGTTGGGTGATCCCCAGCGAAAGACAGAGATCGTGGAGGCGCTGAACGAGGTGCTTGGCACCAAGTGCCGCCTCAAGCTGGTGCTGGCTTCGGAGTACACACCTGGCCCACAGGAAAATGCATCGCTGCAGGTGAGTGCGGCGCCTGAGGCGGACGCAGCACCCTTGGTGAACACATCGTCGCCGCTGGACGGGTCGCCGGCAGGGAATGAGGAGCCCGCAAACGATTCTCAGGTCCCGGGCGAGATCTCACGCTGGGCCGAGCAGCATGGCGCGCAGGCCAAACTCGTAGATTGACAACTCGAGAGTAGGGAGGTAGAAAATCGATGGCAAAAGGAAAAGGACGACGCATACGTGCCAACATGCCGGGCGGACGGCCCGACATGCGCCAGCAGATCAAAATGCTGCAAGATCAGATGATGCAAACCCAGGAAGCCCTGGGCGACGAGACGGTGACTGTCACCGCTGGCGGTGGGGTGATCGAGGTGGTCATGAGCGGCCACCAGCGGATGCAGTCGATCACCATCGACCCCGAGGTGGTGGATCCTGAGGACGTGGAGATGCTCCAGGATCTGATCATCGCCGCAGTCAACGAGGCCATCGAGCAGTCGCAGGGACTGGCGGCCCAGCAGATGGCTACCCTGACCGGTGGGCTGGGGTTGGGTGAACTGGGAGGGTTGTTAGGCTAGTATATGGCTGCCGTGACACCCGAGCCGGTCACACGGCTCATCGAGGCCTTTGCCCAACTGCCCGGTATCGGTCCCAAGACCGCTTCGCGGTTGACCTTTTACCTGCTCCGCCGCCCGGCCGAGCAGGCTGAGGCCCTGGCTGACGCCCTCCGCGATCTGAAGCAGACGATCGTCTTCTGCAGCACCTGCTACAACATTACCGAGAAGAGCCCCTGTACCGTCTGTCGCGACGAAGGGCGCGACCGGTCGATCATCTGCGTGGTAGAGGAACCCCTGGACGTGCTGGCCATCGATCGCACGGGTGAATACCGTGGCCTGTACCACGTCCTGCATGGTTCCATCTCGCCGGTGGAGGGCATCGGCCCTGACGAGTTGCGGATCAACGAGCTGGTAGGGCGCATCAAAGATGCGGGCCTCCAAAGTGCGCCGGTCCACGAGGTGCTACTGGCCACCAACCCCAATCTGGAGGGTGAGGCGACGGCCATGTACCTGGCGCGGCTGATCCAGCCGCTGGGCGTGCGCGTCACACGGCTGGCGCGGGGCCTGCCTGTCGGCGGCGACCTGGAATACGCTGACGCTGTGACCCTCAGCCGGGCACTGGAAGGCCGGCGGGAGATGTAGGCGCAAGGAGCGAATTCATGGCAACCGGTTATGTGTACGATCCCATCTACCTGGAACACGACCTGCGGGGCCACCCGGAGAACCAGCAGCGGCTCAAGACCATCCTGCGGGTGCTGGAGGAACGCCGGGTGCTGGAGCGGCTGACGCCCATCCCGCCGGTGCCGACCACGATGGAGCGACTGGAGCGCTGCCATACCCCTCCCTACATCGAGCAGGTGCGGAGTATGGCGCGTCGGGGCGGAGGCCATCTGGATGCAGATACCTACGTCCGCTCGGCCTCGTACGACGCGGCGCTGATGGCCGCCGGTGGGCTGGTGGAAGCGACGCGCGCGGTGCTCGATGGCGAGGTGGACAATGCCTTTGCCCTGGTGCGCCCGCCCGGGCACCACGCCCTCCAATCCCGGGGCATGGGATTCTGTCTGTTCAACAACGTGGCCGTCGCCGCCCGTTACGCCCTGGCCGAGCGGGGCCTGGACCGGGTGTTGATCATGGATTTCGACGTGCACCACGGCAATGGCACCCAGGACGAGTTCGAGGCTGACCCGGCCGTGATGTATATCTCTACCCACCAGTATCCCCACTATCCAGGCACCGGCTATTGGAACGAGACCGGCCGCGGCGATGGCGAGGGCAGCATCGTCAACGTGCCGCTGGGAGGGGGTGTGGGCGATGAGGGATTTGCCCAGATCTTTGAGGAGGTGGTGGCGCCGCTTGCCTGGCGCTTCCAGCCACAACTGATCCTGGTCTCGGCCGGTTACGACGCCCACTGGGACGATCCCCTGGCCTACATGATGCTCTCAGTGGGGGGGTATGCAGCGATCGCCCAGGCCCTGAAGGACCTGGCCGAGGAGCTATGCGACGGGCGATTGGTCTTTGCCTTGGAGGGTGGCTATCACCTGGAGGCCTTGGCCTACGCCATCCTCAACACCTTTGCCGTGCTGCTCGGCGACGGCGACTGGCAACTGGTGGATCCGCTGGGACCATCACCCCGCCGGGAACAGACAGTGCACGATATCGTCGCCCGGGTAAGGGACGTGCACGGCCTGGACCGGTAGCGCCGTCTCTCCGGGGAACACTCCACAGGTACACCTTACCTACCGCATGCTGTCGGGCGAAAAAGCGAGGGAGGTTACGCGGTCGGCCGGAATTGCGCAACGGAACCCCACCGCCAGGTAATCCGCGGCCGGTGGCACCGGGTAGCGGGTTGCAGTGCGGACAAAGGCCGGGGTGTATCCCCAACTGCCACCGCGCAGGATTCTCTGGCTTCCCGAGTCCGGTCCCGTGGGATTCCTCTGGGCGTCAGGGGAGTAAGCCTCGTAGAGATCGCCCACCCATTCCCAGGCGTTGCCGGCCATGTCCAGGGCGCTGCACCAACTGGCACCACCAGGGAAACTGCCCACTGGCGCAGGCTCTGGGTAGCCATCGTCGCAGCCGGTGACACTGTCCCAGAAATTGCCCCCCGCGCAGTCGAACTTGTCTCCCCAGGGATAGATACGACCCTCTGATCCGCGTGCGGCGTACTCCCACTCGGCTTCTGTGGGCAACCGTCCCCCGGCCCAGTCACAGTAGTTTGCTGCATCCTGCCATGGAACACCTGCCACTGGAAGGTCGTCGCCACCATAGGCCGCCTGGCCTGCCAGCCGCGATGCTCGGCAAGCCCCATCGGCTACGCATCGCGCGTACTGGGCGTTGGTGACCTCGGTGCGGTCTATCCAAAAGCCCTCGAGGGTCACAGCATGTTGGGGGGATTCGCTCTCAAACGCATCGAGCTTGCACTTGCCGTACTCGTCCGGGTAGCGGTCGCACAAGGCCATGACCGCCTCGATCTGTGCATCGCTGCTGCCCATCTGGAAGGTGCCGCCCGGTACGTAGACCATTACCATGCCATCGGTGGGGCGGATCCAGGTGTCGCCTTGCGAGGCTGAGGGCGGTGCCTCGGCTGGCCCATCATTGGCCGGCGGCTGGCTGGTGGGTGTCCCGGTTGGTACGGTGGTTGGCGTGCTGGCTGGCGGCGGTGATGTATGTGTGGCAGCCGGCACGGCCATAGCGGTCGGCGGTACGGACGTGGTGGTGGATTCACCGTGACCACAGGCGGCGGCCAGGAGCAGAACGGCCAGCGTGCAAGCCACCAGCCCGCCAGCAGTGAGCCGGGCTGCTACTGCCGGGCGAAGTGCCGGCAGACTCGCACGGTGGCGTCCAGGGATAGAGATGGAATGGTTCATTTGTGCATACCTCCTGCTCAGCTAGAACAACCCGCCGCAGGCGCCAAGCGTTCAGCATGGTTGCTCCGCACCGAAGGCAGGGGGAGACAGCTTGTCGTCTTGGCGCTTTTCGAGTATAATGCGGGCAACTGGTGTCCACTCTGGTGTCTACGTGTCGTACCCACACTGGCATCACGGCGGGATCAATTGAGGACAGGAGCGGAGGTACACTTGAGCATCAAGCCCGACCACTGGATCCGGCGCATGTCGCTGGAGCGAGGCATGATCGAGCCCTTTGAATCAGCGCAGGTGCGGGGGGATGTGATCTCGTATGGGCTGTCATCCTATGGCTACGACATCCGCCTGGCAGGCGAGTTCAAGGCGCTGCCCATGCCCTTGCCGGGTGTTGCCGGGGCGGTCTTGGACCCCAAGGCCGTGGATGATGGGACGTTCGATGATGTCCAGGCCGTGACTTTTGACCTGGCGCCCAATACCTTTGTCCTGGGTCGCACTGTGGAGTATTTCCGCATCCCACCGGACGTCCTCACCCTGTGCACGGGCAAGAGCAGCTATGCCCGTTGTGGCGTGCTGGTCAATGTCACGCCCTTCGAGCCGGGCTGGGAAGGCTATGCCACGCTGTGCATCGCCAACGTAGGACCGAGGCCGGTGCGCCTCTATGCCGGAGAGGGCATCGCCCAGGTGATCTTTTTCGAGAGTGACGAGCCTTGCGAGGTGACCTATGCCGACAAGCAGGGCAAGTACCAGGCTCAGCAGGCCATCACTACGGCGCGGTTGGGGTAGCATTCCCTGGATGGGATAGCGGAGCACATGACAGAATCCGAAATGCTCGAGACCATCAGCATTCCCGAGTATGCAGAGCGGCTGACCGAACCGTTCACCATGATCGACCTGGTCCAGGTGGACGACCTGGCGTTGAGCATCTACCTCTGCCAGGGCACCATGCCCCGCCACCGTCACCTGGACCAGGATGAACTGTTCTTGGTTCACTCGGGCACGATCAGCCTGGAGAGCGATTGGGGCTCGGTCATCCTTCGCCCGGGTGAACTCGCCGTGGCGCCCAAGGGGGTCGGACATCGTTCCTCTTCCCTGTTGCGTTCACTGGTTCTCCTCCTGCAACCACGGCTAATGGTCAACCGTCGCAATGGTCACCGCCGCCTCTTTGCCCTGAAGGGGGAGCAAAAACTGGAAAAGGTGAATGTGCCCGCCATGGGCCGCCAGCTCTCTGCACTGTACCACCCGCTGTTGCTGGCCGATCTAGATACCTTTGCCCTCCACCTCCTGGCCTGCAGTGGCATCGGGCCGTGGCAGCAGACCGAGCGCCAGGACTCCTTGATTCTCTGCTACAAGGGCCGTGTAACCGTGGATACCAGCGAAAAGAAGGTATTCCTGGGGGACGGAGAGTTGGTCATCGTGCCCAAAGGGATGGCCTATCGCCTGTCCAGCCTCGGTCGCTCCCTGGTCCTGAGTGTAGAGCGCCACCAGCAGCCCGGCCTGCCCCTGCCGGACTGAAAGAGGCCTGGCACCTGGACGAGCCAGCGCCAGCGTAGACACCAGCCAGCAACCCCTGCTGACGGTTTCCAGCCAAGAGGTGCCATTTTGAGTGATTGTCACTATTGTGCCCAGATACACGCTGCAGATCCCGGCTATCCCGTCCGCCCTGCCGAGTTCGACCTGGCGAGCGATTGTCCCCGTTGCAGCCACCACTGGCGCTACGTGTGCGGGCAGTGTGGTCGGGCCAGTCACTTCCACGCTTCCTTCTTTTGTCCCGGTGCAGAGCAGGTGGTCTGCCATCGCTGCGCCCAGAAACGCACCGAGGTGCTGGCCGATTTCTGGGGTTGGGCGTACTACTTTGCCTATCGTTGCCCCTTGTGTGGTGACCAGCATCCAGGGCTCGACTATGCCGAATTCACCGGGCAGCACCCCTACCAGCAGGATCCTGGCTGGGAAGCTGTGCACCTCTATCTTTGGCCCGAGCCCCTGCTACCGCGCCTGGCCCTCTCACCGCCGGAGGTCGCGCCTCCCGACCAGTTGACCGATCAGGACGTGGGGGCCAGTTGGGATGCCAAAGCGGATCTGTGGGACGAGGGTTACGACGAGGAGGGCGACCCCAACCGCAAGTATCAGAGCGACGAGGTTCTGTTCCGCTTACTGGGCGAGGTTGCCGGCAAGCAGGTGCTCGACGCTGGAAGCGGGCAGGGGTACCTGTGCCGCATCCTGGCCCGCCGGGGGGCAACCGTGGTCGGCGTCGAAAACTCGACGCGTTTCTACCAGTTGGCTCTGGACTATCAGGCGGAGGAGCCGCTGGATATTACCTTTCATCACGGCAGCATCAGCCACATGCCCTACCTGCCTCGCGCCAGTTTCGATGCCATTGTCTCCAACTATGTGCTGATGGATGTGCGCGATTACGAGGGGGCGGTGCAAGAGTTTGCCCGCCTCCTCAAGCCGGGGGGCGTGGCCGTCGTGGTCATTTCCCATCCCTGTTTTCAAACGCCGGGGAGCGGCTGGCTGCGCGTGCCGGCAGACTCACTGCGCCGCGAGGAACGCGCCCGCTGGATGGTCGACAGCTATTTCAGCCGCGGGATGTGGCGCATCCATTGGGGGCCGTTCGATACAGCGTTCATCGGGTTCCACCGCACGCTAAGCGACTATTACCGCACCTTTCAGGCCTCAGGCCTGTTCGTCACCGACCTCGAGGAGCCATCGGTCACGGCGAGGGGGGAGGCGGAACTGCCTCCCCACCGTGTGCGCCACTTGAAGCGCATCCCTTACTCGGTGGTCTTTCGGCTGGAGCGCAGAGGTCAGGATCTTTAGTGGGGGCTTGTAGCGGATTTTCCCCCATATTCAATCTGCCGGAGGCTGCCTTCAACGAGATGCGCACCGAGTCTGCGCACGAACAACCGGATCTCTCTGGCCTGCGCGTCGCTGAGGGTTGTACCCGCTGCCCG
>Ga0180437_10005845_pt1 | contig 16674 bp, 20 predicted proteins | sample SS_ome_4_FD_132410 | JGI IMG/M metagenome (GOLD analysis project Ga0180437, IMG submission 132410) | Hypersaline lake sediment archaeal communities from the Salton Sea, California, USA - SS_3_D_1 metaG | ecosystem: Environmental > Aquatic > Non-marine Saline and Alkaline > Hypersaline >... | reverse complement strand
TACTTTGTTTCTGTCACATCATCATGAATATCTCTTAGTTGATAAGAAACAAACCTATCTTCAGAGTATAGAGGAATAACAAGAAATTCATACCCAATTTCATCTGTATAGGAAAGAGTCTGTGATGGAATAAACCCTCTAGACTCTTTCCACATAGCAGTGTCTTTTTTAAAATCTACATTTCTTAGGTCATATAAGTTATAGCGTTTTGGGTATCCAGAACATATTGACATTAACTTAACCTCCAGACTTCATGTCTATATCTCTTTTTATCTACTTTAAATAATCCACGTATTAACTTTCGCATACATATCCAAAAAGCTAAAACCTTCTTAGTATATATATATACTGTAACAAATGTCTTATTTTCCACAGGTTTTAGAGCATTTTTTCTTACCAAAGATTATTTCTTTTAGACTTGGTCTGTGTACATACTTTGTTTCTTGTTTTTTTAAGTGGTAATTATAATCTACGTCTCTTGGAATATAGATTACTTCTGCTAGATCTGTATCTACCAAGACCTTATCACTAGGAAATTCTTTAATCTCACTAAATGATGGTATTGTAAGAAATAGTATGGTAATAAATACTGTTATAAATTTCATCTTATTAATCTCCTTTCGTTTTTATTAAATTAAACTTCTCTCTCATATCCTTATGTAAAGAAAAAGTTCTGTTGACACTTCTACTCTTGTATCTACATCTGAAGTTGTTTTGTACAACTCATTCTACTCACCTCGATTTTGTTGGGTATTTTGTACTTCAGCCCAGAAGTGCTCCTTAATCTTACCTTCAATACTAGTTGTATCTCCTTTCTTTGTAAATAATTGAATCATTTCAAGAACAATAATTCTCAACAATGTCTTTCTATCTATATTTGGAGCTGATTTAATATCAAAGTATGGAAGAAGAGTTTTTGGTATCTTCTCATCATACCTCTTAACACAAACTGGTGCTAGAGAATCTTTGCCTTCAGAAGCATATGGATTTCTGAATAGAAGAACTGGCATTCCAGTAACTTCTTCGTTTTCTTCTGGATCTATATCTGAATATAGATAATCCATCATACTTGAAAGATCTCCTTTAGTATCAATAAGCTTAGCATTAAATAATGCGTTTGCTTTTCTCATTCCCATTGCTTCTTCAAAGATCACTAATGTTGGTTCATATTGAGGAACTAACTCCCCTTCTTCATCCTCAACCTCATTAACAACAGTTGAGAGTACTGGGATAAATACTCTTGGAATAATTTTTACTTCATGAGTTGTTCTGATCTTCTCATCATCTGGTAATTTTTTCAAATCTTCTAGTTTCTTCTGTAATTTATCTATAGAAGGTTGATAAGTTAATTTTGGAAGAACATCATTGGCTATTCTGTTCATTTCACTTTGAACAGGCTCTACGATATCATAAACTAGAGGAACTTCAATTCCAGTCTCTGGAAGAATTGGTATCTTCTTATCAAAGTTATTTGTACTATTAGGGAAAATCTTTTGATCTGTATCCTTATATAAAGCATTACCTGGAAAGTGCGCAAGTTCAATAACAAAAGGTTCCATAAACATTTTTCCAAGCCAGTAAGGAGTTGCTTGAAAATCCATACCTTTAAAGTTAATATTAGAACTTCGATGGGTTGGTGGAGTTCCGATCACATAAGGTCTAATTTCTCTTCTCTCCACTTTAGGATTATCTACACAGTAGATTCCAATTGATTTTGGATAGTATTCTCTTGTACCATCTTGATTTGTGTTAGTCTGCTCTCCAGAAATTTTAGGAGTACTTGACTTTGTTTGTTTTTTGGTCAACCACTTAGAGTAACTCATTTAATATTCCTCAATTATACTTAACTAGCTATATTATATCATGTGGATGTTAAAGAAATGATAAGAATATTACTTTATAATCCTTAGCCTCTGTAAATCTTTCTGGAGTAATAAACTGTTTCTTACCATGTATAGCTATTGGAGTGTAAATAGTCCATTTTCCTAGTCTAAGTTTTTTATAGGAATATGTGAATTGATACTTTTCAGGATCTATAAAAATAGTCTGTTTTTTAATAACTCTCCAAACCAACCTGAAAATAATCGAATGAAGACAAATAGTTAAGAAGTACATTATTTCTTTAAGATCTTTGATAGTGAACTTGTACATAGATTCTTTTTTATATTAGTTAATTCTAGGAATAAATCGACCTGATCCTTATGCTCTATTAACCCTTCTTTAAATTTAGGGAATATAAAGTCTTCATCTTCAAGATGCTTGTAAATTCCTGGGATATCATCATAAAGAAGTAACATCTTAGATGCCGCAACTCCCCCAAGTCCTCGAATAGGAAGCTTTATGTTATCTGAAGAATCTCCAGCTAAAGCTTTATATGCTGGGATTTGACTAGGGTAAACTCCAAACCTATTAACTATATAACTAGGTGTAACAACTTCATATCCATTAGATATAAACCTATCTTCCTCGTATTTACCCTTCTTAAACTTAAGCATTGTAATACGATCAGATACAAGTTGAGACAAATCTAAGTCGGAAGAAGCAATATAAACCCTTCCTGGGTATTGCATGGCTAAACTACCAATAAAATCGTCAGATTCGTAATCTGTAGCAACCTCATATAAATATTTTTTCTTAATCCTACCTTCTATATAATCTTTGAAAGTTTTAAACTCTTCTGTTTTTTCTGGTCTTTGAGCTTTGTAAGGAAGATATAGCTTATGACGCCAAGTCATTTTTACATCATCTAAGCAAAATACAATATGATCTGGATTAGTGATCTTCTTAAGGGATTTGATATATTCCCAGAAAGTATAGACCGGATCTCCGTCATATGCTTGGACGTAGATTGCCTTGTGTAATAGAATTGATGTGTCTACTAATAATAAGGTATTCATGTTATCGTTCTCTTAAGTACTCTCCCTACTCTATCATTATTAATGAGACTAACCTATCTTCATTACTTAAGATTAACTCTATCATTTTATAATATACCTTAGTTTAGTTAATTTTAAGATAATACTTTTAAGAAATTTAATTAACAAAATATTAAATTAATACACCCATCTTCTGCCAGGATCAGTACAATCAAAATCAATATGTATGAAGTTTGCTTTATAACTGACAGCAATACCAAAACTTGGAAATAGTCTTTTTGCTTCTTCAAAAGCTGTTTTTAGTGTGGTATTATTTAAGTAAATATCCATTGCCATTCCTTTGCAATGTCTAGAAGTTCCAGGTCTTCCTTTACTCTTATCCCATTCTACAGGTCGAAATCCACAATTACATGTTATTGGACCAAATTTATCTCTTAGTAGTTGAACAAAATGAGCTATAGTTTTAAGATTATAAAAAATGTCGTTTGTCATTTCAGCTTCAAAAAGCTTTCTAGGGCAAGACTTCATGAATACAGCATCTGTAGTAAGTTCTGCTAAAGTAAAATTCTCAGATAGTTTCTCATTTAAGTTCCAAGTACCTTTTTTATTTTTGATATAGTTTGACATAAATTATTTTAAAGAATACAAATCCCCTGAGTATAGCAAAAAGTAAATTTAAATATCATATAAATAACAAACAAAATCATTCCAATAACTGGATATGTCTGGTATTTTAGATACAGTCTTTTGATTTCTCTTAGTATTTTCTCTACTTGTTTTTTCATAATACTATCCTGTAATTAGAGAGGTTATGTATGCAATTAATCCTGCAATAACACTTGAAGCGCCAAGAACCTTGAATTTAAATGCTGTTAAATCGTCTACTTTTATATTTATACAATCTACTGTCTTTTTTATATAAGCTATATGTGTTTCTAAAGTAGAAAGACGTTCTTTGTCTGTAACCATAGTAATTTATTCTATTAAGTTCTACTAAATTATAATACATTTAAGAATTTAAGGATATATTATCATATACTCTGATTAGAAGCGAAATTTCAAACTCGCTTAACTTTCAGATAATATACTCTATAAAAATTCTTATCCTCTATATAATCTAAATACCCTTAAAAATACTTAAGCTTGGATTGAATCTAGATTTATCTCAGTACCCACGGGTACTTATAATTTATTTTACTAATATAATCTCTCATGTCATGAGAAGTATAGGTATCGATAACCTCAATATAATCTGCCTTACATGTCCACTTACCTTTTATCTCTGGAGGTCTTTTTGATATTAGATCTTTTGATGAGTAGATATAGTACAGATTCTTTACTTCAACTTTAGGCTTTCCTATATTTATCCTAACTGCTGTTCTAGCTAAAGGAGAAAACCATCCTATAGGATTTGCAAAGTTCCAAAGATTATTTAATTTTACATCTGCTTTCATTACCATCCAGGAACCTTGAGAGTGAGAAATAACATCAACTTCTTCGTACTCCTGTGATAATTTCTGTAATGTTTCATTCACATAGCGTTCCGCAGCCCATCCATTGGGAGTAAGTATTAGTCTTATAGGATCAAAAATACTTTTCATAACTAAGGCATGTTTATCCATAATAGGTTGATAGTTTAAATTATAGATATGATCTCTTTCATACTTACCAACAAAATAATTCCATAGAGCCTTACATTTAATTATCTGTTCTAATAAATAAGCATATTCAGAGACACCACCAATTAAAACTAGACATCTTTTCTTCATGATTTATACCTTTAATATATTAGTAATCTACTAACTCTACAATTTTGGGAGATACTCCCTTATGTTCAAATGTAAAGTGAATATACATACGGTTATTAGTTCCGGTAATCTCTGCTAATGGAACTCCTGTAACTTTACCTTGTAATAGACTACCTCTAGGAATTCGATTAGAAGGGATAAAATCTTTTTGTACTAATCCTACCTGTACTGTATCAGTTCCTACAACAACATTATCAAAAATAGTTAATCCTATAGTCGAGTCAGGAGGTAATATTCGCAAGGATAGTGTTGAAGTCCCTGCAGCCCCAACAAAATTACTTAACTCTTGATCTTCTTGGATAGAAGATCTATATAGTACAAAGTCTAAATCAATATCCTCATTATCAAATCGAGCTAAAGTTGTCCATGTCCCTGCAGTCGGAATATTCATGTTCGTTCCACCTGACTGTGTCCCAGACATGTTTAAATTTGAGAGTTCATACCATTCTTTCTGGGTGCTGCTGAAATAGCTCATTTTAAAATCCTTAGTTATTAGTATCCTAATTAATTATAGGATTAAGATGTCAAAGAATATTGATAGATACTGTTTAATCCTCCCGTAGTAGTTATATATGCGGTATTTCCATACTGATTCATCCATAAACCATTACATTGAGTTGCTTGACCTGTAATATCTTTTGTTATCGTATCATACGAAGCTGTACTAACATCCCAAGGTGTAGAGAGAGTATATTGAAATAAATGTCCGGTAAAATCTAAAATATACATCTTCATTCCGTCAGGCTTAAAGAAAATTCCCCAAGGTGAAGTGGATTCAGAGCCAATATCAACAAACTTATTATCATAAGATGCGGTACTTAAATCCCAAGGTGTAGTTAAGACATATTGGAATACTGTGTCATTAACTCCTCCAGGTATGTACATTTTAGTACCGTCAGTACTAAATACTAAAGTATAAGGTACCTCATCCTCAGTAGAAATGTCTAGATTTACGCCGGTATCATACGAAGCTGTACTAACATCCCAAGGTGTAGAGAGAGTATATTGAAATACTGTGTCATTACCATAACCCGTCATATACATTTTTGTTCCATCAGGCTTAATAAAAACACCACTTCCATTTGATAGTTCTGAAGATGTATAACTCTTCGAGTCATAAGAAGCGGAAGAAATATCATCTGCTGTTACTAGAGAATATTGAAAGACTGTCTGCCCATCTAAAAGATACAGTCGGCTTCCAGATGGATTCATAAATATTCCTCTATTATTAGTTCCTTCATTTGAAAAATCAAAGGCTATATTAGTATAACTTAATGTATTTAGATTCCATCCTATAGACGTAGATTTAGGTAGATTTCCTAATCCAAAGTTAAGAAATTCCCCGGCTAGAATACTGTTATTATTAGTTCTTACATATTCTAATCCACTTGAGTTATTATTTCGAAACATGTATTTCCTTCCTCTTATTAGAGAGCTACTATAATTGATATGTCTTCCATAGTTGCGTCATTTGTGGTTGACTGATTTTCAAAGAATATCTCTATATACTCATTTTGCTTATACTCTTCACGATGTATTAAACTTGCTAAAGATACCTCACTGTTTGTTAAGTCTATTGGAACTTTACTAGTGCTTTCAATAAGAGACCAATACCCTGTAGCATCATCTGATACCCAGGTTGCTGTTATATTAAAAGTTGTAGTACTGGCTCCTACAGATACACTACTTATTGTATAAGTTCCATTGTAATTTGTTGTTCCTGTTATTACTACCCTATCTGAATTTGCTAAAGTATGAGAACTCCAATTTGCTACTGTTACTGTGACTTCTCCTCCTCCTGCATCTGCAAAAGCAGATATAATGTTATTAGTATCATTTCCATGATTTACATAGAAGGCGCAAGGTATTTTAACTCCAGAGGCAATTTCTGTTGAAATAATAACTGATGTTGATAACTTCACATCCTCTAAACCTACATAAGTAATTCTTCCAGTATCTGTTGTTGTCATTCTCTCGGAAGATCTTTCTACAAAAGTTCCTACTGTCTTTACTGGAGTATTAGCTGCTGAAATAACTGTAGCTGTTGAATTATCTTGAGAAACTATATAAGCTTCTACGGTAGAATCTGTAGTTCGAGAATTTGCAGACACATTTATTCTCTTATCTGTTTGATTTAATCCTACAGGATCAAAAAACCGTCCGTATGTATTATTGGAGTTACCAACTATCTGTATACTATCCGTCTCTATTCCGGAATCAATATACATTACATATTCAGAAGATCCTGGAGTAGTAACATTATTATTAAATAACACATCCGTACATGTTCCAAAAATACTAAGGAATCTAGTAGGATCATTATTCCAGTTTGTGAATAATCCAGACTGCATAGAGATTATAGGACAGTCTAAGAAGTGAAATCCTTGAGAATTAAAGAGACTAGAATACCTATTAGCTGTAACATATAAGTCTGTTGCAGTTCCTAAAGAATTAAATCCTACAATAGAGGAGTTTAACATTGTAAATGAGTTAAAAGCATTAGCCCCTGTCAAGTCTATTAATGTAGATGTTCCTGAAGCGGTAAAGTCCAAACCTTCTAGAGATAAAGCCTGTATAGATGATCCTTGCAGAAGAGTACTATCCCCTGTATAAGTAATGCCATTATTAGGTCCTGTAGATTTGAGGGTAATTACTGCATTATCAGGAAAAACTATCTCTTCTCCCTCATTCAATGTTAGCGGCTCATCAAATAGGTACGTATATCCAGATACTAAAGGATTTGGGATTTCTTCCTTTGTAGATATAACGATTTCGGAGCTTGGTACTTCTCCAGACAAACCACTAGGATTGCTAAAGACGTTAAAATTATTTAACATTGTTCTTATAATTAAAGCTTATACATCTATCTAATTATAAAAGAAATAACTCCGAGATGATTAGTTATTACTAAACCCTCGGAGCTTATTCTGTCAACATTAATAAACAGGACACTATTTAATCACATAAGTTAATTAACTTTGCTTTTCCATTTCTAGGAGAAGTTGGTCCTTTATTTGCTTGATTTACTCTGCTGGTAATAGGTAAGTTTTCCTGAGGCATCTGAGATGGAACCTCAAGCTTTCCAAATCTATTCTTTTCTTTTTTCATAATAATAAGTCCTTTGTACAAACATTTTTGATATATCTATCTAATTATAACTTAAAGTCTTGAACAAACGTATCTAATGTAGCTTCAATCTGAGAGATTCCCTCAATAGTCAACAATCCGGAAATTCCGGATATTAAAGCAGTTTTAACTTCATCATATTCTTCTTGAGTAACTTCGTCATCTTTTTCTAGAATATTTATATCTGTTAAAATCGGAGAAAGTAATGCTTTTCTTTCTGTATGCGTTCTTCCTTTGAATAAGGAACGGAGTTTCTTACCAAGAACTTCTCCAGAAAGGATGGGTTTAAGGGCTTGATCTTGTTGATCTTTTAATACTTGACTAAATGTTAACTCTCCATTAACTAACTCAAATCCTCCGACTTGGTCTCTTGAGAAGCCTAAATTATTAAGTTCTTCCTCAGATCCTTGGAATAGTATTACTTGGTCAGATGAAACTTTCTTTGCTTCAACTAAGAGCTGTTCATTTGTTAGTCTGTGATTATATATTATTATCATATTAACTTCCTATCTTCGTAATCGAAAAAGAAACTCTACTATCCGCATTGATATTTGCTGCACCATTCGTGTGCGGTCTAATTAAATCTCCTATATTTAAGAATATGCTACGAGATAAAGTGATTGGTTCATCAGCTGTAAATGTAGTAGCACTTATTAATCTATCAGAATTAGTAATAGATGTTATATTAGTGGTTAATTGTGAGGAATTTAAGCTAATTCCTATCCCTTCTCCTGAAGCTGCTAGTCTGCCATCTACGTATGACATCGAATAGAGTCCGGGATGGTGAATAGTAAATAAAGCTCCTGTACCTAAATCATCAGAATATGTAATCGCATCTCCAATATTCTCAACTATTGTTGTTAATCTTCTAATCTTTGTATTTGTAGTACCGTGGCCATTTCCTCCTGTAAGCCAAACTGTATGAGTTCCAACTGTTTGTTCTATAGTAAAATCTCTTCCAGAAGTTCCTATGGTTATTCCTGTTCCTGCTGATAGTCCAAACTCATCTGCCTTTGTTCCTAGTTCATTTGTTACTCTAGTATCTAAGTCAGAAATAGCAGTGGTATTAGTTCCTACGTAGGATTGTAACTCTGTAAAGTCAGCCTTTGTTCCGACCTCTGCATCATCGGCTATAGTATAATCGGTGTTCTTAACGGTTAATATTGAAGTATTTCCTGAGGTTATCTTGGAAAGCTTAAAAGTTACTCGTTTTGTGGAATCAATGTCATCGAATATAGCGAATTCATCTTCCCGGAAAGCCTGTGTTCCGGTAATAGTTACTACATCTCCTGATGTAGAAAGAGTAATGGCATCCCCAGCTAAAAGCCCTAGATTAGATCCTGAAGCATTAGTTCCTGAAGCATTAATAGTTACTACATCTCCTGCTGTAGAAAGAGTAATGGCATCCCCAGCTAAAAGCCCTAGATTAGATCCTGAAGCATTAGTTCCTGAAGCATTAATAGTTACTACATCTCCTGCTGTAGAAAAAGTAATGTTTGTCCCTTCTAAGATACCCCAAATGTTCGTTTTATTATAAGAGTCTGTCCCAGTAAATGTAAAATCTCCTGGTAGTTTAACGACTGTTGATCCTCCTATAGTAAAATCACTCATTTAGATACCTCTTTATTTGCGTCTCCCGCCTTTTCTTTTTTTCTTTCCACAAGCCATATTACTTACCCTTCTTTCCTGCTTTATAACCTTGAATTATAGATTCCATTTCACTAGGACACATCCGTCTCAATCCTTCATCTTTGAGAATAGTTTCCATTGCTTTAATGGTTTTCTCATTTATTTTAGGTTTCGGTGGTTTATAATCTGAAAGAGACATTCCTATTATCTCTCGTTTGATTCCCTTGTCTTTCTTTTTTGTCATATTTTAATTTCCTCAAATTACGTAAGAGTTTTGACTTGTTATACTTATATTGAACTCTAGATTTTGTTTTCTTTCTTTTCATATTATCCGTAGTAAGGGTAAATTGGTCCCATATCTTTACCATGGTTGTCTCTACGATTATTATTGCCATCGACAATGCCAAACGTATCTTGACCCATTGCAGTAGCTAGAAACTCAAATGTAATATCTCCTGTTCCTATAGTACTGCTTGTTCCAGTTGTAATGTATAAATTAATAGGAGTTCCTGGAGCTAGCATTCTATCTGGAGCATAGTAAATACGTCCATCTCCTACTCCTCCAGCATCTGGGGTACCTGAGTTATAAGGAGCTGTTTGATTCCAGATTGCAGTTTGAGATCCGCTTGGAATAGCAAGATCTGTTCCTATAGTTGATCCTAGGATAAAATCATGATTACCTGGAATACCTACTGAAAAGACTTGAGTTCCTCCACAATCCGCAGTAATAACTCCAAAACCTCCAACAATTGAGGTCTTATTAACCTTCGCTAAGGGAATAACTATCTCTTCAGTACTAGTTCCTCCAACATAAGCGTAAATACTCCGTTCATCAGCAAACTGAAAATTTCCATCAGCTGTTCTCTTATCCTTTAACTCTTGAACAGTGTCGTTAGCTAAATCTGGTCTTAGATCAGTATCTACAGCAATTGTTGTAGACGAATCATAATCTGTTTGATCTGCAACAAACTTAACTCTACATTGCACTCTATTTGGAGCAAAATTATTAAAATAACCTAACTGATTATAAGACACTCCTGTTATTGCATTTCCTCCAGGCATTATGTTTTACCTCCCTTATTATAAGGCTTAATATCCTTTACTGGCTTGCCTTTGTTTTGTGCATTACCTCTAGGTACTTTCATAGACTTGCCAAATTTATTAATGTTATTTCTCATAATATTTCAAACGTTTAAAATAGATGTCTGTTTAATTATAGTCTAAATACATATAAAATAAAAGCTCTGAGAAAATTCCCAAAGCTTAAATAATAACATTAATCAGCTTAAAATTATTAAGTCATAATTGTATGTTAATGTACTTATGACTTGGCAGCTTCCTCTGCTCCGAATGTCAAATCAAAATCTGTAGATGTTGCGTTCCAAGCTAAAGATGTTCCTGGTTTAACAAAAGAATCACAACCACTGTTAGGTTGTACCATTTCTAATCCTCTTGCGTCTCCTTTTACATTTACTGCTGCTTGAATAGAGAATGTTGCTGCTGATTCTGTACCACCTGTGAACTCTAAACCAACAATTACTTTGTCAAATTTTTGTCCATCGGCAGATAAAGATTCTGCTTCACTTATATTAGTTGTACCAACAGTTGCAATACCTGTTGATAAACCTGTTACAGTTGTTGACTCTCCAGCAATTGTACCTTCATAGAAGGTTTTTACTGTATAAGTATCTTGCTCTACACCAGTTGCTGTGAAATCTTCAACTCTAATATCGATTTTATCTAAGCTTACTCCGTTAAACTCAGCCAAATCGACCCTGCGTCCGCTTCCTGAAGTAATTACACCTGCTGCTAGAGCATCAATAATACGTACTTCGTGTTCGAAAGGAACGACGTGTCTTGTTTTTCCATGAAATGCTACCATTTTTATTTAAACTCCTTAAGTTTGTTAATTGACTTTAATTGAAATTAAATGCGTTGTAGACCTTCAGCACTAACTTCACACTCGACCACAACTTCTATGATACCACTATCTGTAGCAGTTGCAGATGCAGCAGTTACAGCAGCCAGAACTAGTTTCAAGCTCTCTGTATTTGCTCCTGAAAAACGTAATCCAGTTTTAGTTTTCACATCTTGTCCAATCTCTTCATCTCGTGTACCAGCTGCAATTGCATTACTAGTAACAGAGATAGATGCTGAACCAGAACTTGGAATCTCTACATTATTTCCACCATTCTTTTGAAGGAACACCTTAAAGGCAGATGTACTACCTGCGAGTACGCAAGCATTTACAGCTTTAATTCCTACATAAGTAACCTTTACTTTTTCATAACCTGGGAATTCAGCTAAAAGATCTCTTAAAACCTCACCATTTGTGTCAGATGTTGTACCGACAGCCACAGCAGTTTGTGCAAGATCAATTTGCCATCTTCTCATTATTTTATTTGAGGCTACCAAACCTTGGTTATATACCATGTTTTACACTCCTTAAAAATAATTACAATTAATTATAGTATATTAAGAAATGTCTTAATTAAGAAAAATAATATTATTATTTAATTAATATGATAATTAATACGAGAAGGAACTCTATCCTGTATCGAATTTATAGAGTTTATAAGGTCTTCTAAATCTTCCTTTGTTATAACATCTTTGTTGTCTAACTCTCTTGTTCTTATAGATTTTTTACTTTTAGTTGGAATAGTCTGTTTAACTCCTAAACCCTTCATTGTTTCTGGATTTACTCTATTTATTGTACTCCAAGCATTCTGTCCATCTGGAAGGGTTATATTTTTAAGTTCTAATACTATTTGCTTCTCAAACTCATCTCCGTGCTGTCTAACTGCTTGCTCAACCCCTTCAAAGTTATCTAATAATTTTCTTGCATTTTCGTCTCCATTACTTGCCCGTCTCATAATAGAAGCAAATACTTTAGAAACAGGATTATCTGTAAAGATTCCTTTTCGTAATTCATTCTTAGATTGGACAAAATAAGACATAGCTTCATCTAAAATAATTGAATCGTCTGTGTCTATTTGCTTTAAAGCTTTTTTAATTTGATTATAGAGTTTATTTCCTGCGTCCGGAATATCTTTAGTTAAGGCATCTTTAATAATTCCTGAAACTGCTCTAGGATTGTCTGTTGATGTTCTCATATAATCAAAAAGTTGGTGAAAATCTTCGTGAAGCTCAATTGCAATACTTCTGTCTAACCCATCTAAGTCATTTAAAATATCTACATTAAATGCTTTTCCAGCAGTGATTCCTTCTTCTGCTGCTTCAGTGATTGCTCCTGCTCCAGAAAGACTTGACTTCTCAATAACTCTATTATAGAAAACTGCAGTTTTTTTTGCTACATTTTCAGGAATTCCAATTCCTGTGAAGTATGAAGTAATTTTATCATACTGACTTAATAGTTCTTCTCCGGCTTCAGAAACTGAGGCTTTAGGAGCTTTTATTACTGGAGCTTCAGTGAGTGAGCCAAGGACTGATTTCTTAATAGAAGGAGCTTGATTTGTTGAGAGTAAGAAATTATCTAGCATTTCAGATACCTTTAAATTATCGAATATTAAAGGAGTTCCTGGAGTGTGGTTAATTGACTTCTTAGCTAATTCCGAACCTACAGCTCCCATAATTCTCTTCGTTTTTTGTATCTTATCTGGAGCAAACCCACCAGTCAGAATCTTTGTAAGAGGTTCTGCAAAGTTCTTTGTCATATTCGACATGATTTGCTTATGTTGATTAAAATCCATACCATATCCTTCTATAATAGCTCTATTATATGGTAAGGATAGTTCATAGAATAATTTTTGGATTGGATTACGAAATTGGATTTCTATAGGAAGAGGGTTTACGGCTTGATCTGACTTCATGGTATTTTTAGGAGTCAATGATACTTTTGGTGGAGTATACGTTGATGTTAAAGGAGTATCTATAACTTCAGGACCTCCATACTGCTTCATTTTATGCCATGCTGTATTAGCGATATCGTCAGCTTCCTTCTGGATGGCTCTTCTTGACTCATTAAGCATAACTTCAGCTGTATCTTTATTATCTAACCCTGGATGGGCTTCTTGAATTTCTCTAGCTCTTTGTTTAGCAGCCTGACTCTCTACTTTTCCTAACTTAGGATCTACCTTCTTAAATTTAGTCTGATTGGCTAACTGCTTTAACATCTGTTGTTTTTCTTCAAATGGAATATTAGGGTTTTCTACAATATTTCTTTTTTGTCGATTAAATTGAGATTCTGTAAGCTTAGATTTCTGTGAAATTCCTTCGGAGACCCCTCTAATTTCTTTTATTTGAGGAGTTTCTACTTCTTTGATAACATTATCTATATCCTGAACTATTTTATCACTCTCGTCGATTACAGAAGAGACTTTTTTTCCAGTCAATACATCTTTTGATCTGCTAGCTTTTTTAATTTGACTACCTACTTTCGGTAATACTTCTTTTACTAACCCTAATCCCTTTTGAATAGGTTTTATAGCATGTCCTGGATCAACATACATCAAGGGATCTGTAAGAGCATAAGTTGCAAACTCTCTAAGCTTCTGCTCATTCAAATGCTCACTATAAGCCTTCATAGCTTCTTCTTGAGAAATTTCCCCTAAAGATACTTTTTCTAGTAATAAAGGACGAACAATAGAATCAGTTTCGTAAATTTGCGTAGCTTTTTTAAACTCCTTATCTAAATCATATTTACTACTTACATTCCCTTCATAAATATCTCTAAATACATCATCAGGTAAGTACTGCTTTACTTCGGGAGACATTTCAGATAATTTCTGTATTCCATAGTTTTCTTTTTGCTCATTATCAGAAATAAAAGGCATTTCCCCAAAGAAGATTTTATTCTTATTCTCTCTTTCAAAAGACTCATAAAATTGTTCATAACCTTTTTCTTGCCAACTCTTATCCCAATCTTCTCCCAATCCTCCAGTTATAAACTCCCCAGCACCAGAAATAAGTTCCCCACCAAACTTAGGTAAGTATACAGCTTGATTTAATAAAGTCTCTTTCCAATCATGAATATCTCCTGACTCTGCAGCTTTTTTTCGCCCTTTTTCTTTAGCTCTTGATAAATCAAAAGCTGTTTGAGATTCTTGTATATTTTGTAACCTACTCTGTAATTGTTCTTGAGAAGGAGACTGAGTATCTGGGAGTAATTTAGGTAATTGAGAAACAGTAGCTCCTATTAAAGGGTTTAGTGAACTAAAACCTGTAAGAGCACCCATGCCAGCCCGTACCATTGGATTCTCTTTAATGTTTTGTAATACAGGGGCATTTATAGCTTGTTGAGCTGCTATACCAGCACCTGTAACATATGGTCCTATATATGGGTTTTGTTGTAATGTATTATAACCACCTTGTAGAGCCTGACCTCCTGTATTAACTAAGTGTTCTAGAGTTCTATAAGTCTTTGGATTTACAGCCATCTGACCAACCTCAGAAGCTCCACGGGCTATATTTTCCCATAAATTCATAATTTTTAATTACCTTTTAGTTAATTATAGCTTTTATTAAGTAAAATTTATATTATATTTTAATCTTTTAAGGTATAATCTATGTATTACAAAGGTTAAGTATAACATGGTTATGTTTTTCATGTTTTATTAATTAACATAGTTATGAGTAACATGGGTTATGTTATAACATGGTCCATGTGTTATAGATATTAATTTTTTATAATATTTACATAATTACATAATTAAGGTATAATAATAGTATAGGGATATGAGTAATATGAATAACAATAATATAGTTCGAAAATTCACAAGTAAAGAATGTTTTAAGATTCTTAAGGATTTAATAGTTTATAAGAAAGCTAATCAAGACACGTATACAGTAATCCTTCTCTGGCTTACAGGAGTCATGAATAAACGTCGTTACTCTCATGTCAGAACTATTGCAGGAGGAAATATTATAGCTACAGACATAAGAGCTAATACAGATGAGATTATAGAGTTGGTACATGAGATTATTTATGAACTTATTAAAGTAACTACCGACAATGTAAATAAGAAAAAAGGCCTTCAATACAAAATTGCATGGGATAGCATTCCTATAAAAAGTAAAGATTCTGAGGAAATCTCCTACATTCCTGTAGAGGGGAATGAAGGTCGTATAGTATCTTATATACATCTTGCTTTTCTAAAGTATATACTACCTAAGACATTAGGTCGCTCATACAGAGGATCTGTCAATCCTTCTTATTATACCAGTGTTGCAAAAAGAGAGGAAATGCAGGCTTTTAGAGAAAGACTATTGAAAGAAGATGATCCGGGAGCAATAACTCCAGAAGTAATTAAAACCTTAAAACTAGAAGGGTTTTTTCCTGGAGTACATCCAGATTCAAAGGAAGATATGTTCGATATTAGATTATATCAGTATAGAAGTATCTATGCTTTAGGAGATTTACGAAACTTTACTACATTAACAGAGGATATCGAAGTAAAAGGATCTCTTCTAAAAGATCTAAAAGATTTGGTAAATCCTGATAAATACAGAAAGGTACTATATGAACAAATAATAACTATCTTAAACTCTGAACTATTACCAAAAATTAATCGAGAGTTTCTAAAGTGTTACTTCGGAATTCCTAGCATTATAGAGGCTTATGGAAAGGTAAAGATTTTTGATAGTGATATGGTTCTATTTTTTGAATTGTATCCTGAATATAAGAAGATATTGAAGGTTCAAAGAATATTTTATACGGGTAAAAGACGAAGTGTTAAGTGGCTAAATGATTCTAGTATTATTCCCTCGTCAAGTATATATAAGAACTCTATTTCTCTTCTTAAAAAATTACTAGCTTCTAGAGTAGATTATGTATGTCAAAAGTATAGGGATGACTTAGACTCTGCTCAGGAGATAATTCACTCCTACGACCAGCCTTTAGATCTAGGAAGTGATTTACAATTTCTAGAGATGTGTGATATTGATTTGGAAGAAATAATAAGTGAGTAGATTTTCATCGGAATTTAAAATGGGAAAGAAAAAAGAATTTATAGATAAGACTGGACGTAAATGGGATAGTGAGTCAGAACATACAATGTTTAAATGGCTTACTGAAGCCGGATGGAAGGAAGAAGAAGACTTTATAGTTCAAGGAAAGTTCATTCCGGGAAGAAGGTTCCGTGGAGATTTTGTATTTTACAAGGAAAAAATCATTGTAGAGGTTATGGGTCTGGATTTAGGAGGTTTTGCCGGACATAATTCACCTTGGGTTATGGCTAAGGACTATATAAGAGATATGATAGCCACTACTCATGGAT
>Ga0180437_10005844_pt1 | contig 16676 bp, 12 predicted proteins | sample SS_ome_4_FD_132410 | JGI IMG/M metagenome (GOLD analysis project Ga0180437, IMG submission 132410) | Hypersaline lake sediment archaeal communities from the Salton Sea, California, USA - SS_3_D_1 metaG | ecosystem: Environmental > Aquatic > Non-marine Saline and Alkaline > Hypersaline >... | reverse complement strand
ACTTTGAGATTGGGCGGGTGTATGCTCTCAGTGCGCTGGTGGCGGTGCAAGTGGCTGCTTATGTCCGTGCCTTGGGCTGGCCCGCTCGTGCCCATCACATGCGCAACTACGGGGTACTCGTCGTGCCTGTGGCTATTGACGCCGGATTGGGGGAGTTGGGTCGTTGCGGCTATCTGATGCACCCACGGCTGGGGGCCAATCTGCGCCTAGTTTGCGTCACCACCGACCTTCCCTTGGCGCCGGACCCACCGGTAGCTCTCGGTGTTCAGGATTTCTGTACCAAATGCCTGAAGTGTGCCACTACCTGTCCGTCGGGAGCGATTCCCAGGGGGGACAAAGTAGTGGTGCGTGGGGTGCGCAAGTGGCAGATCGACCCGGAGAAGTGCCTGCTATATTGGGGACACCTGGGCTCAGCCTGCTCTATCTGCCAGACCGTATGTCCCTGGTCCAAGCCGCCTACGCTGCCCCATCGTGTCGTGGCATGGATCGCGTTCAACGTTCCGTTCGCTCGCCGTTTTCTCGTCTGGGCCGACGATTTGGTCTATGGGGTGGATTTTCAGCCGGCCCCGTCACCTGCCTGGTCGCGCTGACGTTGCTTTGGGCTCCTCCAGCGCTTGACAATCGATCGCCCTGCGCGTACACTGCCTGCTGATGATGAACGATCTCTTCTGGCTGGTACTGGGACTGGCGGCGTCGGCGCTTCTGCTTTTCCTAACCCAGCGCGCCAGGCGTGTATGGGAGGACGCGAGCCGACGGGGCTTTGGTCTGCAGCGCCAGATAGGCTGGGCACTCTTGGGGGCGATCGCACCCTCTCGCTATTGGTGGGGAGCCCGAATTGAGGCCCTCGCTCCCCAGGAGCGAGTGGAGCTGCTCGCCTATGAGACAGCCGCGTGCGGGTTGAATCGCGCCGACAGCTTGTGCTGCCCTCTATGTACGGTGGAAATCCCTCGTGCCTGGACGTTGACCTCGGACGGTAGTCCCACCGTTGCGCCGGGCCCGGTCGAATGTCTGCGCTGTGACTTTCGGCTCGATTCTTGTCGCCATTGTGTCCATTTTCTCCCCGGCAGCCCCAAAGTGGGCATCTTGATTGCGTGTGGAGGCGGTGACGTGACATCTGGACGGTGCAGCCACCACAAGGTGTCGCAGCCGGTGGAGGAAGCCTGCCGACCCGATGTCGCCCGCCAGTTGAAGGCCCGTGGCTACGAGTATGTCCGTGCCCCGAGACCCATCGTGGATAGCTTGTTTCCTCCCGATTTCTGCACCGCGTTCAGGCCTGATCGCAGGCGCCTGCGGGCCAGCGAGGTGCGATGGCCTGACGCTCGCCGCGCGGCACTCCTGCGTTTGCTTGCTCTGTCTTCGGAGACGGAGCCAGCGGAGGAACCACCTTGCGGTGAGGAACAGTGGTTGCTGTGATCTATTTCTATCGGAGGCTATTTCCTGAGCTCACCATCCAGCCATTCCAAGTACCCCTTGTAGCCCTCTGTAACAGGGATTGCCAGGATCTCTGGCACATCGTAGGGGTGGGCCTGTAGAATGGCTTTCTCAAGCGCTTCCCATAGGGTCTGCCGGCTCTTGATCACACACAACCATTCCTCGGCTGTCTCGATCTTGTCCTGCCACCAGTAGGTGCTCGTTATGGGGCCAATGATCTGAGTGCAGCCCGCTAGTCGCTTTTCAACGACTACGTTGGTGATCGCCTGGGCATCCGCTTGCGTTCCGGTTGTCGTGGTTATTTGGACGTACTCTGTCATCCCTGAGGTCTCCTTCCGGCTCCAGAAGATCGTCGATGCGCACTGTGTTGAGGGGATTGTAGCATAGCGGACAGGGCGGGGCAAATCGGGAATCGATAACCGATTTCGTCAAGTTGACGAAGTAATCGTGTAGGGTATACTTAAGGGCGTTAGCGTATCTGGAAACATAGTTGGGGGTTTGGAGATGGGAGGAACAAGCGATGAAAGCTAAATCTCTGCTCATTCCAGCTGCCATTGGGTTCACCTTAGTGCTGATCTTACTTGTGGTCTTGAAAGGCAATGTCACGGCACTTGAGGCTGTTGTCCGCGCCCCCAGCGTCCCCGCTGCGGAACTGCGCGTATGTCCGATTGGGCCACCGGATTGTGACTATGCTTCTATCCAGGCTGCTGTGAATGCGGCCAGGTCAGGTGACATCATCAAAGTAGCGACTGGTGTCTACACTGATGTTCATAGAGCTAGGTTAGCTGCGCAGGAGTATGTTACCCAGGTAGTGTATTTGACAGGTACCATCACCATCCGGGGGGGATATACCACCACCAACTGGACCACCCCCGACCCGGACGCGAACCCTACAACACTGGACGCCGGGGGTCAGGGACGTGTGTTCTTCATCGAAAGGGACGCCGAGGTCGTCATCGAGGGCCTACGTATCACTGGTGGCGACGCAATTAAGGGCGACACGACTGATCCAGTCGCGGGGAGCGGGGAAAAGGGCGGTGGAACATATGCTGTCGAAGCCACGGTTGCCTTTAGGAACAACCACGTGTTCGACAACACGGCCTCTGCCGGCGGTGGGCTATTTCTGCGCGTTGGCGAGATCGAGTTCAGTGGAAACACCATCTCTTCCAATACGGCGAAAAATGCCGGGGGCGTGTACTACAGCGAGGGACCGGGCAAAGCCACGCTGAGCGGGAACACTTTCAGGTCTAACACTGCTACCGGCTCAGGCCCTACCCCTGGCCGAGGCGGCGGGCTACTGCTGTTCCGCAGCGGCCCAGCAACCCTCAGCAACAATGCTTTCATCGCCAATATTGCCGGGGACGGCGGTGGGCTGTATCTGGATGAGAGCGACATCACATTGGTGAACAACGTCGTCGCTGATAACAGCAGCACGGTAGGTAGTGGTCTATACATCAAGGAATCCTCTCCTCTCTTGTTTCACACCGCTATCGCCCGTAACAGCGGCAACCAGGGGGTCTACGTAGTAGGTGGAAGCCGGGTTGAGTTGGTCAACACCATTCTGTCCACGCAGACAATAGGTATCTATGTCGCAGAGGATGGCAGTCAGGCCTCTCTCGATGCAACGCTGTGGTACGCTAATACCGTTGATTGGAGCGGCGGGGTCAGCCACACCGGCGACCGAATTGGCGACCCAGATTTCGTTGACCCTGAGGCGGGAGATTATCATATTAGCAACGTGTCAGCGGCGCTCGACCAGGGCGTGGACGCGGGTATTGATGTGGATATGGATGGCGATGTACGCCCCCGGGGCCATGGATACGACATCGGCCCTGACGAGTATCCCGATTTCCTGAGCGTGGTCAAAGAGGCCAGCCCTACCCCCCCGCGGGCCGGAGAACAGCTGATCTATGTTATCCGAATCACCAATTACGGCGGCGTAACTTACACGGCTACTATCACCGACATCCTGCCGGCTCACGCCATATACAACGATGGCACTGTCACCTGGATATCGCAGACAATCTTGCCCGAGCCTGAGCACCCTTGGATCGGGTACATCACCGTCACGGTGGAGGCAGGCTATAGTGGGTTTCTCACCAATACCGTGGAGGTTGTTGGGATCTATGAAGATGAAAGGGAGACAGGCGCTGCTCGCCATGTCACTGCTAGCTTCGCTATCTACCTGCCGCTGGCGTTGCGTGCGTCCTGATCAGATAACCACTTCATTTGCACAGCCGTGTAGGACGCGTTCAATATGGCCCGGTTGTCAGTGACCGGCATGTTCGGTTGACTTGCACGCCAATAGAATGTATAATCAGGACTTGGGGATGTCCTTGAAGGTTTCGTTGGAAGGCCCCAGTTGGGTTTTCTGCGTGGGTTCGGTCAAACGCTTGATCGAAACCTTGGACTGAAGGGATGGTTCAGGCGATCCTCTCTTATCAAATGGGGTGCGCGGAGAGTACCAGAGTTCAGATCTGCGACCTTGTTGGTTGCGGTGGAGGTAAGCATGGCGCTGAAGGGGAATCTGCGGGATTTCAGTACAACGCAGTTGCTCAACCTGATCAATTTGGCGCGCAAGACGGGCACGCTGACGATTGACGCGGATGCTGCACGTTCGCGTCTGTGCTTTAAGGAAGGTAAGCTCATCTATGCGACGCAGGATGACCAGAGTGGTCACCTGGCTGTGGTGCTTCAGAAGGCTGGCAAGCTTACGGAAGATCAGTCCCGTGCGATCCAGTCCCGGATGGATATCAGGAACGACAAGGAACTGGGTCTATTATTGATCAATGCGGGCTATGTGAGCCAGGAAGACATTGTACGTAGCGTGCAGAGTTACATTTTGAGCAACGTCTATCCTCTCTTTACCTGGTCGGACGGGACCTTCCGCTTCGAAGCGAGCGTGCTGCCATTTGAAGACCGAATTACCATTCCCATAAACCTGGAGAACGTGATTATGGAAGGCAGTCGCCGCATGCAGGAGTGGGAGCGGTTGCAGGACGAGCTGCCAGACCTCGACAGGGCACTCAGGTTCGTTGAGCGGCCTGACGCGCGTATGCGTGACATCAACATGAGCGTTGAAGAGTGGCGTGTAGTCTCCTTCATCAATCCGCGTAATACCATCCGCCAAATCGCCCAGTACAACAATATGAGCGAGTTCCAGATTCGCAAGATCGTATATGCTTTGTTGCAGGCAGGATTGGTGGAGTTGATTCAGCCAGAAGGGGTGGTGAGGCCTGTGCCTGGTGCGCCGGGTAAGGCTCCTGTAGCTATGCGTGCTCCGGCTGTAAAGCGGGGCGTGGTCGAGAGACTCATAAGTTTCTTCCAGCAAAAATAGTCGTGACGTAGACGGGCAAGAGAGACAACAACGATGCAGACAGTCAAGATAGTAGTAACTGGCCCCTTCTCTGCAGGCAAAACGCAGTTTATTCAGGCGATCAGCGAGATCGATGTTGTTGCAACAGAGAGAAGGATCTCTCGTGACGAGGAACGTGTCAAGGACCAAACCACAGTGGCGATGGACTTTGGGCGTATCAGTGTAGCTGATGATTTGGTCCTCTATCTGTTTGGCACTCCTGGACAACGTCGCTTTGACTTTATGTGGGAGATTCTTGCTGAGGGTATGCTTGGATTCGTTGTCTTACTTGACAGTGTAAAGCCAGAGACTTTCCGCGAGGCGCGCAGTATTCTCGACACTTTTCGCGCTTATGCTCCTGTGCCCTATGTTGTTGGTGCCAATAAGCAGGATATGGAAGACGCATGGGAACCCGAGGATCTGCGCATTGCGCTTCGCATTCCTCGTGAGATCAAGGTGCTGCCTTGCGTAGCGACTGATAAAGAGAGCGTCCGGCAGGTCTTGCTGGAGCTTCTGTTCTCGGTCCTCGAAATAATGGATCAGGAGGGTTAAGAACGCGGGTGGGGGGAGCAGATGTGCTGTCCCGTGGCTGGGTTTGTATTGTGTAAAATACGCAAACCCTGCTTGCGTGCCTCTCAGTCACATTTTCTCGGCGGTCGGACCATGCGGGACGGCAGGTTCGACCGTCGTGTGTCATTGGGAACTGTAACCGCATTTTAACGAAACTGCAATGGTTTCTAAATCCTTCTTATACGGTATTCATGATATATTAGTGTGTAGTAACTATGATCCCTCTGTTTCAATATGCCGCATGGCCTTGAAGACTGAGGGAGCAGTTGCGGCGCTGCGAGTGATACTCTTATGAGTTCCATCGTTACCGATCGCGGACTGGTCCATTATGAGACCGTTGGCCGAGGCCGGCCTGTGGTTATGCTGCATGGCTGGCTCGAGTCCTGGGACCACTGGTTGGGAGCAATGGAGTCGCTGGGACGTGACTATAAGGCATATGCGCTTGACTTCTGGGGTTTTGGGGAATCAGGAAAACAGGAGGGCAGCTTCTCAGTCAAGGACTATGTCGAGATGGTGGACCAGTTTATGGGGCGGCTGGGGATCGAGCATGCTCCTATCATAGGTCATTCTATGGGAGGCACCGTCTCGCTCAATGTGGCGTTAGATCATCCTGAGCGAGTCAAAAAGGTAGCGGTGGTGGGTTCACCCGTCGTCGGCGATGGTCTGGCTCTCATTCTGCGATTGGCGGCACGGCGTTCTCTGGCTAGCCTGGCCTACCGTATGCCTGGTGCTATTCCACTGGGTGTCCGACTCTTCTCCCCATTCCTGGCACGTGACTGGAAGACCTGGTACAAGATGTTTGAGCGCGACCTGTCACGTACTACATTGGAATCTTTCCACTATAGTATTGCCTCATTGCGAAGGACGGACTTGCGTCCAAGGCTCAAAGAAATCAAAGTGCCGGTCATGGGTATCTATGGCCAAGCGGATCGTATTGTGGACCCCAAGCAGGGTGCTGTGTTGGCGCGAGGCACGCCAATGGCCGACATACGGAGCTTTGAGCGTTCGGGCCATTTCCCAATGTCAGATGAGCCCGAACGGTTCTACCAGGTGTTGCGCGACTTTTTGAATCACCGGTCTGACTCGGAGGAGCAGGGTGATCGGGCCTCCGGTATGAATAGCTCGGCCGTGGGTTTGACTGATGTTGATCAGTCTGCCAGACAATAGGTAAGCATTCGTATGACGGACGAGTCTGTATCGGAGGTTCAGGGGACGCCGCAGTATTTCTTTCCCAACAAAATGGGGCAGATTGTCTTCCTGGCGATGGAAGAGGTCATGGGGCGTAACGGAGTGAACGCGGTTTTGAATTTGGCCCGGTTGCAGCATCGCATTGGGAACTATCCTTCGAACAACTTTGACAAGGAATGGTCTTTCGATGAGGTTGGGCAATTGCTGCAGGCTCTGGACGAGATGTATGGCCCACGGGGCGGACGTGGGCTGGCGCGGCGAGCTGGACGGGCCTGTTTCAGGTTTGGGATAAAGGACTTTGGTCCAATGCTGGGCATCGCTGATCTGACCTTTCGTGTTCTACCTTTGGGGATGAAACTCAAGGTGGGTTTTGAGGTCCTGGCTCAGACGTTCAACAAGTTCACTGATCATCTGGTGAGATTGGGAGAGGATGAGCAGTATTACAAATGGATCATGGAACGTTGCGGTACGTGTTGGGGACGCAAGACCGACTCACCTTGTTGCCATCTAGCGGTAGGGATTCTGGAAGAGGGGCTTTATTGGGTCGGCGGCGGCAAGAACTTTTATGTTGAAGAGGTGTCGTGCATCGCTGCTGGTGACCAGACCTGCACTATTCTGATCGGCAAGCAACCGTTGGACTGAGTCTACTGCTGAGTTCGAATTCAATGCGCAAGATCATCCTGCGTGACCGCCAAAAGATATTCCCATTCAACGAGTCTGCACGCGAGCTGCGTGTGCTCAACAAGCCACTGTGGCTATATCAGCGGGACTTGTTTGCGCCCTATGATGTGGAGGAGCGCGAGGTGGACTCGCTGATCGAGATTGATGCACAGAAGGTGGAGACGCTGGTCTATCGGGACAACTTGTTTTTCGATCAGTTCTTCCTAGAAGAGTTCATCCGCCGGGCCCGAGAGTCTGGCAAGGCCTGTCGGGCCGCTTTCCCGCTAGATGATCTATCCATCACTACTCACGCTGTGCATCTACAGCGAGGCATTCGCCCTGAAGGTGACGTGTACGTTGCCGATATGTGGTATTTCCCATACGGTTTCGAGCCCAATGCGCGCCCATTGGTGATAGACACCGAGCCGCACGAAATGGGTTACTATCACGTTCCGACTCATATGTCGAATGCGATGGGCGATCTGGTGTACCAAGTGCCTACCAAGGCGTTCTGTTCTATTGAGCATTGGGTTCACACTATCATTGCCAATGTCATCTTTGGGGTTTTCGCCAATGGTGCGCGGCTCGATCGCGAGATTGAGCGCAGTGTGGGAAAGAACCTGAGGATACTATGGCGTTCATTGTTGGAACGGAAGCAAGTTCTTTCTTCATCAGAAGTGGTGCGTATGGGTCGCAATTGTAGTATCGATCCTTCCGCTGTTATCAGGGGACCGTCTTGGATTGGCGACAATGTTAGCATTGGCCCGGGGGCCGTTATCGACGTCTCTGTCATCGGGAACAACGTAGACATTGGGACAGGAGGGCAGGTTCAACTCAGTGTGATATCAGATCGTTGTTTCCTTCCCTTTCGGGCTGCGCTCTTCATGAGTGTGATGATGGCGGACTCTATGGTGGCGCAAAATACGTGTCTCCAGTTTTGTAGCATCGGACGCGGCACCTTCATTGGCGCAGGCAATACCTTCACGGACTTTAGTCTAGTGCCCAACAAGCCGATTCGTGCCATATATGAGGGGGAACCGAGGGAGACGGGTATGCCCGTGGTAGGTGGCTGTGTGGGGCATCACTGTTACATAGGCTCTGGTATGGTGATACATCCGGCGCGAGCTATTGAGTCGGATGTGATTCTATTCGCCTCGCCTGAGAGGCGTGTGATTGGTCGAACGGTCTATTACGAGGACAGCGATCATTTCAAACTGAAGGAAGGGGCGGACCTGCATACCAGGATGTATGAGCGATGAACCCATGCACAGCGATCGGCAGGAGATGGGGAGCTTTGCGTGCGTGATTCATCCACTCAGACCCAAGCAAGATGTGGCGCGCAGGTATCCATTGCTGGCCAGGGTGTTGCCCACGCCGTTGATCCATTTCTTCTCGCGTTTCTGGCCTCCGCTATGCCTGTCTCGTATCACGGGCGTGCGCTCTGAGGCCACAGGGAAGGAGGTCAGGGGCTGGCTGCTGGCGTGCCCTCTCACTGCCGGGCAGATGTTGAAGCTACCGCCTCAGACGGCTTACAGGAAGATCATCGAGACCGGCGGTCTGGCCCAGAAGCAGGGGGCTGACATTCTGGGATTGCTGGCTTTTACGTCCGTGATTGGTGATGGCGGGGTGACCGTCGCTCAGCACCTTCGTATTCCTGTCACTACCGGTCGCAGCCTCACCGTGGCTGCGACGGTCGGGGGATTGGAGGAGGCAGCGCGGTCCAGAGGCGTGCAGTTGGAGTCGGCTGTCCTAGCTGTGGTTGGGGCGACGGGGAGCATTGGCTTAGCGTGTGCCATGTTGCTCGCTCCGATGGTGGCCGAGTTGGTGCTGGTTGGTCGGCCAAGCCCTCGTCGAGCTGAATCTCGCCTGGCAGAGGCTGCTGCCCTGGTCAGCGAGGCTGGGGCGCGCATAGTGCGTACCTCGACACGGATTGAGGCCATTTGCGGAGCCGACTTGGTGCTGAGCACCACCAACGCTGTCAAGCCAATCATTCAGCCTGAGCACCTTAAGCACGGTGCGGTAATATGCGATGTGGCACTTCCTCCGGACGTATCGCCACGAGTGACTCGAGAGCGAGACGACGTGTTGGTCTTTGAAGGGGGAGTTATGGACATTCCTGGCGATGTGGACTTCCACTTCGATTTCGGCCTTCCCCCTGGCAAGGCGTACGCATGTATGGCGGAGACAATGGTATTGGCACTGGAAGGACGGTATGAGAGTTTTTCTTTGGGCAAGCAGGTGCGGGTCGGTCGGGTGCGTGAGATTGCCCAGCTTGCTCGTAAGCACGGTTTTAGGCTGACAGAGTTGTCGGGTCTGTCAACTGCTGGTTCACATAAGGAGGGAACATGGCCGAAGGTAGATTGATGATAGTGGAGGATGATGTTGATATCTCCAACATGCTGCGCATCTACTTTCAATCGCAAGACTATGATGTGACAGTCGCTGAGCGTGGTGAAGACGCGTTGGAGATGATCAGGCAACAGCTACCTCACATCATTGTCCTTGACATCATGTTGCCGGACATGGATGGCTACGACGTGTGTCGCCACCTACGTGGCAACCTTCGTACAAGCCACATTCCAATCATTTTTCTAACCCAGAAAGATGAGCGCGCTGACAAGATTCAGGGACTTGAGTTGGGTGCTGATGATTACATCACCAAGCCCTTCGATCTGGAGGAACTCAAGCTGCGGGTCAAGAACGCTATGGTCCGTGCCCAGTATGAGAGTCTTACCAATGCGACCACAGGTCTACCCAGCGGCCGGTTGATTGAGGATCAGTTACGGAAACTGATGCGGCGAGAGAACTGGGGGATCGCTTACGCAGGCATCCGCGGCTTTAGCAAGTTCAAGGATGAGTACGGCTTTGTGGCAGGCGAGGAGGTACTCCGATTTACTGGTTTGGTCATGGGGAGAACGGTGGATAGCGCAGGTACAGCCAATGACTTCATTGGTCACATCGGGGGCGATGATTTCATTGTTATTACTGAGCAAGGTTTGGTCGAGTCTGTTGTAGAGGAGCTCTCGCGGCGCTTCGATGCAGAGATTGAGACGCATTATCCTTGGCAAGCGCGGCAGAAGGGAGTTGAGTTGATGAAGTTGTCTGTGGGTGTGATTACCACGGATGACGGTCCCTTCTACGATATTCGTGAGATTACCGAAGCAGCCTCCAGTGCCCGACGTGCGGCATCGGAAGACTGAAAGTCACTAATCTCAGGGCTTCAAGTTGGTTCCATAGGTACGGTCATAAAGGTATGGGTGGACTGCTGGTAGGGAAGCGCCGAGAGTGGTCAAGCGCACTGTTTGCTGCCGGTGCGGCGGCCTTGATGCTGGGCATAGCAGTATGGGGGATAAAGAACTCGCATGCTGCGGAGAGGCTTGTTGCTGGTGGGTTGCTCTTCCCTGTGATTATGATGGCTGTCCGCTGGAACAATTCGTTTGTGGTGTCCTTGCAGCCGTCATCGGGAGCTCTATCGGTGCCGGGTTGCGATGGCACTTTGGTCGGTGGTGAGGTCGATCGGGGCCCTGATCTGCAGCCTTCCTTAGAAGCGACATTGGACGCTATCCTGTCGGGTATCCGTCAGCTTGTTGTCTACGATGTTGCCGAAATCACGCTCTGGGACGAGGAGCGACAATGTTGTGTAACTCAGGGTTGGGGGGGGGACCGGGCATACGCTCGAAGGGCAGGAGGCGTCTATCATATCGATGAGGGATACACCGGTTGGATAATCCGTTATCGGCGCGTTTTATTGGTTCGTGATGTTCAAGCCCGGCGCGATGTGCGTCCCAAGCTGGACACGCCTGAGTATCCCTTCCAATCGTACATTGGCATTCCGTTACAGATTCGGGGGCATTTCGTTGGCACCCTCGAATTGGCCAGCTATCAGATCGACGCTTGGTCAGAGCGCGAGATAGAGATACTCCACGCTGTTGCGAACCAGGCGGTGGTCGCCATTGAAAACGCTCATCTCTATGCGGAGACCCAGCGGCGGGCGTCCGAGTTGTCCTCGCTGATGGCGATTTCGGCCGCCGTTAGTGAGTCGCTTGAGCTGGATCACGTACTCCGGACGATTGCCTCAGCGGTGCTGGAGGTGGTGGGCTGCCAGCGCTCAGCAATTTTCGTGTTGGATGAAGCACGGCGGGTGCTGCAATTGGCAATGACCCAGGGACTCAGCGAGGAGTACGCGGCACAATCACAGGTGCTTACTCTAGAACATGGTGGACGGGCGCATGCCGTTGTGACTGAGGAACCACTGATTGTCTCTGATGTGCAGGCCGATGAGAGTCTGCTAGCGTTCGCCCCTATGTCTATCCGTGAGGGATTCCGTGCCTTTGCGGATTTGCCGCTCAAACGGGCTGATCGCGTCATTGGCATGCTATCTGCCATGTTCGTCGAGCCACACAGGTTTTCCGAGATAGAGGTCGAGTTACTGTCTGCGCTTGCGCATCAGGCGGCGGTTGCGATTGAGAATGCCCGTCTGTATGGACAGGCAGACGAGGAATTGCGACGGCGGGAGGAAGCGCTGAGGCGGCGCCACCGCGAGCTTTCCACGCTCTATGAGGCGGCCACCACCACGAGCTCCAGCCTTTCTTTGGATGCCGTTCTTCAAACCGTGGCCGATCAGATGACCAAGGCTCTCAACTCAAAAGGGTGTGCATTGTCGCTTTGGGACCCCGAGCGGAATGTGGTTGAGACTTTGGTTGATTACAGTACGACTTGGGCAGAGCCATCGGGCACGACCTATGCTCTAGACGATTATCCGGCCACTCGCCTTGTGCTCGAAGCTCGTCAGCCAGTGGTTGTGCAGCGCGACGATCCGACGGCGGACGGAGCCGAGTTGGCTCTGATGAGGGAGCAGGGGATACAAACTCTGCTTATGTTGCCCCTAATCGCCCGCGATCAGGTGTTGGGCTTGGCAGAGTTGATTGATGATACAGAGGCACGAGACTACACGACGGAGGAGATACGGCTGGCTGAGAGTCTGGCCGCCCAGGCAGCCATCGCCATCGAGAATGCCCGATTATACGAGCAGGCGCAGCAGGAAATCGGTGAACGCGCGCGGGCAGGGGAGGCGATGCGGCGCCTTCAGCGCGTGAGCCGCGAGATAAACGCCACGCTTGATCTGGGGCATATTCTGAATCTCGTATTGGAAGAAGCGATTCGCCAAAGTAAGGCCACGCACGGCGCGATTGTGCTTCGCGATTCTGCCAGTGGTGAGCTACAGCTGGAGGTTTGCACAGGCTATTCGGAGGCAGAGGAGGCCCGTATCCGCACTCTGCTACGAGCGCCGCAGGGGCGCTCTGCTCTGGCGGAGGTACTACGCTCCAACGATTCGTTGCTTATCCCCAATGTGGTTGCTGGCGGAGACAAAGTCAGTGTCAGGTCAGAGACCCGCTCTATGCTTACCGTGCCAATCTTCTACTTGGGAACTCTGGCCGGTTTGATCGTCCTGGAGAGCACGGTGGGAGGGGCCTTTGATCAGGGGGTACTGGAGTTTGCAGAGGGGTTGTCGGCTCAGGCAGCCACGGCCATCGGCAATGCGCAACGCTATCAGGAGCAGTTGGAGCGGGGGGAGTTGCTGCGTCGGCGAGCTGATCGCCTAGCCGCAGTGCTGGAAGTCAGCCGGGCGCTGCGGTCGGATCGTCCCTTGGAGCAGATCCTGGAGGAGATTGCCTACGCGATTCAGGAGAGCGTAGGATTCAATCTAGTAGTCATCGGCGTATTGGAGGGTGAGCCGCCCTATCGGCGCCGTGTGGCTGCTGCAGGCGTGCCGATCGCTGAATTCGAGCGTTTGAAGAAGATACGGGAGCCCTGGTCTGTCGTAGCAGACTTGATGGTAGAGGAGTATCGCATCAGCCGGAGTTATTACATTCCTGCTGAGCAACAGGCCCGTTGGCGCGGTCGTATAGATGTATACGAGGAGCAAGTTAAAGATACAGCGCGCGAGCCTGGTCGCTGGCATCCTCAGGATCTACTGCTGGTTCCGTTGGTTGGACCTGGAGGCGATGTGCAGGGGCTTCTCTCAGCGGATCAGCCGCTGAATGGGCGTGTTCCTGATCTGGAGACGGTCGAGGCGTTGGAGATTTTCGCAGCTCAGGCAGCACTAGCTATTGAGAATGCTCGTCTGATGGATGCATTAGAGCGCCGCGCCGAGGCGTTGGCCTTGTTCAACGAGGTCGGTCGTGCTGCCACGGCCCATCTGCAGACCGTCGAACTGAGCGACGTACTGAATACCGTCGTCGAAATGATGCCGCGGTTGCTTGAGGGCGATCATAGCAGTATCTTCCTGCTGGATGCTGAGAGCGAGCAGTATGTGCCTCGGGCAGCGTGTGGACTCGCCTTTGAGGAAATCTCGTCGCTTGGCTTCGCATTGGGCGACGGGCTGGTGGGTGCAGTGGCCGAGAGTGGAATGCCATTGTCTATTGATGATGTCAAGAACGACCCACGATCTATTGCAGGTTTCTTAGGGCCTGACACGGGGTCAGTGGTTCTATCTCCTCTCACGGTCGGTAGGCAGGTTGTTGGTGTCTTGAGCGTGGGGCGCTGCGAGCCTCGGGCTTTTTCGCCAGCCGAGGTGGCGACGCTTTCAGTGCTGGCTGACCAGGTAGCGGTAGCAGTGGAGAACGCTCGCTTGTTTGATGAAGTACGGCGCTTCTCTCAGGAAATGGAACGGCGGGTTGAGGAACGCACCCGGGAACTGGCCGACGCGATGGGGGAGCTAACCGAGGAGCGGGATCGGGTCGAGATTCTCTATCGCATCACTTCCAGGCTTTCTGCCAGTCTTGATCTGGATCACGTGCTGAACCTCGCTCTGGGGTTAGTCGTGGATGCTGTGGGAGCTGAGCGGGCATCCATTCTGATGATGGATTCGGAATCAGGGAGACTGATCTACCGAGCTGCTCTGGGGGCAGGGGATAGGCTGCCGATCGGTGGCGTGCCCACTCGCTTCTCTCCGGGTGAAGGGCTGGCGGGCTGGGTGGTCGAGCATCGCGAGGCGGTTATCGTGCCCGACATTCGGCATGACCCGCGCTGGCTGGAGTCACGGAGCAGTGATGATCGGGAGTATCGCTCTGCACTGGCAGTTCCTCTCGTTGTCAGTGACGAAGTGTTGGGTGTGCTGCTTCTCTTCCACCTGGAGATTGGCCATTTCAACGAAGATCACCTCCGGCTGGTAGAGACCGCCGCCATTCAGGTCGCTAACGCCATCAACAACGCCGAGCTATACAGGCTCATATTTGACCAGGCGGAACGGCTTGGCAATACGCTCAAGGCTCAGAAGGTCGAGGCTACCAAGAGTCAGGCTATCTTGGAGGGCGTCGCCGATGGAGTGATCGTGGCTGATGCTGACGGCAAGATCATATTGTTCAACGCAGCCGCAGAGCGTATTCTGGAACTGTCGAGAGAGAAAGCGCTTGGGCGGTCCATCAACGAGATGCTTGGACTCTACGGCAGCGAAGCGCGGCATTGGATGGAAAGGGTGGTCGGCTGGGCGGACCGACCCCAGACGTACGCTGCGGGCGAGTACTTGGCTGCCCGGTTGGAGATCGGAGACCGTATCGTCAGTGTGCACCTGGCGCCGGTGTTGATGGAGAACGAGTTCTTGGGCACCGTCTCGGCCTTCCGTGATGTCACCGCGGAGGTAGAGGCCGAGCGTGCCAAGACAGAGTTCGTCTCCACGGTCTCGCACGAGTTGCGCACGCCTATCACCTCGATCAAGGGGTACGTTGATCTACTTCTGATGGGGGCGGTGGGTGCGGTGACGCAGGATCAGCATGACTTTCTGTCCGTCGTTCGTGCAAACGTTGATCGCCTGACAGTACTGGTCAACGATCTGCTAGACATCTCGCGCATCGAGAGCGGGCGGCTGGCGATATCACCTCAGGTGATGCATGTGGAGGAAGTGATAAATCAGATCTTGGAGGCGATGCGGGGTCGGGCGGTGGATCGGGGATTGAATCTGCGGTCGGAGGTGACCTCTCCGCTTCCCAAGATCGTCGCGGACCCGGACCGCGTAGCTCAGATTCTGACCAATTTGATGGGGAATGCCTGCAACTATACGCCAGCTGGTGGTGATATTACCGTATCAGCGTATGCGCACAGCGACGAGGTACGTGTTTCGATAAGTGACACCGGCATCGGCATCTCGAAGGGAGATCAGGAGAAGATATTCGAACGCTTCTTTCGTGCAGATGACTCATTGGTGCAGGATGCACCTGGTGCTGGATTGGGGCTTTCCATTGTTCAGTCGTTGACGGAGATGCAGGGAGGGCGTGTGTGGGTGGAAAGCGAGTTGGGATGCGGGAGTGTATTCACTGTTGCTTTCCCCGCAGCGAAATCCGGACAGGTCGTTGAGCAAGGGCTTGAGGAGTCGCCTAGTGAAAGCGAAGAGGTATGTCCCGCTTGATAGGCCATGCGTGCTAAGTGCTTGTTCAAAGACAACTTTGTACTCTTGTGCCGGTTTTGCGCCTGATTCGTGTGCCAAAGCGCAAATTAACCGGTGAACAAGTGCTAAAGTGCTGACGGTAGACCGAGTTGGATTTCGAAGGAGGATGCTTGGTACAGAAGATCAGTCCTTGTTATGGGTCTGGCGGGATGGGGATAGCTTATGTCCGATAAACCAAAGATCCTTGTCGCTGAAGATGAGAAGGATATTCGTGAGTTGATCGGTTTCACGCTACGCTTTGCTGGGCTCGATGTCACGCTAGCCAGAAACGGGGTCGAGGCGGTTGAGCAGGTGTCTCAGATGCGGCCGGATCTTATCCTGCTCGATGTCCGCATGCCAAGGATGACTGGATATGAGGCCTGTCGTGTGTTGAAGAGTAATCCAGACACCAGCGATATTCCTATCGTCATTCTTTCTGCCAAAGGACAGGAAGGCGAGATTCAAGAGGGCATAGAGTCGGGGGCGGATCACTACATCGTGAAACCTTTTGCGCCGGATGAACTAGCCAACCAGGTCAAGGATATTCTGCGGAACTCGGGGATATTGGTGTAAGGGATTGAGATATGCCTTGGTATCAGCTTATGTAGGGACTTTTCACTGAGGCTTAGGAAGCGGGCGGCGGACTCGGTGCAGGAGAATGTCTGTGTGCTGCGAACCGTTTTGCCGCTGGATCTATGGGCAGTGTATGCCGATTTGATGGACGCCTACCGGCGCTATATCGGGTGGTAATGCGGCGATGAGTGCTGTTGTTGTCGGTAACGGCCTGGTGCATTACGAAGCGTTCGGGCGCGGCAGGCCGGTGGTCTTTATCCACGGCTGGCTGGGTTCGTGGCGCTACTGGGTGCCGACGATGGAGGAGTTGTCGATCAGGCAACGTGCCTACGCGCTCGACTTGTGGGGCTTTGGTGATTCGGACAAGCTGGGCAAGGATTATACCATTGAGGCGTATGTCAACTTGGTCAAGGGATTCCTTGACAAGCTGGGTGTTATCCATCCCACGCTGGTAGGGCATGCTTTGGGAGGCGTGGT
>Ga0180437_10005843_pt1 | contig 16676 bp, 11 predicted proteins | sample SS_ome_4_FD_132410 | JGI IMG/M metagenome (GOLD analysis project Ga0180437, IMG submission 132410) | Hypersaline lake sediment archaeal communities from the Salton Sea, California, USA - SS_3_D_1 metaG | ecosystem: Environmental > Aquatic > Non-marine Saline and Alkaline > Hypersaline >... | reverse complement strand
TACCTTCCCAATCGTATTCAGATGACCCACGCATTCCAGTGAGTGTTGGATCGTCACTTATGCTAAGGTGTTCTGGACCTACTTCTCTGTTAATCTTGTCCTCGAGAACTGTTGAATGTGCTGGCCAGTTGTCCGCCTCAGTTGCATGCCCAAATGCCTCATGCATCACAACGCCGTTGAGGGCTGGGTCGAGGACAACATCGTAGATGCCTCCTTCAGCTGTTTTAGAGGACAATAGATTGACTGCAAGTTCAGCAGCCTTTGTACCTATGTTTTGAGCCTGTTCGGTTTCCATTTCTTCGAATCCACTTCGCAGGCTCAGGGATTGTTGGATTCTTTGTCTGTTGGGTCCCTCCTTTGCTGTAGGGACAGAAATAATTTGGGGAATTGAGTTCTCAAGAGTAACATTGGTGCCCAATGTATTTGCGATGAGGAGATTGGATGTTAGTTCGCCATAGATTGTCCTGGTAGCTACGATTCGGTCATCAAAATCGCGAGCTTGTTCGTCAATCATCTTGACAAACTGCATCTTCTCATCAATCGAGACTTTATCGAAGGGTTTCTTTACCTTCAGCTTGACTTTGTCCTCAAAACGAGGACCATCGATTACAAACCGCTCATTCACCTTTTCTCTTGTGGCCAGAGCTAGCTTCGCAACTGACTCGGCTGTAGTTCGCATCCCAGTGGCTGTTAGATCTGTTGTCTGAGCAAAAGCCCAGGCACCATCAATGAAGGCACGTATACCAGCACCCTTCATTCGAGAGGCGACTGACTGTCTTGTGATGCCATCATTGAGTTCGATGATAGTTGTGGTCGAGTTCTCTATTCGAACATCAGCGAAGCTGACACCTATATCCAGAGCTGCGTCTAAGGCGGCCTGAGCAAGATCTTCCATGAATATCGCCTTTGAACTGAGCCTCAGCCCTTCAAATTGGATATAACTGATATGGCTTGTACATTCTTTCAGCACCATCAAAACACATACTCCAATGTTCTTAGAATAATACACGGGTTATTCTTGGATAACTCCTCGTTGAAAATAGACTACCGGAGGTACTCACATGACAGAAGATTCCTCAATTGGACAATGCAGATCATGTCAGTCAAACAGAGCCACACACATGTGCGAGGATTGTGGAGCAGCATTGTGCTCGGAGTGTCTTGAAACACGAACAAGTGAGTACATTATCTGTAGTGACTGCCATCATACGCTTGGTTCACCAGCACCAGGAGAGAAGTTCCTAGAGTGTCCCCAATGCGAGTCCACGAACCTGAGCAAAGGAAGAAAGACTATAGACATATGTTCAAGATGCCACTCATCCAGAGTCGTACTTCTAGAAGACAGAAGGAGGTCGCTTGCACTAGACATGCGACATGCGATTATGACCATTCAATACGGTCATACGAAAATGAGAGAATTTACTAACAAACTTGCCAGTGCAAAGAGACTGCTTGTGTCACTGAGAATGGCAAATTTCCTTCATTATAGATGGATTGAGGAGAAGATTGAAGGTATTCAGAATGAACTCCCAGCAATTAAGAATCGGATTGCAAGTCAGGCAGAAATCATAGCTAAGAGAATGGCCGCAGAGACCAAGGACTTCATTGACTACACTCAATGGAAATCGTCGCAGTTCCCGTTTGTAGAGGGGATAACAAATAGGATAACAGAGATGGGGATCTACTACAAACAAAATGTCGATGAGTCCCTTGAACCACTAAGAAATACACTCAAAGAGGTCAGGAGACAACTTGAGGGGCTTGATTATTACAAGGGTCAGTTTGCCTCATTTTATGAGCATGGACAACTAACAGTGGGAGAGCTACCCGTCTGTGCCCTTCCAGATATCAAGATCGCTGGAAGTGACTTTCTCAAAAATGATAAAGCTCTTGGAACGCTGTTCATCACCAACAAGAGACTCCTCTTTGTGGCTGAAACTGGAAGAGTTCGCAAGAAAATGGAAACCATCTTTGACTTCCCATTGATTTACCTGAAGTCTATTGAAGAAGATGGGAGGTTGAGGAAACGACTGGTCTTGAAGTTGAAGCAGGGAGAGATCAAGGCAACTTGCTCAGAGCAGACAAAGAAGGTCTTGCCTGATTATATAGAGATAGCCCGAAAATTTGACAAGTACATTCAAACAGATATGCAGAGAGTCAGGAAGATAGAACAGACTGACATTGGTACAAGCGATGTGCGTCTGAAGATTGAGGGGATGGTCTATTCGCTTTTATCCACTAACGATCATTCACAATATGCTGAAGACATGCCAGTACTGCCACCTAACTCAAGACCTCATATTGGTGACTGGAGAACACCTCCCGTTCGTCGATATCCTTATGATGGTTATTATCAGAAACCTGAATCCTTCCGTGATGAACTCGACCGAGTAATTGGGCAATATGATCAGAAGAGAAGTACATATCCTTCTTACGAAACAAGCCCCAGAATGCACTCCTTACAGAGAGACGCCGCTTCAATCGAAAATGCAATACGAGACACAGTGCACATGCTTCGTAGTGGGCAACTTGTTACTGAAGACTTTATCAGAAGATACCGTGACCTGATGAGAGACTCTTATCATAACAGACGCGAGATGGAACGTGTCAGAAGTGAAACGCGTGATAAACTCTGGTGATGCTAGACGCCCAGTTCTCGTTCCAGGGCTTTGATGTCTTCTTCGAGTGATTCAGCCTCACTAGCAGGCCTTGCGATTGAGGGAGCTTCAGCCAATCCAGCTTCAGCATCGATTTCTTGAAAGGCAGAGGATAGGTCCTCAGAAGACACTTCCATCGTTGTATCGAGGGCTTCATCAGAGATACTGGCTTCAATCTCAAACTCCTCAAGACGACGTGCAATCTCATCCACATTAGCAACAACCTTGGATGCATCAGTACTGTCCCCAAGCATTCCGAGAATCTTAGCGACTTCCTGAAGAGCTATTGATGTCTTTGCAGATGTCTGAGCACGATTCAAGTGAGCAAGGATTTTTAGTATCTGTAACCGCGACTTATCGACTGAAAGAGCATATCTACGAAAGCGAACCATCTCAGTGGCATATGTACGATACGCCTCTGTTTGACCACCCTTTCTTGCTCGAACTGCACGTGCCTTTGCATCATGCTCTTCCTTCTCCAACTTGTTTCTCTGTCTTGCTAGTTGTTTTGACAAAATCCTAAGGCGACTAGAAATCTCACCTATGTCTGGTTTCTTTCTACCCCAAGAGAATGCCTTTCTAATTGAACCCAAGAATCTCACCTAGTTAATTCAGGTCAATGAGTGGGAATTAACGTTTAAACCTTCGCAGTTCGCAATTGATATTGCGTATGTATGTACTGGGTGTGACAGAAATTCTTAACACCTTACGAATACTGTTCACATGAACTCGAATGGCAGACAGGGTAGATCAAGGACTAAAGGCGTTGCTTGCTAGAGCAGTTGAACTAGACCAGAGAGGAATGAAAAAGGATGCTTGCCAAGAATACCTTAAGGCTAGCAAGATTCTCATCAAGCTTTCAAACTCTGCGGCACTACCTTCAGTCAAGAAGCACTATTTTGACAGGGCACAGGAGTGCGTTGACAGAGTGAGATACCTATCTGGAATCAAAAAGAAGGCTCATGGGCCAGTGGATGGACTTGTTGCACCACCAAGAATTGAAGTGACTCCCGAACCAGTTCCGATTCAAGAGACCTCGAAAGCAGATGCAGAACTTGATGACGAAGAAAAACGTCTTAGAGAGATGATATCTGACACGATAATTACAGAGCGCCCGAAAATCAAAATGTCAGAGGTAGCAGGTCTTGGAGATGCAAAACAAGCGATTGATGATGCAATCCTAGCTCCTATGAAACACCCAGAGCTCTTCAAAGGAAAGGCAAGACAGCCATGGCGCGGAATATTGTTCTATGGACCTGCAGGGTGTGGAAAGACCTTGATCGCTAAGGCTGTCGCATCAGAGGTGAATGCAACATTCTTCAATGTGTCAGCAGCGAACATAGTCAGTAAGTGGCTTGGTGAATCTGAGCGATTGGTTATGAACCTCTTCGAGCTTGCACGAAAAAACCAACCAGCAATCATCTTTATTGATGAATTAGACTCTATTGGAGTTTCTAGGTCGGGTGATGATGTCGGTGGTGAAAGACGTCTGAAGACTCAACTCCTCACGGAACTGCAAGGACTTGCAAGTAACGAGGAGGATCGCCTGACGCTCATTGGAGCCACAAATCTTCCTTGGGAACTTGATTTTGCGCTACGTTCTAGATTTGAGAAGAAAATACATGTCCCACTTCCTGGAAGAGAAGCTCGTGCAAGGATATTCGAGATTCATATGGATGATGTTGAGGTCTCTCCTGCAGTTGAGTACGAAGAACTCGCAGATCTCACTGAGGGCTATAGTGGAAGAGACATCAGTGTAGTATGTCGTGAGGCAGCGATGGAACCAATTAGAGACCTACAAAGAACAGGTAGGATGGATGATGAACAGGAGATTCTGGACATCCGACCTGTATCGAGGGAAGATTTCTTGCAAGCCATAGAGAACATACGTCCTGCAACTCCTCCAGAGGATGTGAAGAGATACATTGACTGGGCGGAGGGTTCCTAGAGAGTGGGTGTAAGGGAGAGAGGGAGAGAGAAGGCAAAGACAAAGGAATCATCCAAGCCTTCAGAGGAGAAACAGGTTGAGATATCTCCACCTTCCACTGAAACAATTACAGAGGAGGAAATTTCTAGTCCAGAGGTTGTCATCGAAACCATTCAATCTACATCAACTGAAGAATCTGCAGAAGAAGCCAACTCTGTTCATGAATCCATACCAACAACAGCAGAACAGGATTTTGTATCACCTAGTTGGGGAAATATCGAGGAAACTGAATGGATGTATGGTATACCATCTCGAGAAGAAGACAAAGAGATGTGGGCTGAAGAGTGGGCAGATTATGTGTTGGAATGGTCGGAGGCCAAAAAGGCACATGTTCTCTCTCTTGCGACATTCATCAGTGAACCACCATTCAAGGATTTTAGGAACAAAGTGGACTCATTCAAGATTATAACACAAATACTGGTGGATAAGGAAGTTGCTGAATGGATAGACAAGAAAGAGAGACAGCTGAGAGTCTATTGGCGACCTCTTGAGGACTGGGCAGACATTCTCTATCAATGGGCGCTCAAGACCGGGAAGTTAAGACTTGATGTGAAGTCAATAGTCATTCAAGAAGTGAAAGAGGACTTTGCTAGCCTTCCAGAGAAGGACATTCATATTGTGCTGGCTCTCATGGTGAAGAAAGGACTTGCAAGCTGGGTTGATGAGAAGAAAGGAGCTATTATAATTGTAACATGAGATCAATATGCACCGGCAGTCCTTGGATCAGAGGATTCTCGAGGTCGGAGTCCTGGGAAATAGTACCGACCACCTGTTGAAAAGCGGATATCTGCGACAGCCATCCCTGCTTCAGCAAGGCTGGATAAGACCTGCCGTGCATGATCCTCTGACCATTTCAGTTGCATAATCACCTCTTCCACAGAAACATAACCCTTACTGGCTGCGAGATTGATCACATCGGCCTGATCTCGTCGTAGTTCGAGTGGCCGTAACTAGACAACCTTCACGCCCCCTCGTAACGTACGAATTCCTGGTATGAGCCCATTTTCCGCTACTCACTTCACAGCCTCAATCACATCATTATATGTCACGGATTCGATCTCAGGAAGACGACGTACTACCTCAACAATCAGTTCCGCCAGGCCCATGAGCCCCTTTGATGAGTGCTCAGTTGCGACATCAAGTATCGCTAGCCCAATGTAGTCATAGAATTGATCCAATGTCATTCCTTGTAGGGAACGCCTGGGAGCGTAGCTCCCAAGTCTGAGTAAGTTGGCTGCTTCTGGAAAAGCTTCGACAATCCGTTCATTTGACACGAATGTGCCGATGTCTACTCCTATACGTTTCATATTCTCAATCTGCGATCGAACATCCTGAAGCAATGCCTGCGACTCTCTCTGATAAGATCGAATATCCACTGCACCAAGATCATACAGCTTTTTCAGCTGGTCAAGTGTGGCAATTGATGCAAATAGTTCCGAGTGAAGTCGCTCATGCATTGGATGGTGTCCCTTCGCTATTCTAATCCGCACTATGACGGTAGGTGTCTTAGAACTGCTTGTGCTTTAAGAGGTAGTATTATCAAACACATCTTTTTTCGATGGCTGTAGGGCTATTCCATTCTACGGAGTAAGACGGTCACGGTCGCGGGGTAGTAAAGTTGCTTCTCTAATGTTCTCAATTCCTAGGAGTTGCATAGTCATCCTCTCAACACCAAGACCCAAACCACCATGTGGTGGTGCACCATACTTGAAGAAATCAAGGTAGAAGGTGAAATCCGCCGGGTTGAATCCCTTAGCCTTGAATCGCTCCACAAGCAAATCATAGAGATGGATTCGTTGACTACCTGTCGTGATCTCCATACCCTTGTAGGTCAGGTCGAAGCTTTCTGTCATACCCTCATCTGTCATACTAGGCATAGTATATGCTGGGCGCAGCTCTAACGGATAGTGCGTGATGAACACCATATCGGTCCCAAACTTCTCTGGGAAGATTTCACCTAGGAGGCGTTCACACTCTGGATCAAGGTCATCAGTTATTGCCAAGTCCTTGCCAGTCTGATTGATAAGATCAACAGCCTCAGTATATTTGACTCTCTTGAATGGAACCTTTGGAATCTCGAGATCAATACCTAGGAGCTCTAACTCAGTAGCGGCATGCTTCTTTGTCATCTTGAAGGAATGATGGAGCATATCTTCCTCCATCTTCATTACATCCTCAACACCACTGATCCATGCCATCTCATAGTCAAAAGATGTATACTCATTGACATGTCGACGGGTATTGTGTTTCTCAGCTCTGAAGACTGGCGCAATCTCGTAGACCCTTCCAAAACCAGCCAGGAGCATGAGTTGCTTATAGAATTGAGGGCTCTGTGCGAGGTATGCCTTCCTCTCGAAATATTTGACCTCGAAGAGATTCGCACCTCCTTCGGTCGCTTCAGCAACAAGCTTCGGTGTGTGTATCTCAACAAAGTCATGACTCTCAAGAAAGGCTCGAGCGAAGCGAACCAAGTTATGTTGCACCTTGAATATCGCGTTAACAGATGGCTTTCTGAGGTCAAGAATTCTATAATTGAGACGTGTGTCAAGGTCAATATCGGTCTTGCACTCAACAACATCAATCGGGAGTCGGTCAGATGTGTTCAAAATCCGGATCTTCTTTGGTATTACCTCAGCTCCTGAAGCCACCTGGTTGGTAGCAATTACCACACCAGTGACAGATAATGCGGTTTCGGGTTTCAATCCCTCTGAGATCTTGAAGACATCTTCTGGGACTTTCTTCTGAGGGATGGTGATCTGTACAGTTCCACGCTCGTCTCTTAGAACAATGAACTTTATCTTTCCCTTGTCCCGGATTATGTGAGCCCATCCCATAAGGACTACATGTTCTCCAGCCAACTCGCCCGTAATCTCACTGCTGAAGTGAGTTCGAACCTCATCACCAATTGGCTCAGTGCCTGCAGTTTTGTAGAAATCCATCCTTCATGCCTCAGTCCGAGTTCAATCTGGTGGTGTCTGAGTACATTATGAGGCTTTTGGAGTCTCTCAAATCTGATAGTTGAAGATGGTCTGGGAATATTCCCAGAAACCACCTTCTAGATCATATTCACCACTATATTGGTGCTTGAACCAGCTCATAGACCCGCTCCCTTGCGTCGTTCTCATGCTCCCCTTCTCGAATGAGTCCTAGTGCCTTTAATCGACTCAGGCCATAGTTCACAGTTCTTGGAGGAAGATATGTGATGCTAATGAGATCTTGTCGGGACATTCGTCGCCGGTTCTTAAGCAGCACATAAAGAAACTTTGCAGAGGGAGGTAGAGACAAGAATGAGCGTCTGGCAAACATGATCCCACCTTAGTGTTGTTACCATGTATTCTATACCTCCATATTCTTTCGATTTCTAGCCGTAGGTTTATTGATAAGCTTTGGCATCAGAGAACTCAGCATGTTGAGGAGTCTGGGTTTAAGTGGTTTCTATTAGCAGTTTGGATATTACGGGATACGGTGGTAGACCTCTGAAGAATAGATTCTTCAGAATTTCAACAGATACACAAGATGTTGCTCTTATTTTCCCTGGATTGGCATACAATTGCGATATGCCACTCCTATACTACTCAATTGAAACTATACTTGCTAGTGGCATCAATACACTTGCTGTGGACTATGATTACTCAAACAATCCAGATTACATGAAACAATTGGTTAGAGAGAGAGCAGAATGGCTGATAGGTGACATAGAAGCAACTCTTAATGCTGTGAATAAGGAGGAGAATCAAAAGGTAGTCTGTATGGTGGGCAAGTCACTAGGAACACTGGCCTTGGGTCATCTGATTGAAACGCATGAATCTCTACGAGATGCAAAGACTATCTGGCTCACCCCGTTGGTTAAAAATCCAGAACTTCTCGAGCAGATGCTTGCATATATGAAAGATGCAGTTCTGGTTATTGGCACTAAAGACTCTCACTATGATAGTGATATCATAGATCGACTAAATATCTCTACCCAATTGAGTGGAATAGTAATCGATGGAGCAAATCACAGTCTGGAGATCGAGGGAGATGTCACAAAGTCATTGAGAGTACTTATGCAAATTGTTACTATTGTTCAGCAATTCCTAGCCTGAATAAAAGAGCCCTAATGAGTTGGAACGTGTTGCTCAGTCGCTGGCATACTCGGTCGCTCATTGACCTGCCAAAAGTCTACTATCTTATTCAATAGCTCAGTGATTCCTTGGCCTGTTATTGTTGAGGTTTCAATAAAGAAGAGTGGATGAGATTGGCCATTCTCACCTAGAGATTTTGCTACCTCATCACAATATCTTCGAGCTTCCTCTGTCGAAACGGGAATATCGATCTCATCGTCCTCATCATCGTATACTGGGTGATCACGTAAATCTGTCTTGTTCCCGACAATAATTACCGGGGGAGGAATCATGAAGGCATTGGATAGTTCGCGCACCCAGAAGTCAAGACTGTCAAAGCTCCATCTATCAGCTACTGAATACACAAGTACTGCAATCCCTGATCCTGTGTAGAACTCTGTTTTGGGTATTTTAGCCTCCATACTCTTCGGGAATGTCCATGCATCAACTCGAACATTTGCCCCGTTATGTTCAATGATGTTGCTGAAGGTGAATGGCTTGGTGGGTGATAGGTCAAGAGAGGTGTAGTCATTTCCAAGCTTCAAATTACATTCAAAGATTATACTATTGACTCCAACTCCTTCCTCACCAAGGAACAGGACTTTGAGATCCAGCAAGTCCGAGATTGCTTCTGGAGAAGATTTCGCTTCTTCTGCAACATCTTCCAATGATGCTACAATCTCAGGTTCATCCCAGAGGAATTTCACAGGCTTGGCGTCATCTGAAGATTGTGTCCGGGGTGTGGGAGTGCTTTCGGGAATATTCTCTGCATGGAAGGAATATACTAAACCTTTGACTTCCTCACTGAGTGGGACATCCCAGATGCTCATTGTCTGAGGAGCGGGAGCGTCTGTCTTTAGCTCTTCAGTTTCAGGGTTTGCGACTATTACATTGCTTGTAATCTCATCAGAGATTTTGATTTTGCCAGTTGGAGAGAGGAATTCATCTTTCAAGCTATCAAGAGAATTCAGTGCGCGTGAGAGTTCAAGCAAGTCTTCCTTTGTTAATTCATCCTCTCCAGGGATTAGATCAACCTCTGGGAGTCCAACTCTTTTCAAAATGAACTTGAGAATAGGAGAAGGAACATTAAATCCTCGCAAATACGCAAACCGTTGCACTTCATCCATTATGTCTTTGAACGATCTGCCAGCAAAAGTAAGCCTTCGCGTAACAGCAGGGTCCTTAATATAGATACGATTGACCTTGAGACTTATGTCAATATTAGTCCCTGGGATTTGCATCTTTACGACAACCACGCCTTCCTCTTCATAAGAGGTTATATTATGTATGATTAATTACTATTCTTATATATTAAAGTTTTTGTGTCATCAAATAAGTGAAATTTTCGTTAAAATCTGCCTGAGAGAAGTATAGTGTAAGAACTAGTATGATCATACGTGAAACTAAATAATCTGAAACGAACCGCCATATATTGAAATGCAATGGATTCATCCAGTCTGGTGAAACTCTCAAATTGAGAGAGCGTGTTGAAAGTGATAGAACTCAATGTCACACAATCAGATGGTACTAACAAAGCAGTTCCTATCGAGTTGGATGCAAAGGTCGTAGATCTTTCGAATCAGTCTATTGTTGCAGTAGACCTTACAGAACTTGATAACCTAGAGGGTCTTGAGAAGCTGATTCTAAGCGGAAACAGATTGATGACCATCGATCTCACTGTGCTTGCTTTCAGCCCTGCAATTCAGACTGTTGATCTGAATAGTAACAATCTACGGATTTTAGACCTTGAACCATTAAGCTATTGTACAAATTTAGTACATCTCAATCTGAGTTCTAACCAGATTCTTAGGGTGAATCTCGCACCAATTGCAGGTTGTAAGAATCTCGAGTATCTTAACTTGGAAAGAAATAGACTAGTGAATCTAGATGTGGCTCCTATTTCAAAGTGTGCAAAACTGGAGGAACTAAACCTACTTGAGAATCCACTCAAAAGACTAGACTTGACAGCTCTTTTCTCTTGCGCGTCACTCAAGTCATTAATGGTTCCAAAAGACACCAGATTGATCTCAAAGAGGAAATTTGAGGTCGAGTTACTAAACCCACCAGCACTTAACGAGCTAATTGGCAAAGGAAGGATTGAATTTTCTCAGGAATAATGTTGTTTTGAGTTGCGGCATTTTTAAAATTCAAATTTTGAGGTCTATGTTCGATTTAACGTCTAAGAATTCTAAAAATCATATCTGAATATACTAGATTATCTTATTTTTTGATATTTTGATAGAGAACTACTCCAATCGTAGTGGTTGTCTTAAGGAGCAAGTAGTATGAAAAAGGCTTTAGCTGCTTTGGCATTAGTATTCATGTTCTTAGTTCCTATAGTTAGTGGTCCTGCTCCTGAAGAGCGGTTTCCTTTCTCAGAACGGGCTAGTTCTGATGGAGATAATTTTGTGCCAAGTGACTGGCAAGATGCAAACTCTGGAAAAGGAGATCCTTTGCTTGGGAACCTCAACGGTTTGAGAGTCGCGAGTGGGACATCTGTAATTGATTATTCTCATTCAGGTTATATTGGTATTGATCCACCTCTTGGGTGGAGCTCTGACCAGCTAGAGGCACAGCTTGACCACCTCTCAATGTGGGTGGATGATGTCTTGGTTAATCCAACTCTTGACATCTACCACGAAGAGATATGGTTCCCCATTGATGGTCATCCCGAGTACAATGGCGATCCATTCTATATTCCGGACGGTTGGACACTGACAAAGAATGATGCGCCTCCTGACGGAACTGAACATCCTAACCACGGATTGTTTGAGTTTAATGCCTATCCTAGCGAGGGTTATGATTCGACTGTGGGATGGAGATTTGATGCCAACTATTATAGCAGCTCGATACTTGATCCCACTACTGGAGTCTATATAAGTCAGCAAATCCCAACGCCTTGGAGGAGGATTTACTCAGCGGAGGTATCATTCAGATACTTTGTTTCAAGCATTTCAGATATGGATGATAATGTGTTTATCTTTACTAGATTAGAAGGTCATGTTTCGAAATACCATGTGTATGACATAGACACTCCTACAGACACGTGGCTCCAAGCTGTAGGGACCATTCCGTCAACTTTCTTTGATGAAATGGAAAGAAGTGATTCGATACTTTTTGACATAGGAATTGGGACGGATATAGACGGTTCAGCGCCTACTGCAGACCACGAGTTGTATATTGACGAGATAGAAGTTAGGCTACTCGTACGTCCGTTCCCTGAGCAAATTGACCTCCTCGCAAATGGCGCAAAAGTAACGGGTTCAACTCAGGGAAGTGTCAGTCCATATGTACCTGATGGAAGCAATAGAGATTGCTACAGTGCACCAGATTCGAATGGAGGATCAGGAGGCGTAGACCTCAATGGTTATGGGAATAATGGCTGGTTAGATGTAGGAGCTGATGTACCAGCCTATCCTGACTGGACAACGGCTTTTGATTATCAGGTAGGACTTCAGTTTCCGTTACATGTTCCGCAAGGATCAGCAATCAAATCAGCAACGCTTCAGGTTGAAACACCTAGTGACTCAGTAGGTCTTCCAGGAATGCGTATTTATGTTGCAGCTGAGGATAATGTTGCTGCGTTCACAAGTGGATATCCTCTTCTACCAGACAGATACGACTGGGTGAACACTAGTGTCTATTGGCGTCCATCAACATGGACACCTACTGGAGGAGATGGTGGTGGGAGGTATACCACACCAGATATCGCGGCTCTTATCCAGGAAGTTGTGTCAAGACCGGGATGGCAAAGTGGAAATTACATCTGTATAATGATTGACTACGCATATTCAAACCAACAATATACCTATAACCAAATCAAAGGTTCATCAGGATTTGCTCAAGCGGATCTCGCTCGACTCTTTGTAGACTTCATTGAGAAGGGACCTAGTGATGTAATACCCAGTTTCAGCTTCAACAAGAATCTAGTCATTGACCATACCAAAGTCGTTTCGGACCTTCAAGATTTCCCTGTTCTTGTTGACATATGGGATGGGGATCTTCATTTCGATGCACAAGCGGATGGAGATGACATAGCTTTCATGTACAACGGTCAAATACTTGACCATGAGATTGAGTTATTCTCAAAACAAGGAAATGGAACTCATGCACATCTAATCTGTTGGGTCGAAGTTCCTCATCTGTCATCAGCTAAAGACACAACAATAACAATGGTATATGGTGATGAGAATCTCGGAAGTCAAGAAAATCCAGAAGGTGTATGGGATTCTAGTTACTCAGCAGTTTGGCATCTGAATGACAACCCATCTCAACCTCAATGGGTTTCATCTTATGCAGATTACTTACCACATCAACCTCAGATTCTAGATAGTACATCACCCATGACACATGGTACAACATATGGAACAATGACATCGACTGATAGTGTTAGTGGTATGGTTGGCAATGCGATTGATCTTGAGGGTGTAAACGATTACGTCGATTTTGGAAATCCGACTGAGTTACAGATGACAGGAGCATTTACAGTTGAAGCATGGTTCAAAGCTGATTTCATCGACAATGACTATCTTGTGGTCAAATCGGGTGAGTCAGGCTATCGTGGATGGGACATCAGTTTCGATGACGATCCCACCATAAGTCCTGCAGGATGGGTAATGTTTCGTTTTAGCCCCGATGGAGTAAATACAGGTGTCGTTGGCTATGAGCGTGTCGACACAGGTCAGTGGTATCATGTTGTAGGAGTCTTCTATCCTTCAACATTTGCCAGATTCTATCTGAATGGCGAATTGGTAGATGAGTTGACATCTGGGGTACCAGTATCTGTGAATGATCCAAGTTATCCTGCCAGGATTGGTCGAAGGTCTGATAATCCAGGAGGAACATCATATCTCGACGCAATTGTCGATGAAGTAAGAGTATCAGCAGTTGCTAGATCTGATGCATGGATTAGAACAGAATACAACAATCAGAGGAACCCAGAGCTATTCCTAACTGCAGGTGAAGAAACTGTTAACTTCAGGTATATGAAAGACATCACTATCGACCACAATAAAGTAGCATCTGATCTTAATAGCTTTCCAGTGTTGATAGACATCTTTGACACGGACCTTCGTACAGATGTACAAACAGATGGTGGAGACATAATTTTCATTTCAAACGGTAGGAGCTTGCCACACGAGATAGAGCTTTTCGACCAGCAGTACAACGCCACACATGCGCATCTGATTGCTTGGGTCAGAGCTGACCTCTCCTCAACATCTGATACTGTATTGACAATGTATTATGGCAACCCATCGATTGGAAATCAAGAGAGTCCTAGAGAGGTTTGGCGTTCTGATTATGCAGGTGTTTGGCATCTTAGTGAATCTACAGGAAATGCTCACGACTCTACGACATTTGATTTAACGGGTACAATAAGTGGTGGAATTATTCAAGACCAAGCAGGAATTGCTGGAACGTGCTATGTATTCAATGGCATAAATGGAAATGTCAATTTTGGAGATCCAAGTGATGGTCATCTTGACTTTGGTGCAAACGAATTCACCTATAGTCTATGGGTTCGCTTCGATGAAAGCACAGGAAACTACCAGCTGCCTGTTTTCAAAGGAGGTACTACAACATCTGATCCTGGGTATGAGATGGAAACCAATACAGGGGGAACAGATCTTAAGGCTGAAGTTTCAGACGGAATAACGCAGGAAATCTCCGATTCAACCCCTGTAACATTTGGTCAATGGATGTACATAGTAGCTGTTGTAGACAAAACTTCAGGCTATCTACGATTCTATATGAATGGCACTATTGTCGGATCCCCAACAGGCATCAGTTCTGTGGATGATGTGAGTAATTCTGAGAATCTTCAATTGTCACCTTTCTCATATCCGATTGATGGTGCCATTGACGAATTTCGATTGATTAGCGAAACACGCACTGCAGAATGGATTCTTACGGAGTATAACAATCAACGCGACCCATCTGGTTTCTACTCCGTGGGAGTTGAGCAAATATATGAAGCACCAGGTGAAGAACCAGCTGGTTTCGCGTATAAGAAAGAAATCACTATCGACCACAATAAGGTCGATTCAGACCTTTATGGCTTTCCAGTTCTTGTTGATATTTATGACACAGACCTAAGAAATGACGTTCAACCGGATGGAGGCGATATTGTATTTACCAAAGATGGTTGGATAATTCCACACGAGATTGAGATGTTTGATCAAGCCTATAACACATCACATGCACATCTTGTTGCGTGGGTGAAAACTGACCTCTCAGCTTCGTCGAATACTATACTTTCAATGTACTATGGAAATCCCACTCTAGAGAATCAAGAGATTCCAGTAGGAGTATGGGATGATTCATTTGCTGCAGTATGGCATCTTAGTGAAGACCCAATCGGAGCAGTCTTTGATAGTACAATGAATCATAATTATGGAATAGGTCTTCCCAGTGGATCTGAACCAACTCTCGAAATTGGTAAGATTGATGGATGCGCTGAGTTTTATGGTGCAGCTACTAATGACCGAATTGAAGCACCACACACATCATCACTTGAACTTCAGTCAGATATGTTGGTAGAGGCATGGGTACGAACAAGCAATACCGATGGCAGCTCAGATGTGATAGTTGCCAAATGGGGTGATGTGGGGCATAGGAACTATTGGCTCGGTAAGTTCAATGACACAGCAATCTCCTTCTTCGTTGACAATACTCAAGGCGTAGCAGCTTCTCTCAGTCTTGTGAATGATGGTGAGTGGCACCATGTTGCAGGTGTGGCAAACGCAGCAAGTGGGATTCTGTTCTTGTATGTTGATGGTATTGAACAAGCAAGTAAATCATATAGTGGAACAACTCAGACTGGTACATCAGTGATACAAATTGGTAATAACCCTGGCTCAGCAGGGTATATCCAAGAATGGGATGGTCGTATAGATGAAGTGAGAGTTTCAAGTTATTATCGAAGTTCTAGCTGGATAAAAACAGAATACAACAATCAAAACGACCCTGCTAGCTTCTTAACTGTTGGTCCGGAAAAAAGCTCTGTACCACTGGTTTTTTCATATAAGAAAGATATCACCATTGATCATACAAAGGTAAGCGCAAATCTCAATAATTTCCCATTGCTCATAGACATCTTTGATACTGATCTCAGAACAAAGGTCCAGTCTGATGGAGATGATATCATATTCAAATCGGGAGAGTCAGTTCTTCCTCACGAAATAGAGGTCTTCGAGCAGTCCTACAATGGTAGTCATGCACATCTAATAGCTTGGGTTAAGACAGACCTTTCATCATCAACAGACACGATAATCACGATGTATTATGGCAATCCTAATGCACCTAGTCAAGAGAATCAATATGCTGTTTGGAATGATGGCTATAGAGGTGTTTGGCATCTTGCAGAAACTAGTGGAGATGCTCTTGATGCTACATTCTATGGAACGGACGGAACAGCTGAATCAGCGATTCATAAAGGCGTCAGTGGGCAAATTGATGGTGCCTATGAATTCGATGGACCTTTTTCAAATCAGCAGGTCACTGTTGGGGACCCTGCAGATGGGCATCTAGATTTTGGCACGGATAGCTTCACTGTGAGCTTTTGGGTGAACTTCGACCAAAGTACGGGTGACTTTCAATTACCATTCTACAAGGGAGGAAACATGGTGTCAAGGTCGGGTTATGAGTTTGAAACTGATCAGACCGGAACCGGACTGGACATGCAAATTTCAGATGGAGTTACGCACACTACATCTCCACAAGTCACAGTAAATTTTGATTCTTGGATGTACATAGTTGGTGTTGTTGACAGAGCTCAAAACAGACTTAGAATATACAAGAACGGTATTGAAGTAGGGACTGGGACTGACATCAGTGGGATTGATAGTCTAGATACTACATACAGCTTGCTATTCTGTTGGGATTGGTACACAATTGATGGTTTTCTTGATGAAATAAGAATATCAGATG
>Ga0180437_10005842_pt1 | contig 16678 bp, 22 predicted proteins | sample SS_ome_4_FD_132410 | JGI IMG/M metagenome (GOLD analysis project Ga0180437, IMG submission 132410) | Hypersaline lake sediment archaeal communities from the Salton Sea, California, USA - SS_3_D_1 metaG | ecosystem: Environmental > Aquatic > Non-marine Saline and Alkaline > Hypersaline >... | reverse complement strand
TATACAGCTAATAGTTTGTCAACTTTCTCTTCCGATATATTTATCTTCTTCATATTCTGCAACTCCTAGTAATCCCAATATCCTATCTACTCTGTGTTTCCATGTGTTTTTTCTTAACACAAAATTTCTTCCCTGCTCTGCTATTTTTTCTCTTTCATCAAACTCTAGTAAATAGTACTTCGCCAAATCAACCATCTCACTGAAGTCTTTGTATATCTTCAAATGCACACCATCTATAAATCCAAGTCTATCAAATGCCGGAGTGTATTGACTCAAAAGCATACAACCACAAGCCATTGCTTCTAAGTACTTCATGAAAAACCCTTTCGCTCTATCTCCTGCACTAACAAATATATTTGTCTCATTTAAAAATTTTACATAGTTCTCTCTTTGTATTCTATTACTAGGTGTAAAATGAAACTTAGCTCCAAAGCACCTTTTCATTACTGCTACCATGTGGATTCTATCCGAATACCATATCTCATTAGTACATCCCAAAAACCCGAATGGTCTGTATCTCTTTGCTCTTATTATCTTGAAGTAATTTTCATTTACTCCAAAAGGACTCCAATAAACATCACAGTTAACATCTAGTAATTTCTTGTGATCGTTTATGTATTGATAGTTGTTTCCAAGGAAAAGACAATCTGCATCAATCTTGTTTATAAATTTACATCTAGGCCAAATACTACTTTGTGCATCTGTATCAAATATTATTTTAGGTCCAACAAAATTCTGATACTTCAATAGTGCAAGCGGTTCTCTTCTTTCGATCATTCTGGTAGGGAACATAAGAAGTAAAACATCTGGATCAAATTTTTTTACTACTTCCTCTAATTGCCTTTTATCATTGTACCACTTATAACCGGGACCATAAAAAACAGTATTACCAAACCTTCTTCCTAACTCTTCTTTGAAGTGGTGGTTTCCTATATTATATCTCTTCTCGTAATTAGGAGTTATGAAAAGTGCTGTAGTATTTGCTAATGGTTTCGTAAACATACTTTGCTGAATGCTCCATTTTCAGGTTATTAAAAAAATAAGTTCTAGGATCATATAAATAACTATTCTCTAAAACAAACAAAATAGTTTCACGCAGATTTTTCAAAGAAGTTCTTGTTCCTGTATTTGTATTCAAATAAAAATCACTACATGCTGTGCCTTCAAATACTACTAATGGCAAACCACAACAAAGATATTCTTGAATTACTCTAGGAGATCCATCTCTTGTATTTGAAAGTACTAAACCCAATCTCGCATTCGACATTATATTACCAACATGGTGTCTAGGAATAAACCCTGTAAAGTAAATGTTATCGAGATCCTTGCATCTTTCTAGTAATTCATTTGACTTTAGTCCCACACAATAAGCTTTTATGTTTTGTTCTGATTTTTTAAAACCCCTCATTAGGTCTGCAAATATATCGAATCCCTTTATGGAATGCTGTGGTGCATTACATGTATAGTAAATGTCTATTAAACCTTTTTTACTTCTCTTTGGAAAATATTTATCTACACAGCTTTTTTTAAACAACTCTACAGGACAATTAGTTGCTGCTCTTACTTTCTCTATATGTCTTTCATCATCGACAAAAACTAAGCCCCATTTATACTTTGTGTCCGGTATGAAGTAATTACCTGCGGAGTAGTAAACCTTGAATGCTCTTTTACCAAATGTGCTGTCTAGTAATTTCCTGTAATTGTCTATGTTTCCTCTAACAAAAAGGATATCTGTTTTCTCTTCAACATCTTCCCAATCTTTTTTACAGAACCTTTCTACTAAACCTGCTTTGTGTGTGAAGGTTCCCGCTTTGTGGTGTTCATCTTCCTGAAACCACATCTCAACATTATCATAGTAGTTTATTAAAGCACTGCAAAGAACTGTATAATAATCACTGCTTGTGTATGCATCTTCATAGAAGTCATCATGCTTTGCATACTGCCCTTCAAATACTCCTTCAGTTTCTTTTATCTTCGCTCTCAACATTACTAGTTTCATCTCTTCCTCCAAGCACCTTCTTTTTTCAGTGTAAGCAGTTCATCCGGTTCTGGTATAATACCATTCTTTAAAAGCCCTTTTACTATTTCTATTTCTTCTGATGCAAAGTCAATTCCCTTTTCTTTATCATCCAATGTAAGGAGTCCGTAGCAGTAGCCTAGTATTGCCAAAAAAGCAGTTCCATTTTTATCTCCTAGCCATTTCTTTGCAAAACGCCTTACCCAATTATGTCTTTTTGCTTTGTAGTATAAATGCTTCTGCCCTATTCGCATTGACTTCTTAAATACCTGCTCCCAACTCCAATCAGACCAATGCTCCGCAAAGGGTTTATTGATTTCATAAAACTTGTATCCTTTACTCTCCATCTCATTTCTGATAAACCTATCCACTCCGATAATATCAGGAACTACTAAATTTTTTAAACAACTACTTCTTTCTAATTGTATACCACCTTCGATTCCTACAAATGGATCGATGGTCATCACACTGGTTGCGTAGTAATAATCCCCTTTCTCTATCATCTTGTGATATAGTACTTTAAAGCAATCCTTATAAAGGATGCAGTCTGCGTCCACCTTTATTGAAAAAGGTTTCTGCATATTTTCATGCCTAGTATTTATTGCTTTACTAATTGGTGACACATCTTCTATTACTGTTATTCTACTAGGCTGTAATGTCTGCCTGTCAATGCTTTCTATACAGCAATCTATTGTCGGTTCTCCACAATACATTACCATAACTTCTAGATCATCTTGAATTACTCTCATTTTAAAATCCCTAATCATAGGAAATCATTATTTAACCTATTCACTATCAACTCACAGTTTTTTTCTTCTTTTTCTATCGCAATCCATCTTCTTCTCATTCTGTCTGCTGCAATTATAGAAGTACCAGAACCAGCAAAAAAATCTACTACTAAATCATTACTATTTGTTAGTTTTTCAATATAATGCTCAAAAAATACTAACGGTTGTTTTTGTTTATGGTAGCTTTGGTTCCAATCTTTGATGTTTGTTTTTATAAAATCATTAGGATGTGGTGTTATCTTTTCTCTTTTTCCGTTAACATACCACAAAGCGGGTTTAAAATGGGCATAGCAATTTATTACAAAAATTCTTTTGGATCTTCCACTGTTTTCTAAACCACAAAGCCACCAGTAATTAAGATACTTATTTAAAACATCTATAGCTATTGGAATTTGTCTGTGGCCTAGTAAAGATATAAAACTCCCTCCTTCTTTCAAAAGCTGTTCTGCCTTTTTCCCTATAAAATCCCACAAGTAGTTAAACTTTTTTGCATAAGGCGGATCAGTAATTACTAGGGAACATTTATTTTTCATTCTCCCATTTATTTTGAAACCAGTCATATCACCATAGTATAGTTTGCCCTTCTTGTTTTTGTAGTATAAAGTTGGTTCATTAATTAAGTTTAACTTCTTCAAAATGTTCTCCTTCTATGTCGCATCATTCTTTTAAACTCTCTTGCTCTGCCCAATGCGATATCAAAGTAATTCAATAACTCTTTCATGTTTTTTTCTCTATCACCAAGCTCTAGTATTTTTCCTCTTCCTGTTTTTGCTACCCTTTCAAGTTCCGATCTATCTGGATCTAGTATTAACTCTTCTATAAGGCTTACTGCTTCAGGCCAATCGGGTACTATAAAACCTGTGTTTCCATGATCCAAGTAATCTGCCATTCCTGACAGTTCTTCGTTCGCTCCAATTACTACTGCTTCACAAAGCATTGCTTCTTGTGGTGGTATGTGCAATCCTTCTGATTTAGTAGGGGCTAGCCAAAAATCTGTAGTATTATAAAATTGAAGTTTTCTTTTATCGGTAGGCTTTTTGTAGTAATTTCTAAACTCAAATCCTTTTGGTCTATCATACGTACCAAACAAATCTAAATGTATTGTGTGCTTCTTTCCAAGTCTCTCTGCCAGTTGTTCATATATTTCTGGAATCCATTTAAATCTCTTCCTAGGTTTCTCATTGTAAAGACCACCTAGTACAAATGTCTTCTTCTTTTTCCAATCCCTTTCTCTCATTGGATAGAGTTTTTCTATATCAAGACCCGGTTTTACTATAGGAAATATTTTTCCTATCTTTCTGTTTATATACTTTTGAAGACAAACAGAGTTTACTATACAATGCAAATTTGGATTTCTATAATGAGCTAAAAGTGTATCTTGATCAGTAACCCATGTCTCATGTGCTCTTACCCACCAAAACTTTACTCCTTTATTACTAGGACTGTTTAGTACATGCTTTACAGAAGAAGCACCAGTTGCAACTAGTATATCTGCATCTGGATAATCATATCTTCTAGTAGAAACATACTTCGGACCATCTAATTTAAACCATGTAAAATAACTCTTCTCAAATGATACTAGTGTTACTTGATGTCCTAATTTGTGAAGAGCATTTGCACTAGCATAAATTGTTGCAGAACCCCCGTTGTTGCCGAAACCAGAACCTTGACCGCTAAAAGTAATCTTCATTTTCTCTTCTCCTTTTTATCTGATTAAATGTCTTACAGGCACAAATCCTTCTGCATATGAACATCTAGCTTGTATGCCCCTAAATATTGCTGTTGCTTCTGCTAATTCTAAATAGTTTTTATTTTCTATGTTTGTTTTTTCTAGTTGTGATTTATGGCAAGATAAGAGATCGAATTTAGTTTTATCAGGAGTTCCTTTTAATTCCATAAATACACTTGGCATAAAGTCAATGCTGGTAAGGCTTTCGTAAGCTAGTACGTTTTTCTGATATCTACTAGCAGCTAAACAAGCCCTACTAACATTTCTGTGATCTTGATGTGTATCATCCCAATAAGGAATAAAAATAATATTTGGTTCTAGTTCTTTTATCTTCCTTTCTATAAAGTGAATTGTATCGTGATTAAATTTTATCTTTGTATCATCTGCATCGTAGTAGTAAATTTTACAACATTCTATTTTTTCTCTTGCTTTATCTTGCTCCTTTACTCTTGTATAACCGGGAGTTGACATTATCAACATTTCTACTATACAAAATTCTTTTAACATGTACTCTAGTATTGCCCCACCGCAACCGTATTCTATATCATCTGAGTGTGCTCCGATTGCTAATATTTTCATTTTCTACTACTCCTTATAATTTTCATTCCATCTTTTCCATGATTAAATAATATATCTAGTATAGATAGATTAGGTTCAAACTCTCCATACAATTGACTGTATTCTGGACAAGTAAATTTTTGAAACTCAACTTCTATCCCTGCTTTCTCATATTTTTTTAAATCCATATAGTTAATTCCGTTAGCTCCCGATATATAAGTGTTTCCGCCAACCTCTTTTACTAGACTTATTATTCTATCATCCGGGTTATCAAAATCACCAACATTCATTTCAGAAGCAACTAGTAATTCAGTCTTCAAACTGAATATCATCTGAATAATAAAACAGCTTGTGTTCACATTTAAGGATACTAGTGAAGGCCAATTACATTCGAAGAAAAACTTCATACCATCTTTATAAAATAAATCTTCAAAGTAGGGGGCTTTCATATAATTAGTAATAAGTGATTGTCTGTGTTTCTTTCCCCATCTGATAGCACTGTTTATTTTTACTTCTTTTATCTTCTGCCCAAACCTCTTTATTACAGGAACAGTTATCCACTGAACACCATTTGCTGTTTTTATTCTGTTTCTGTTTTGCCATTCACCACTAGTAAATTGTACTGTATCTAAAAAAATAAAAACATCCGCTTGATCAACTTTATCATAAACACCTAAATAAGGAAAGTAATTTGGTTGGTGTATTGCTACCTTCATTTTAAATACCCTAATTGCCTATATCTATATTCAATTGCTTCTTTCTCTTCTTGCGTAAATACTTCTGGATCTACTTCAATTCCTATTTCATCATGCTCCATCTCTAAAGCGTTTAATATAAGTTTAGTAGTTTCATAAATTTTTATTTCTTCTTCCACACCTCTTTTACTTCCCTTTATATTCCACAAATAGAAACCATTTTTATTATGTCTATAAGAAAACGCCTCAAACCCATGATCAGCAACTATTATTGTATTGTCTGGATCGAAGTATTCAATCATCTTCTGAACCAGCTTATCTATTTTTGCATATACATACTTTGCCTGTTTACTAAACAAACCAAATATATGACACACCTTATCTATACTAGTATTTCCAAAAGCCAATACATCAACCGGATCTGTAGCATAAAGTTTTTTTGCCATTTCGAATTTATCAAATTCTATTTGCATAAAACTTTCATCTTCTCCTCTTTTCCATTTCTTCTGTAGTTTATCTCTCCATATGCTAACACCATCAGCATAATCTACTACAAAGTTTTTCTCTTTCAATCCGGTATACAAATGTCTAGGATAAACTGAATATTTTGTTACAGTACTATTAGGAAAACCGCTTATCATCCAATTGCACCTGAAAGCAGGGTAAGTAATCGGCATTGCCATCAATCCTAAATTATACTTCTCTCTTATCATATACCAAACACTTTTGGCTTTAAGACTTCCATGTGATTTGTGATCAAACACCCATCCACCATAATCAACACCATGAACCTTTACAGGAACGCCAGTATATATACTACTCCAATTCGGACCAGTATGTGGATCATATCTTCCTTCTCTGTTTCTTTGCACTTCAGAGATAGAAGTTCCATGCATACTTCTAGGAATTAATACTTCTCTTACAAAAGGCATTAATACTTCTCTATCCCAATAAACCCTATCCGTACAGCCATCCAATCCTATAATTAATAACTTCATGATTTCTCCCCTACTACTGCCATTCCATAAAAAGAAACTCTTCTTTCATTCTCCTCTTCACTGTTAATCCTTCTTACTATGTCAACTACTAGTTTGTCTTTCGGATCTCCGTATTCAGAGGGCAAAGGCCCGGTTTTAAATCCATTGTCATTCAATGTATTTACTATTCTATACCACAATGGGTGTGGCTTTACACCCTTTCCTTTAAATACATAGAACCTATCAACTATTATTATTTTTTTACTAGTAACCCTACACATCTCTCTTATTGTAGCAATGAATTTTTTATTACAATAAAAAATATCTTCAACTGTATATTTACAAAAATCACTAGCTATCTTTATTTGGTTTTCTCTAAACCATCTGTAGATATCTAAACAATAACTCACATCGAAGTAATTATTTTTGAAAGGTGTTTTATCAGAATCACTTATATAAATATCCATGTTTTTATATTTAGTTCTTTTTACTTTATCATTTGCATAAGTAGAAAAAGCACTCTTTCCACCATCTAATCCCACTACATTTATTCCAATATCTTTAAGGTAGTGAGACATTGGATTTTTACCGCAAAGTACTTCAAGGTATTTATAACTCATTCCAATATCTTCTAGTACTTTTTCTATTATAAAATTTACCTGCCAATTCCTAACAGCATTTCCGTTATAGTTTGGGTAATCTCTTGAAAGAACATCAATGTGTTTTTGATCTAAATAATTACTACTTGAATACTCAAACATCTCTAATCCTCACAAACACCGTAAAGTCATTAGGAAGATAATCAACCATCATCCAAGAAGTCATATAGTCATTATCAAAAATACTTCTTGCTAGACCTAAAATATGATGGTGGTTTGCATAGAATTCACCATCTGTTTTTCTTTCACCTTTATATCCTTTTCTCAAACAATTGAAAGCAAACCCTTTATCAGCAAGGCTGTACATATATAATATACTTCTGTTTACTTCTGTATAATTTGAGTGAGAGAAGATACCGCTTGCTACAACATAGTCAAATCTTCTTCCCGGTTTATAGTTTTTCAAACTACTAGTTCTTACTCTGTTTCTCTCTATGCAATGTGCTTTTCTTGCTTCACATACCATATCACTAGAGAGATCGATTCCGTAGTAATCTATATTTAATTTAGTGTTATCATATTTCTCTATAATGTATTCATACAGATCACATGTTCCGCATCCAACATCTAGTAATGAAACATTTCCTTTCTTTTCTTTTATTATATTTAGTAGTATTTCAAATCTTATTCTCTGTGAATCAACAGATCCCCAACCAACCACCTGTGGACCCATTCCATATTTGTCTAGTAATTCTTTATAGAATTTTTTTGTTTCATCTTCTGTCATAGTAGTAATCTCTCTCTAATTCTTTGAAAGCATCCCACACATCATCTACACTACTATCATAATCTGGATCATATAAAAATTTACAAATAGTAGAGAAGTAATTTAACTCTTCAGCATGTCTCTCTTCTTCTGCTCCCCACACTAATGTTGGAACCTTTTGATGCATGGAAAGAATAGGCAAAAAAGATTGACTCCCTATAGCAAAATTACAAAGATCCATATAGTAAATTGTAAGATCCAAAGAATGCATTATATCTGCTCTAAGTTTAATTAGATTTACTACACTGTTTTCTCTTTCATAATAAGCTAAACAGCTAAAGCTTTTTATTCCTGCTATTACTACAAAGTAACCTTCATAAATAAGCCTATCTACTAGGCATTCCCACTTTTCTTCTCCCCAATCTCTTTCATCTCCTTTGTGTCTCGGAAAGACCATCACAGCAGGGTGTCTAACATCTTCTACTTTTATAAACTTCTCTAGTAAATCTCTGCTCTGTGGTTTGAAAGATTCAAAAATCATTTTATCTTTCGGTATGTAAAATCTTCCGTTGTGGTTTGGGACCGTAAATGCAGTATAGGCTTGATGTTTGTTTAATAGCTTCTCTACATACTTGAAGTATTCATATCTACTGAAACCATCGGCATTGTAGCAATTCAGCTTTCCAAAACTATTAGTAATTCTACCAGCATGAAATACTATATAATCAGCATAGTCTCTATAGAAAGATTGTCTCCCTTTAAATGTTATCGGTATGATATCATAATCTGGAAGTACTTTTTTTAACCACCTACCGTGAGCTTGCCAGTAGCACAACTCCCAACCAATCTCCCCACAAAACGGCCCTAGTAATACTTTCATATCTCTCCAACTGCATCCATTATTGCTTTTATTATATTCGGCTTTGTTGTTCTATCATCTACTTCATCTATACAGAGGGCAAAAGCGACTTTTAATAATTCCGCTTTTACTAGAGAGTGTATATCTACATCTAATCCCTTTTTATAGATCCTATCATTTTTCAATGGAAGTAATTCAAGTGCGCTCTGTGTATACTCTCCATTCATTATCTTGCAGTAATCCTGTGGGGCTAGAACATATATATCTCCTAAATCGTTTAGTACTCTTACCGGAAAAGGGTATGGATTATAAAATTTCTGTGATGCCATTTTCTTCTCTCCTCTCATATTAGTTTATTGCAGTAATTCCACACTGTCTTCCAAAAATCATAAACCCCTTGATCTAGTGATTTCTTAAAAAATTTTATATCAAATTTTTCTTCATCTCCTATATTCAATTCTTTGAAAGATCTTATACCAACATTTTGATTAGTAATAGGCTTGCACCCGCAAAGTAATCCCTCTGCTATAGTTCTTCCGCAAGCTTCGTATGCATGAGGTAAATGAATTACATAACCAGCACTACTATAAACCTTTGGCAAGTAATCGTTTTCTACAGGCGGGTAAATTGTTACATTTGAAAGTTTGCTGAAGTTTTCTTTTACTTCTTTATAATTTTTTGTGTAGATATCGAAATTGAATTCATCTTGTTTGGAAAGTATAAAACTTGACAGATGCCTGTATCCCTTTGATTCATACAGCCTTCCTGTAGTACTAACCATTGTGTTTGGTCTTCTTTTGATTCCTTTTATTGGCTTGAAAACACTGGTATCCACAGCAGGTGGTAGTATGAAATAAGGTTCTACTAGCTTTCCCAAATACTTCAGGTGATTGTCTCTTTGGAATGGACTAATGAAGATGTTTAGAAAACTTCTTCCAAATAATACTCTAGCAAACTTAGGTCTTGCTTGATCTCCTATTATCTCTCTGTGATCATGTTCATATTTTATATAAGGTATGCCATACTCAAATAGCAAATCACAAATAAAATGGAATTGATCTTCCTTAAAAAAGAAGAAATTGTTCACTACTAAAATATCACATTTCGTTAACTCCTTTTTGTCATAGGTTCTAGGAGTACAAACGTAAAAGTCAAATCCTAGTTTTCTTCCTGCTTTTATTACTGTGAGATTGCTTAGTTCTGCTCCACCATACTTTTCAGTATCTTGTATCCATCCTATGTAAGGACTTCCGCCAATCCTGCCCCTCCCACCATCCATTGCAGTTTTGATGTTTTTTGTTTTACTACAGTCCTTGCTTCTTGATCAATAGGTGGAGTCTCAAAACTAGTAATGGCAATAGCTTTTCCCTCTGCTAGCAATCTAGCTCCCATTTCATCACTTACTACTACAGGAGCATTGCCAAATCTCTGCACCAATCCACGTTCTGTATATCTAATCTTCATTACTATTGCTCCATTGAAATGTGAAGCGGGTCTAGTAAGAATAACTAGACCCGGATTTTTACTTATCTTCTTTAGCCAGTTGCAGGTGTTCTGCTATAGGTAACTGTTTTCTCAGTCCCTAACTGGATTACAGGTTCTCTCCTACTTCTGTTTCCACTTCCCAAAATGGAAAAGAGAGTTGTTCCAGTAAGTACTACAGAAAGCTGAATGTACCTTTGCAGTGACTTCAACTCTGCTAAGTAGAGATCTTGACTTTCTGCTGCTGACATTGCTGCAATGGTAGCATAGGCAGTCACAGTACTTGTATCACCAGTGTTTACAGTGATAGTAATTGTGTTTGTACCACCCCATGTTGCTCCAACAGTGATCATCAACATCATGTTCTCAATGATCTCTCTTCCCGGTCCTTCTCCACTACCACCTTGGCGTAAGTCAAAAACACCGGAGGTATGGGTTCCCACAGTTCTACTAGCAGGAACAAAGAAGTCAATAATTTTTTCATTTGCAATTCTATCTCTTCTCATAGGATTTCCTCCTCTTCTTTCCATTTTTGTTTAAAAGATGGGAGCAGAGGAAAGGATTAAGCAACTGCCCCCATCAGTGCTAAAAGTACAGCTTCCCGTTAGCCTAGTTTTGTCGTTATTACTAATGACCCAAATAATAGACGATTATTAATAAATAGCTGTACTGATAACCTAGTTATTAAGAAGTTCCAACTGCACTATCAAGTACTACAAATGCTTCAGGAAATGCTGCTTGCCCATCGAGTCTTCCACAAACTCTAAGGGCAGTTTTGTTATTCCTGAATTTGTAGTGTTTACTAGCATCCATAGTAAATCGTTTCCGATCTCCTATGTAGTACCATGACCAGTTTCCAAGGATAAGATCTCCTTTGGTTCCTAAATCATAAGTCTTCGCATCAGACTTTACTACAGGATATCCCAACATATACATAACCTGAGACATTCCTACACCACCGGGTCCGGTATGGTAGTATTGTTGTAGTACAGGTTGTCCATTGGTATCTACTTGACCACGAAGACTGTTAAGGGTTTTTTTACTAGCCATCCAAACTGCTCCACTATCGAAAACAGAAGGAAGCTTACTATCCATATTGAGAAGATCCAAATATACTACAGCATTTGCAGTCTGCCTGTTAACCGTTAGTACTGCTGGATCTTGCACAATTCCTAGAGGTTGTCTAGCACCGTTACCTCTAATGAATACCCTATCAGTAGTCCACACATAAGCTCTTCTAAACAGGTTAGTAATGAAGTTCATGATGTTGATTGCTGAATCTTCTATCAACGTATCAGTAATCTCAGTGTAACCGGAAAGCTCATGAGCAATGAGTTCTAGAAATTCAAAATCTGGTTCCGTTTCTGTTTTCTCTCCACCTTCATCGGTCCATGTAAAGCTTACACCTGCGAAGTGATCAAATGCATCACTATCAAAATCAGGTCTTTGCTTCAACTTCGGCATTCCTAGTTTGTCAGTAGACATAGGCCAGATGGTTGCTCTAGGCCAAACTACTGCTGGTTCTGTATCATACTGCACAATAGTTGCTTCAAACTCTTCAGGTACTAAATCAAAACCTATATGCTTTCACATATAGCCGGACTATATCTTCACTCCTACTAAGCTATTCCTTTGAAGATCTATCTTCTTCAATGGAGTTCTACTCTTCAAATGGAGTGCCATGCGTGTAGTCTCTGAACTTCCCCTAGCAGATAACTTTCCACATTCTATAATCAGGTCTAGCATTCTTCTAGTCAAAGGTTTATGTGTTCCAGAATTTAATCTTCCGCCGTTTTTTACTTTTGGCAATTGCTCCGGTTTTTGCTCCCTTCTTAATCTACAAAACTCTAGTACTATCTCTGCTCTTCTCTTCGTATTTCCTGTAAGATACGGAATTAAAGGATCTAGTAATTTTACCATTTTAGCCATATGCTTTACTTGAAGTCTGTAGTGATCCCTACTTCTTCTTTTTTTAGTTTTATAAAATCTAACATATGGATTTAATCCCATCTTCCGCATAATGTCTCTTGCTTTTAGTACTATAGCTTCATCACAATTGCTTATATGTAATTGAACAGTAACGGTATTATCAATTCTTTGGCACTTTTTATCATGCTGCTTTAATACTCCAATATAACCTTCGCCATCTATGATTCCTGCTAGCCATCCAAGTTCTACTAGAGTTAGCTGCTGATTGTCCATTTCATTCATTTTTGAATTCATCCCTTTCATTGTCACCTTGGTAGTAGATCGGGCTTTAGGAGTTTCCAGCAATTTAGCTTGGTTTAAGGTGAGCATCTAGCAGTACCCATTTACTATTGCATACCCACCACTAGGATCTGATTGCTCCTCTAGTACTTTCTCAATTCTCTTTCCACCGGATCTGATAAGTACTTTCAATGCTTCCGCAAAGTCTTTCATCTCCTGTGAAAGCTTTACCCACGGACGTTGACGGCTTTTAGTATTAATAACACTTCCCTTTTCGGTCATCAAAATACCATCACCAACAGGAGTATATCCTAGACCAACATCCCGCAAAGACGCTTGGATAGTGGATCTGTAGCCATACATGGGTTCCGGTATTTCTTCTTCAGGGTTTTCTTTTCTATACCCTTCGATCATATCCGCAATCATTTGTTTCAGTTCTTCTTCAGTTAGTTTCATTGTTACCTTTCCTCCTATTACTTCTTTCTATTTTTTTAAAGTTTACCCAAAGCAGATTTAATACTATCTGTCAACATATTTTTGAAACTGGTTTTATCTTCTACTCCATCTATTTCAAGAACACCTTCTTCTTCAGTTTCATCAACGCTTTCTTCTACTATTTCAATGATTGACATTTCCTCACTATTACTATCTGCGTCCTCTTCCTCTTCTTCTCTCAGTGTTTCTTCACCGAGTCCTAGGGTTTCAAAGAGAGCTTCCATCTTTAACGATAACTGCTGTATTATATCAGTAATACCTTTCACAGTGTCACTAAATGCTTCAATTACTTCAGTCAAGTTTTCATATGCTTCTTCCAATGCTTCATCATACTCTTTACTAGCAGCAGCTTCAAAGGTTCCGCCTTTACTAGAGCAATGACTTTTTGCATCAGAAGCACTCCAAATTTTCTTTGGATATCTCAAGGCTTGTACTTCAGATTTTCCATCTTTTACTCCAAAGATGTAGTCAATACATTTACCATCTGATTTCTGGTAGCAGTTCTTTCTAGCAAACTTCTCATAGTCACCGGGATCTTTCAGTCTGCAAGCGTGTTCATTCGGATACGGTCTTTCTTCTACTTCTTCTTTTTCAATAAACTCTGCATCATCGGGAAGACCCAATATGTCTTTGTCTTCTTCATCTACTACATCAAACTCTTCTTCATCTTCTTCCTTTGATTTAAATTGATCCTCTTCCAAAAGCTTGAAACCTGTATGTTCTGTTGATTCATCTGTAGTATATTTTTCAGCAGCATAGATACGCAAAGCCGGTGGGTCATCCGATTTTTGTTCTTCTAGTACTATGTCTAATTCTTTCTTCGCATCAGAAGATACCCACTCCTGAAAGAATTCAGTTTCACAATCTTTATCACTGACAATATACTTCACAGGATAGTATTCTGTTTTACTATCTTTTTTCAAACCAAAAACAATTACTAGATCAAAATCCAGATCTTCCACTCTTTTTGTAACTTCATAAAGTTTTACAAATTCACCTTCATCTGCTACAAGAGCATGAATCCACTCCCCATGTATTTCCAGCTCAACTACTCCATCTTCTACTAGATATCTACTAGGTATGTATAAACTACCTTTCTGCACATAAGACTTTACATCTGACAACGCATCGGGATGGGCAGGTATCGGAGCAACACTTACTTCTAGTAATTCAGATTTTACAAATCTTTGTGGTGTTCTCCACAAAAACTTCTTCTCTTTATCATCATCAGGTGGTTTAATATCTTCTGACTCCAATGGTATAAAGCCTACAGAAAACCCTTTCAAGTACTTGTCTCTGTAAAGATTATACATCAGATCCGCTTCATCATAAGAAGCAAATTGAGGTCTGAACATTAATCGTTTTACTTTTTTCTTTTCATCAACAAACTCTTCTAAACTCCTACCAACCGGAAGTTTACTGTAAACGTGAAACGGCATTACTACAGGATTTTTCCTATAGTTCTTTAGCTGCCAACCATCCTGCATAATAATATCGCCTAGACGATCTTCCGTTTCTGCATTTGCTACAGCAACAAAACTCCTTTCTTTGTCCGAGAAATCTTTCACTTCTCCATCGAAGTAATCAACACCTCTGACATTACTTCCCTTTACTTCAACCATCTTACCATCTTCAGTTTTAACAAAATAAGACATTTCAATCCTCCTAGTAGTTTAAGTTTCACCTTCCCATGCACCATCATCCATAGTGATTGTAGTATTGTTCTCTTCAGATATTCTAATTGCTTCTAGTATTCTTCTTAACACCCAATCAACATGTGGTGGTGGCTTAAAAGTAATTAGTTCTTCTACTTCTTTTTTCAATAATTTTATTTGTCCTGTATATTCACCAATCTCTTCATCTTCATTGTGGGAGTAGTAACCATGAATGGGACTGTGATCTAATATACTAGGGTATTCGCCCATCATTGCTACCCAATTCAAAAACTCATTGTAGTAATAAGAATTCGTTAACCTTACCTGCTCCTCTCCTATAAACATATCGATGCCCATTACTACTCCTGTTCTTCTACTACATTATAATCGTCTGTTGGTTCCCAAAATATTTCTAGATCCACTTGTAGTGGATGAATTTTATCATGTATGAATTCATCTGTAATTACTTCTGTTGGTATTCCTTGCGGGAATGCCGGACACGTTCTATCTCCTTCGAAATGCCTACAGACAAAGCATTGAGTGCGAAGCCCAATGAAATCTGCAAACTTCTCTGAGAGCTTGTCAAATTCGGGTGTAGTCTTAGCCATGATTTACTACTACTCCTCTTCTTCTTTATTTTCAAATGCAGTACATCCGGTCTTCCAAATTTTTCATAGTCCCAATTCTCTGGTGCGTAGTCATCATTCCATTTTAATCGATCTTTTTTTATCTCTTCGAAGCCATACCCTTTATAAAAACCGGGAAGCTTTCCATCAAAGCACCACAAATGGGTTCCACCATTTTTTACTGCATTCTCTATTGCTTGTGCTCCTTGTCCTGCTCCTCTATGAGAGAAAAGAGAAATAATTTCTTTATCACTAGTAATACCATAACCACTTTTCTGATTTTGTGATAAGTAAACCTTTGTTCCCATGTTTTTATACTCTTTGTAGGAATGTGGAGTTACAAACGGTTTTAGATCCTTTGGCAGTTTATCTCTTTGTTTTATAAAAGTTTCATATTCTTTTTTCTTACTGCTATAGCTGCTGTAAATTATTTTTCTTTTTGCTGCGCCCTTATATTTTTCTTTAGGTCTTCTCTTCTCTCTTTCTTCTGTAGTAGCTAATCTCTGTTGTCTTCCTAATCCAATTGTCTTTTTATAATTTTTTATAGTGCCTACATGAGTCATACCACCGGGTCTGAATTTGCCGAAACCATCTTTTACAAACACATCAACATCTCCATTCCAGAAGATATTGAGCATCGATTTCATTTTCTTCTTTTTCTTCTTCGCTTCTTTTTCTTTTTCTATCCTTTGACTTCTTTTAATCCCCATTTGTTTGTGAATGGAACCGCCACCGAAAGACTTTATTTCCCACACAGTACTAGAGGTTTCTGCATCTAGATGGTCTGTGTGTCTAGTAGTTCTAATCCCTTTATACTTCAACTTCTTCAGCATGTGTACTGCTACATGTTCGCCATTGAAACCCATTTGATGTCTCTCAAATTGGTTTTCAGATTTCAAAGTACAGTTTGCTTCTTTCTCTTTCAGCCACGGATATTTACTAGGTCTGTATTTGTGAACAAAGGGCAGCGTCATTACTATTCCTCTTCGTACTGAATTCCATTGTCACCGGGGTATGGTTCTGTGTGCTTATTATCTCCATAAGCTATTTCATCCGGTATCCCATCAGGAAAGGCTTTACAGTAATTTACTTCTGTTGATTCTTCTTCTCCTAACCTCTTCACACCTTTTTAGTGTTTGCTTTCTCTAGTATAACATGTAGGTTCTAATAACTTTACTATTTCCCTTTTCCATAAAATATTTCTTACATAAAATCTTCTATTTC
>Ga0180437_10005841_pt1 | contig 16683 bp, 10 predicted proteins | sample SS_ome_4_FD_132410 | JGI IMG/M metagenome (GOLD analysis project Ga0180437, IMG submission 132410) | Hypersaline lake sediment archaeal communities from the Salton Sea, California, USA - SS_3_D_1 metaG | ecosystem: Environmental > Aquatic > Non-marine Saline and Alkaline > Hypersaline >... | reverse complement strand
CCCGAGCCGACCTCGGCACACCACTCCGTCTCTCCAAACGTGGGAGTGGCGTATGCAGGGCAGTGTCTTGTTCGCACGAGGCAAAGCTCCATCTTATGCTGAACCAATACATGAACACGCAACTAGACAGTGATTGGCGACGACGCGCAACTCCCATTGTTGTGCTTTTCATCACTCTACGGTTGATGATTATGGCAACTTTTCCGGCCAGTAATCTGACCCTGTTTGGGGATTATGTTTACTATTACGAGCTAGCAACGTATTCCGACCAGGGTTACCTGCCTTTTATTCACTATTGGTCGGAGTACCCGCCTATCTTTCCATTCCTGTCGGTGGGCGTCTATCAGTTGACGCACCTCTTTGGAGGGGGTTATCACGTCTATGTCCAGCTTATGGGACTGCTTATGGTGGCGGTTGGTACTGGCAACCTGGTGTTGTTTCTGCGCCTAGCACGGAGGTTGCGTGGTGATGACGTCTCTGAGCGGTTAGGGTGGGTTTACAGCGTGCTGTTTGTGCCGCTAATCTACACCTGGTGGAACTTTGACGCGCTCACTCTATTCTCCTTGCTGCTGGCGTTAGAGCTGTTGTTGTGTGGGCACGAGCGATGGTCGGCGGTGACGATGGGTGTGGGAGCATTAATCAAACTGGTGCCGCTGCTGCTATTTCCGGCCGTGGTGCGCACGCGCCCCTGGCGGCGTTGGGCGGTCTATGGAACGGTGGTAGCAATAGTGATCGGGGCTGTGGTGCTGCCGCTGCTGTTGGTCGGTGGTCGGATGGCTCTGGTCTCGTTTCTCTCTCCCACAGTCTGGTCGTCGTGGCAGACGGTATGGGCGTTGCTGGATGGGAATCTACGCACGGGCCTTCTGTTTGCGCCTGCCGATCACTTCGATCCGGTCGTAGGAGTGACGCCGGTGGGCAACCCGGCGCGGATACCGGGATGGATCCCGCTGCTGGTCGTTGGCCTGGTCTACGCCAACATCTTCTGGCGGGTGCGTTTGCGCGAGAGTCCACGCCGTCTAGTCTCTTTCGTCTGCGTCACGTTCGTCCTGTTTTTCCTGTGGTCTAAAGGGTGGAGCCCGCAGTGGCAGATGTTGCTCTTCCCCCTGCTGTTGCTGGTGCTGCCGCTGCGCCGCGGTATACTCTATATCTTGACCCTGAGCTTTGTCAATCTGGCCGAGTGGCCGGTGCTGCTTTCGCGAGGGCTGAATCACTGGCTCTACCTGACGGTGCCGCTGCGAACCGGTCTGTTCGTACTGCTGGTCGTGGAACTGTGGCGGAGGGTGAGGGAGTGAGACGAAGGCGCGTTGGGCGCGGTGTGGGAATGGCCCTTCTGATAATCTGGCAGTTTGCTGTCTTTGCTGCTTTCTACTGGGTTCAGAAACCTTTCGGGCTGGCGACGGCTCAGATGCTGGCGCGAATTGGTCTGGACGGTGCCGCCGCGCTGGCGATAGTCGGTCTGGGGAGCGCGCTGGGATGGCGCATGTTGATCTGGATAGGACTTTCAGATCTGTCCATAGGCGACCTGGTCTGGCTGTCGCCGGCCCTGGGTCTCGGCAGCCTAGGGCTGGTCGGCCTGGGGTTAGGACTGGCGGGTGGGTGGCGTCGCCCTCTCGTGGTCGGATTGGGTGCGCTGGCCTTGTTGGTGCTGGCGCGTGACGTCTTGGCCATGGGCCGGCGAGTGAGCGCCTGGAGGCCTAGTCTGGCTGTTGGCCGGCAGGGTCGCTGGTACCTGACGCTGACGCTGGGGCTGACGCTGTTGCTTGCCCTGGCCCCACCTATCAGTTGGGATGGTCTGTTCTATCACCTGACCGGGCCGGCGCTCTACATCGCCCAGGGGCGGATCACGCTGCTCGACGTCAACATCCCCCACCTGGCCTTTCCGTCCTTGATGGAGATGCTCTTTGGTCTGGCGATGTTGGTGCGTGGCGATGGGGCCGCCAAGTTGCTCCACCTGGCCTACGGGCTGCTGCTGGCTGGGACGGTTTATCGGCTGAGCCAGCGTTGGCAAGGGCGGGAGGCAGCCGGGTGGAGCCTGTTGCTGCTGGCTGCGATGCCGATGGTGGCCGTGTTGGCTGCTTGGGCCTACAATGATCTGGCGCTTGCCTTGTATCAGTTGGCGGCGTTGTACGCCATCTTGGCCTGGCGGGAGACCGGTCGGTGGGGCTGGTTGAGGGCTGGCGGCGTGTTGAGTGGCTTGGCGTTAGGGCTCAAGTACACGGCTTTCCCGTTGCCGCTGGTTGGGTTGGCCTATCTGCTCCTGTCTCGCTCCCGTGGGAGTGGGGAGGAGCGCACTCGCTGGCGCGCGGTACTGATCTTCTCCCTGCTGACTGGCTTGGTGGCCGCCCCTTGGTATCTGCGCAGTTGGGCATTTACCGGCAACCCAGTCCACCCTTTCCTTTTTGATGGGCGGAGCTGGGATGAATTCCGGTCGGCGTGGTATGCGCATTCCGGCACCGGCATTGGCTGGAACCTGCCGCGGATATTCGCGCTGCCGGTGACCATGACGCTGGGCATACGCGATGTCAATTACTACGATGGGCGGATGGGACCGCTATTTCTAACATTGGCTCCCGCCCTGGCGTGGCTTTTATGGCGGACATTGCGACAGCGGGGTTGCTCACCGCGTCGTCGCGCGTTGACTCTCTTGGGGAGCTTTGCCGCTGCCCACGCCCTGGTCTGGGTATTCGGGGTGATTCAGTCGCGCGCGCTGTTCCAGGCAAGGCTATTCCTGCCCGGTTTCGTGGCTCTAACACCGCTGCTTTCCGAGAGCCTGGTCCGGCTCTCGGCTTGGGACCGCCCGAGATTCTCTCTGTCGGCCTTTGTGCGGATGTTGGTGGGAGTGGTGTTGGTGCTCAACCTGGCTGTTCAGACACTCGATGTGCTGCACCTTAACCCACTCGGCTACCTGGTTGGGCAGGAGAGTCGAACCGCCTACCTGGAGCGCGTCCTGGGTGATCACTATCGGGCGATGGAACGTTTGGAGGAAGTGGTACCGGTGGATGGACGGGTGCTTTTTCTGTGGGAGCCGCGCAGCTATTACAGCCCACGCCGCGCTCAGCCCGATGCTATTCTGGACAATTGGTCGCATCTAGTGTATCTTTATGGTGGCGAGGATGAGGTGGCAGCTCACCTGCGAGCTGGCGGTTTTACCCATGTGCTGCTGTACCAGTGGGGCCTAGACTTTGTGGTTGAGCACGGAGAATCGCCGTTGCCCGCGGGGGATGTGGAGCGGCTGGAGGCGTTTACTGAGCGCCATCTGGTCTTGGTGGAGACGGTTGGCTATTATCGGCTGTATTCCCTGCGGGCGCAGTGATCGGTTGAGGGGAGGTAAGGCGAGTTGGGCGAAGGCATAGGATCTATCAGTGTGGTAATCCCGGCTTATAACGAGGCGGCGGCCATAGGCTCGACGTTGGAGCAAGTGCAAGTGGTCATGGACGAGACCGAACTCGAGGGTGAGGTCATTGTCGTAGATGACGGATCGACCGATGGCACGGCCGACGAGGTGGTCCGCTATCCGGCAGTGCGTCTGGTCAAACATCCGCAGAACAGGGGCTACGGTGCTGCCCTCAAGACCGGCATCCGGCAGGCCAGGCATGACGTCGTCATCATTCTAGATGCTGATGGCACCTATCCGTGCGAGATGATCCCTCGCCTGGCTGCCGAGATTGGCGCCTACGATATGGCGGTGGGAGCGCGGACGGGGGATGAGGTGCACGTACCGCTAATGCGCAGACCGGCCAAGTGGGCTTTGAATCGCCTGGCTGACTATCTAAGTGGACAGGATATACCGGATCTGAACTCGGGAATGCGGGCCTTCAAGCGGGACGTGGCGGAGCGTTTCTTCCGATTGCTGCCCTCCGGTTTTTCGTTCACCACCTCGCTGACCTTGGCTCTCCTGACCAACGACTACAATGTGGTCTATATTCCGGTGAACTACTACCGCCGCACGGGGCGTTCCAAGATTCGTCCCATTCAGGATACGATCAACTTCTTCTCGCTGGTGGTGCGGATGGTGTTGTCCTTTCGTCCGCTGCGGGTCTTTGCCCCGGTGGCAATGATATTCATACTCGCTAGTCTGGCAAAGGTGATCTACGACATCAATGCCTACGACTTCCACCTCGCGACTTCGACAGTGGTGCTGCTTACCTTGACTTTACAGGTGATTGTGCTGGGGCTGATCGCCGATTTGGTCGTTTCACTGCATAGGAGCTGAAACGGTGCTGGTTGGCCATTTGTCCTTCACCGTTGACTGCTTACCCTTGTCTATACTGGCTCCGGTCAGATCGCTCCTTTCCCTGCTTCTGGCACTTGGCATAGGGCTGTCGGGGATAGCCTTGGGTGAGTGGCTGCTGGACACGTTAGGTATCCGGTTACCTACCGACGGGGAGCGACTGGCATTTACAGGTGGGGTTGGGTTAGGGGCTATGGGCTACGGCTTGCTGGCGTTGGGCTTTGTGGGCTTGTTGCGACCGTGGGCTATCTGGACAATGTTGGCGCTGGCGGCTTTCTTAAGCTGGTCGCAAGTGCGGCGCTGGTTGACTCGCCGGCGAAGTAACTTGGCAGGCGCGTCCCAACGAAGCCTATTTGCAGCGGCTCCCGGTTTCTTCGAGCGGCTGGGGGCTACGCTGGTCATCGCTATGGTAGCTGTTGTCCTAGTACGAGGGCTGGCGCCGGTCACCGATTACGACGGCCTCACTTACCATCTGGTTGTCCCTCGAGATTACCTGCGGGCCGGGCGTATCTTCTCGTACCCCGGTGAGGCGCATGGCAACTTTCCACTCACAGTGGACATGCTCTATATCCCGTCCATACTGCTTGGTCTCGAAAACGCGGCTCGGCTCATCCATCTGGAATTTGGAGTGCTTTTGGGGGTGGGAGTCTATGCCCTGGCTAAGCGACTCTTGGGCTCGCGGGCTGGTGGATGGCTGGCTCTCTTTGCCCTAGGCACGACCCCGATCCTCGGCACCGTAGGCGGATATGCTCATACTGACCTGGGATGGGCACTCTTCGAGTTCCTGGCAGCCTACGCTCTCCTGTGCTGGCGAGAGGAGGGGGAGCGACGGTGGCTGCTGCTAGCTGGGATCTTTGCCGGGTTAGGTATGGGGAGCAAGTATCACGGCGTGCTTGGCCTGGGAGCGCTCGGTGCCGTGGTCGTCGCTCACCATTTGTCGCGAAGTGGCCTGCTGACCCGCCGGACTTGGCAGCGAGTATTGAGCGACGGTCTGTCCTTCGGGTTGGTGGCGCTGGCCGTGGCGTCTCCGTGGTATCTGAAGAACTGGCTGTGGCTGGGTAATCCAGTCTACCCCACCTGGTTTGGTGGTCGAGGGTGGGATGCCTATCAGTCGGCTAACCTGGCCTTTATGGGCACGAGGTATGGACCACGTCGTGGGGTATTGGGCTTCCTGCTCTTACCTTGGGATCTGTTTCGTTACCCTATCGGCTATTTTGGGCCGGTTCCTTTTGCTTTTCCCACGCCACTTAGCCTCATGTTGCCCTTCTACCTGTTCGTGCGCCGTCGCCCGGTTGTCAACCTGATTTTGCTGTTCGCCTGTGTCAGATTCGGAAGTTGGGCTGTCTCAGCTCGGAATGCACGCTACCTGATGGACGTCTATCCCCTGCTTGCTGTGGTAATGGCTTACCTGCTGGCGGAATTGTCCCGGCGGAGGGGGGGGCAACGGCTGGTACAGGGAGGTGTCCTTGTTTTGCTGGTGGCCAATCTGTCTTGGCAAGCACTCCTACTGGTTCAGGAAGACCCCATCCCGGTGGTGTTGGGCTTGGAGAGTCGCGACGACTATCTGGCCGAGCACAACCAGCCCCCCTATCAGGCCATCCGTTTCATCAACCAACTTCCCGCCGATAGCAGGATCTTTTTCATTGGCAACGGACAGAGTTACTACGTCACTGCCGATCACGTAGCCGATGTCTCCCATGGCAACTGGGGACACTTGGTGTATCTCTGGGGGGAGGAACCGGATCACCTCCACGAAGCGTTGAAAGCTCAGGGAATCACTCACATTTACTATAGTGGCTACGATCTCGCCTGGCGACTGAACTTTGACTTTGAGGGAGGATTGGCCCACGAATTGGCGTTGTTCGAGCAGTTCGCAGCTCGTTGCGCGGACGTGATTTATGACCATGGGGAGGATGGACAGGTGTTTGCTCTACTTGAAGAATGTAAGGACTGACGGAATGAGCGTGTGGCAAAGCCCGTTGCGAACGGTTATTATCGGACTGGACGGTGGGACATTCGACCTGGTGCGGCCCTGGGCGGAGGCCGGTCTGCTGCCCACCTTCAATCGATTGATGGAGGAAGGTTCATGGGGACACTTGCGTTCGACCATGCCACCGATCACTGCGCCAGCATGGTCGTCTTTCATCACTGGCAAGAATCCCGGCAAGCACGGCGTGATTGACTTTGTGTTCAGGAGGCCCGGTTCATACGATGTGTCACCGGTGAACGCCTCGCTGCGCCAGGGGCGTTCTCTGTGGTCATTGTTGAGCGGGGGAGGAAAGACAGTCGTCGTTGTCAACGTGCCCCTCACCTACCCCCCGGAGCCGGTCAAAGGCTGTATGGTCACCGGGTTGCTGACGCCGTCCGAGCGGTCTAACTTCACGTACCCACCCGAGCTAGCCGATACGCTGCGGGAGAGTGGATACCGCATCCATGCGCCCCAGTCATATGCCCGCGGAGACATCGACCGCTTCCTGCAGGCGATATACGAGACAACCGAGGTGCAACTGACTGCCTTGCAGCGTCTGATGAACGGGCAACCGTGGGATTTCCTGATGTATGTTTTCCGGGGACCCGACAGACTGCAGCATGGTCTGTGGCATTTTATGGATGCCGATCACCCCCTGCACGGAGCGCCTGGAACAGATCGTTATCGGGACGCGATCTTGGAGCACTACCAATACGTCGATCGCAAACTCGCTGGATTACTGGCTCAACTGGACGAGCGAACTGTGCTTGTTCTGATGTCCGATCACGGGGCTGGGCCATTTCACAAGTACATCTATATGAACAATTGGCTGAGGCGTTGGGGGTTGTTGCAGATGCAAACAGGGACTGTGACCCGGCTCAAGGGCGCGATGTTCGCTCTGGGGATCACCCCCATTACTGTATACAACCTTATGCTCAGATTGGGCCTGGGAGGGCTGAAAGGACAGGTGACCAAGGGGAGGGGGCAAAAGAAGTTGTCCCACATTTTCCCCTCGTTCAAGGACGTGGATTGGTCTCGAACCAAGGTCTATTCGCTGGGCAATGCCGGTCAGTTGTGGGTCAACCTGCAAGGGCGGGAGCCGATGGGGACGGTCGCTCCAGGCGGAGAGTACGAAGCAGTGCGCCAAGACGTGATCGAACGGTTGTTGACGATGCGCGATCCAGAGACCGGGGAGCAGTTGGTGGGCGACGCGTACACCCGCGAGATGCTGTACCACGGTCCTTATTTGGAGCGCATGCCGGACATCGTGTTCGTGCCCCAAGGGTTTCGCTACTTATCCTTTGGGGAATACGAGTTCGCCTCACATCGTCTGATAGATGTATCGTATGGCATCACCGGCTGGCATCGACAGGAGGGGATAGTCCTGCTCCACGGGGCACCGGTGCGGGCGGGCGGGCGGTGCCTGCGGGAAGCGTGTCTCGAAGATGTGGCCCCCACCGTCCTTTATCTGATGGGCCAGCTGATCCCGGCCGATATGGACGGTCGAGTGCTGACCGAGGCGTTACAGCAGGAGTGGATTGACCCGGTTCGGTTGACGCCGGCAGAGGCGGACGCCAGCGACGTGCGTCAGCACAACGGCTTCTCTGCGGCTGACGAAGAGGCGGTGCGACAGCGATTGCAGGATCTGGGGTATCTGGGATGAACGGGCGAAGCGTGAGTACCAGGCTCAGAACGTGGCTGCTAATTGGGTTTCTGATTGGCGTGCTCTTTGTTCTTGAGAGCGTGGTGGTGCACAACCTCTATACCGCCAACTTCCCTGGCGGGAACGATTTCTATTCTCGATGGGCCGGGGCACGGGCTTTGTTGGTGGAGGGACGCGATCCCTACAGTCTGGAGGTTACCCAAGAGATTCAGGTAGCCAAGGGGATTGACCCGAGCCAGGAAGGGAAGGGCAGCTTTGCCAATCCGCTCTATGTGCTCTTTTTGTTCTGGCCACTCGTCTATCTCCCTTTTGATTGGGCCCAGGCGATATGGATAGTGACGTTGCAGTGGGTGTCTGTGGCGACGGTGGCGGCGCTGTTGAAGCTGGAGCGTTGGCAGCCGTCGCCGGTTGGGCGAATTGCTCTATCACTGGGGACGTTGTTCCTCTATCCCATTGCCCGCAGCATCATACTGGGCCAGTTCACCTTACACATCACCCTGTTCTTGGTGCTGGCACTGTGGGCGTTGCGCCAGGACCGTGATGGTTGGGCCGGTGTGTTGTTGGCTGCTACTTCTGTCAAGCCGCAGGTGTGCATCCTTGTCGTCCTCTGGCTGGTGCTGTGGGCAACCGGACGGCGTCGCTGGCGATTGGTGGGAGGGCTGGTGGTGGGAGGAGCTTTGCTATCGCTGGCTGCAATGGCCCTGTTCCCGCGTTGGCCGATCAGTCTCCTAGAGGACATTCAGCGCTATAGTAAGGTGGCTGGCGGGCGTAATCCGTTGGCGGTTCTGGTCAGCCTGGTGTGGCCCGACGGACCGCAGGTCGTTCGGTATGGACTGGCCGCGCTTCTACTCTTGAGTATGCTGGTGGTCTTTCGACGAGGCTGGCGGGATCGGGATGATGGCGAGTTCTTTCTTCTTGCCACCTACTGGGCTGTCGTCGTCAGTTTGCTGGTCCCTTTTCAGACGGGCACTACCAACCAGGCCATTCTGCTCATCCCGCTGTTCAACTGGCTGCATAAGGCACTCAGGCGGTGGGGGCGCTGGTGGGTGCTGATAGGGGTAAGCGGGCTGCTGATTGCGTTCTGGGTGCTTTTTCTCAGTTCCATCAAGGGCAGCTGGGAGAACCCGGTGATGTTCCTGCCCCTGCCTCTCCTTAGCCTGGTCGTGCTGGGAGGGATTGAGATCAACCGGTGGTGGGCCTCCCGGGGGGCGGCAGATCTTTCTGGATTTGGATAGAACTGTGGATAGTGACCGACGTGCCTGCTTGACGCTCTTCTTTCTGGCCTTGGTCGTGCGCCTGTTGGTCGCCTGGTCACTGCCAGGTCCACCCTACGTGGACGCCTACTTCTACACCGTGGGCGCGTGGCGGCTGGCGGAGGGGTACGGCTTCACCGAACCGTTTCTCTGGCACTACCTCGATCTCCCGACATCCATTCCCCGTCCTGGTTTCCTTTACTGGATGCCGCTCCCATCTGTCTTGGCTGCGCCACTTCTGGCGCTGTTTTCCCCTGTCGTGGGCCGATCGTTCTTGGTCGCTCAGGTGCCCTTCATCCTGCTCTCCTCCCTGCTTTCTCCCATCAGTTACGCCATCGCCTGCCAAACCACGGGGTTGCGCCGGCACGCCTGGGCCGCTGGCTTGCTCACTCTATTCAGTGGCTTCTTCTTCCCATTCTGGACTTTGCTAGAGACCTTTGCTCCGTTCGCTCTTTTTGGATGCCTCGCCCTCTCGGTGGCCGGCAGGCAAGGGCGTTGGCTCGACGCTCTATGGGTTGGTGTGCTGGTTGGCCTGGCACATCTGACTCGTGCCGACGGTGTTTTGCTCCTGCCTGTCGTTGCCCTTGCTCCTTTGATTTCTTCTTCAACGCGTAACGCGCAATCCACGTCAGGCGCTGCTCAAAGCCGCCCCCGTTATGTCATTTGTTTTCTTTCGCTTGTCCTTGTTGGGTATCTGTTGGCGATGGCTCCTTGGTTCGTCCGCAATCTCCGTACCATCGGCCAGCCCCTCTCTCCGGCCGGTACCAAGACCCTCTGGCTGCGCACCTACGACGACATTGCCTGCTACGGATGCGATCTGTCGCTCCATTCCTACCTGGCCTGGGGATGGGGCAACATCCTGAGTTCCAAGCTCTCTGCATTGTGGATCAACTTCCAGCGCTTTCTGGCCGAGAACTGCCAGATTCTCCTGTTACCCTTTGTCCTCGTCGGCCTCTACCGCCTAAAGCGGCGTCTTTCTTTTGCACTCTCTATTCTCTATCTTTTTCTCCTGTATTCGACCCACTCTCTGATTTTCACCTTTCCGGGGTGGCGTGGTGGTTTTTTCCACTCCAGTGGTGCGCTCCTACCATTTCTATACATGGCGGCGATGGAGGGTTTGGATGCGGCTGTGGGATGGGTAGCGCGACGGCGCCAGCGCTGGAATCTGCCGCAGGCTCGTGTCGTGTTCACTACGGCGGCGGTGGTGGCTGCGCTGGCCCTGAGCCTGTATGCACTGACACAGACGCTACCCACGTGGCGGAGGGCCGATGCGGCCTATCGGGAGATTGGCGCGTGGCTCAAAGCGAGTGACGTCCAATCCAGCGCGGTCGTTTTGGTCAACAACCCGCCGGGATTTACCTATCATACCGGTATACCGTCTGTAGTTGTGCCCAATGGCGACGTGGAGACGCTCGCAGCGGTGGCCGACCGGTACCAGGTCGCCTACGTGGTGCTGGATCGCAACCGGTCGGAAGGGCTAGCGGAGGTATACGCAGGTGCGGTGACGGCAGGTTTGGAGCCGGTAGCGACCTTCAACGATGGAGAGGTCAAACTCTACCGATGGATCGGGTCGCCCTAGTACTTGGCGCAGAGATCAGACGCGAAACGGCCACAGGAGTACGGAGTTGTCTGTGAACAAGTACTTAGGATACGACTTCTCTTTGGGAGGTAGGAGTTTGGCAGCCATAAGTGCTGCGATAATCATTCGGCCCCCTTGTGACCGCTGGGGGCTCAAATCCAGAGTTGCATTTCTTGCCCATCGTGTGGTATACTATATGGGTGTGACCAGCCAGGGTGTGATGCGGGGATGAGACATGACGGATAAGATAAACGTGATGATTGTAGATGACCATCCGCTGTTCCGCCAAGGGCTGCGAAACGTCCTGGCCTCGCACAATGACCTCTGCATCGTCGGTGAGGCGACCGATGGGCCAGAGGCGATTGAGCGAGTGCAAGAGCTCCTTCCGGATGTGGTGTTGATGGACATCAACCTGCCGACTCTCAATGGCCTGCAGGCTACCCGCCAAGTCAAGGCGCTCTGTCCCGAGGTCAATGTCATCATGCTCACCGCCTACGACGACGTGGAGCAGATCTACCACGCGATCCGATCTGGAGCATCTGCCTACTACGCCAAGGATGTCAGCCCTGAGCATTTGGTGAATGTCATTCGGCGAGTGAGTCACGGCTGGTATGTCATCGGCAATGCCGAGTTGGATGAGGATGGCATGGGCAAGTGGCTCCTCGAGGAATTCCGGCGCTTCGGTGGTGGGGTGTTCGAGGAAGAGGATCGGTTCTTCGCGCCGCTCTCTCCCCGTGAGATGGAGATTCTAGAGCTGGTCATTCAGGGTATGAGCAATCGGGAGATAGCCTATCATCTGGGGATCAGTCATCAGACAGTGAAGAACCATATGACTTCTATCTTAAGCAAGCTGGGAGTGGCCGATCGTACGCAAGCGGCCGTCTATGCCCTGCGGCATGGATGGGTGCCCTTGCGCGAATAACCCACAAGGTTGAATTGGGAGCGAGGAGAATGAGCACTGAGATCCAAAGCGATACTGAATCATTGGAGCATTTCTCGGAAGAGTACAGTAGAGAGTACGAGCAGACTCAGCGTGAACTCAAGGAGATCGATCTGCTGATTCAGCAGACGACCGCTGAGGTGGAGCGTCTGGCACAACGCAACACGCACGTGACCAACCGCCTACGGCAGATCGAAGCAGTACTGGATACTGTGCCGCGGGAGGATGTACGGGAGGCGTACGTGGCTGTGTTGGATACGCAGCAGCGACTCTTTACTATGCGTGGCCAGTTGGAGAAGCTGCAGAGCAATCAGCGCAACATAACGCGTTATCTCGATTTGCTCCGTTCCGTGCTGGAGGTGACCGCCAGCACCAAAGCTGATGTCCAGGTTATGGAAGAGGGAGAGCCGTCGCAGCCCCTTGTCGTTCGCATCATCGAGGCCCAGGAACGCGAGCGACTAAAGCTCAGCCGGCAGATACATGATGGCCCGGCACAGTCTCTGACTAATCTGATCCTTCAGGCCGAGATATGCGAGAGGCTTTTTGAAAGTGACCCTTCGCGGGCACAGGCCGAATTGGCCAATCTAAGAAACGCCGTTGCGGGAACGTTCCAGAAGGTAAAGGGGTTTATCCTCAATCTGCGCCCGATGATGCTTGATGATTTGGGGGTGGTCCCTACTCTTCGGCGTTATGTGGACAGTTTCTCCGATAATAGCGGAGTTCCTGCCCACCTGATGGTCACTGGCAAGGAGCGCCGTTTGGAGTCTCACAAGGAAGTGACGATCTTTCGGATTGTGCAGGAGCTGCTCAACAATGCAGTTGACCACGCCCATGCCACCAACGTTCAGATCAACTTGGACCTGAGCGATGACCGTGTTCGCGTATCGGTTGAGGACAATGGCAGTGGTTTTGAGCTTACTGAGACGCTCATCTCTCCGGATGCGGACAAGCTTGGCCTAGCGACGATGCGTGAGCGGATAGAGATGCTGGGGGGACAGATTCACTTCGATAGTGGCCTGGGAAGGGGGACCAAGGTCAGTTTTGAGTTGCCCACTTTTTGACATAAGCGCGAGTAGTACAAAATTCCTATTGCTATGCTAATGGAAATCTAATATAATGGTGTCAACTTAGAGGAAGGGAGGTGAGACAGATGCTGTTTTTGCCGCGTGAAGAGGGACAGGGCTTGGTCGAGTATGCGTTGATTCTTGTTCTGGTCGCCATTGTGGTAATCGTGATTCTGGCCTTGCTAGGTCCCGCTATCGCCAACATCTTCAGCAACATCGTGAGCCAAGTCTAGTCAGTAGCACCACAATAACCTACGCAGATTACACTGTCGAACAAAGCCTCGCAACGCGAGGCTTTGTTCGTAAATGCGTTGCGTTGGTTTTAGGCGGAATCCAATCTTCTCTTGACCTTGTATACACGGAAGTGTGCTACGATAGCGGTACGAAAGTAATAGATCCAAGTTGGACAACCCCGCGTCGTGCCAATCTACACTTGCCTAGCGACGGTCATGTGAGGTATAATGTGGGCATGGTTGATCGTGAGCTGCGAGTTTTGGGAGAGCGAATCTGTCTCTTTTGTCGCTTTGCGTGAGAGTGTGTGAGTTAGGAGGAAACTGATATGAAGCTCTTTCCCAAATCAATACCGAGTCTCCAGTCGTCTCCCTCGTCTTTCCGGCAGTTGGGCCAGGCCATAGCTGAGTTCGCCCTTATGTTGCCTGTTCTTCTCATGATCCTCTTTGTTCTCATTGAGGGCGCATTGGTCATACAGGGCTATCTGACCGTCCAGTATGCCGCCCGTGAGGCGGCGCGTTGGGCCGTGACATACCGCCCTGTTCAAGGCGAGACAATCGACGAGGTCTACTGTACCAACCTCAGCGCTGGGGACAGTGTCGAGGCCTTCCTTGGCACTGAAGCGGGCTACAATTGTGATCCCTATGAGAGCGACGCTGAGTACCATAATCGGCGTGTTGCCCTCATCAAGGAGACGGCTGTTCAGCGCGCGGCTGGTCTGCGCATCAACGGGGATGCTCTGGCGTTGAGTGATGATGTTTATCGTTCTCTGTCTAGCGCGCCGGGCTTTTTTGGCGTGAAGGTGACGGGTGAGACTTGGGCGGGGGATGCGACTGCCTTCGAAGATGATCATCCTGGTCTCCCCGGCTTGCAGGTGCGGGTGGAGGTCGTCCATCGCGTGGCGCTGGTTGATCCCTTCTTGCGCGTCATCGCCCCTAACGGCGTACGGGTCCGAGGTCAGGCGAACATGGTCAACGAGGGCGTGCAGGTTTGGCAACCCTCACCCACACCTCTCACGACGACGCCTGGCGCCTACACTGCCATCCCTTCGCCAACGCCTCGCCAAACGTACACCCCGACCCCACCGCCCGCGACGTCCACGCCGCCGCCTGGAGGGTACAGGATAGACATCCTGTTTGACTATGTCACGAACACGCTGCCATTTGAGAGGGGACACACCGTCGATGTATTGGTCACGGACATCAACGATAACCCCCTGCCCGACGTGCTGGTCAGTTTCTCGACCGACGCGGGAGCCTACGATTACTCTGGGGTGCCGGATCCACAGGATCAGTACGCGGAGGACATGACTGGGGGCGACGGCATCGCCAGGCGGAGGGTCTATGCCAACCGGCCAGTCACGGCTACGCTGAGGGCGTGGGTGGATTTGGACGGGGACAATACCTTGGACGCGGGGGAGGTCAACGACGTGGCGACCAAGGCGTGGCTTGTGCCTGAGGGGGTGCCCTACATCCTTGCCTCCAGCTACGAGGTGGCCCCCCTGGAGGTGATCCTCGTGGATATATATAACCATGACCCACTCGGCAATCCTTACACGCTTCTCTGGTGCCGCACGACTATGACCGGCGGGCTCGAATCCGCCGTGTTGTATAACCAGGAGCTCAGCGTGGACATGGATGGAGATCTGTTGGAGCAAGAGGTGGAGATACCGATGAATAGCGCGGGTCACTATCGGCTGGAGACCCATCCTTATCCTGGGGGCGCTTGCACGCCTCCAGGCAGTCCTCCGGAAACCTGCCTGGGCACTGCCTGCTCGGCGGAGATACGTATGTTGCCCCTCCCGCCTGACCTCGTGATCACCGACATATCCTATCCTGAGGCGTATGGCGACGTGCTGCCTTCCAATGAGGATATCCCATTCACGGTCCGGGTGGAGAATCTGTTGCCCTGGCCTGTAGAGGATGTTTTGTACGACATCGATCTCTATGTGGACCCGCCTGTCACCCCCACGCTGGGGCAGATCGGCGACGCGAAGCAGTGGCTTTCGCATATTGAGGCCTACGGAACGGAGGAGCTGACCTTGACGCTGTCTCTGGCTCCCGGCATCCACGAGCTGTGGGCACAGGTGGACACGACCAATTACGTCGAGGAGCAGGACGAGACGAACAACATGTTTGGCCCCTACGAGGTGGAGGCGGATTGCACCGTTGACAGCACGCCCTATGGCGACGATTTCAACGACGGCTCCTTCAGTGGCAAGTGGTCGCAGTCCGCGATTGGCTCTGGTGTTAACGGGAGCGTGACGGAAAGCGGCGATGGCGAGCTCCAGATCCACGCACTTGGAGCGAGCATATGGGGCAATAGCGACAATTTCTTCTTCGTCCACCAATCTGTCGTCGGCAACTTTGACGCCCGCTTGCGCGTCGTGTCTCCGCCCCCGAACGCGGGGGCCAAGCTGGGGCTGATGGTGCGCAACAGTGGCGCCACCAACAGTCGTCACGTGTTGGCAGCGGCCAGGGATGCGGACGGGGCCAGGCTCCAGTTCGCCTATCGGGAGCAAGATGGAGGGAGCACCGATTATGCCAGCCGCGAGCTCAACCTGGGCGCTATCGGCGAGGGGCGCTGGTTGCGCATCGTGCGCCGCGGCTCTGATTTTCGGTTCTATTACTCCGATGCGGAGGTGCCAGCGAGCGGCGACTGGGTCTATGGTACTAGCGTCACGGTTGGTATGAACGATGCGGTGCTGGTGGGACTGGCCCACGCAAAGTACAGCTCCAGCGGTTCGCCCTATACCAGCCGCGCGGATGAGTTTCTGGTTTGCCAGGGTGGCGATCCTCTGGCGGGGTACGATGCACCGGGGCTGAGAGAATGCACCCAGCTTTTCGAGGTCGGTGGGTTCGAGGGCAACCCGGAGAGGGTCGGTGAGTACTGGCGACAGGGCGCGACGGGGGCAGCTACCCAGCGGGGCGGCTATCTGCAGTACGAGGGGGCTTTCTCAATGCGCCTCCATGCCTCGTTGGGGAGCTACCCGGCGTGTATGGCTCTCGATCCCTGGGTTGCGCAGACGGTCCAGATTCCACCGATTCCGGCCGAGGTACTCACACTGACCCACGTCACCGTGGAAGGGTATCAGGCCGTGGGGGGCAGCTTGGCCGACTGTAGCGTCTACAATAGCACGGATTCCGAGGACTTGCTCTACGTTGAGTTGCGGGATAGAGGGGGGGCTTCCATCTCCGATCCGATCACAATCACAGACGGTGGGGGCATCGCCGAGACCTGGCGGCGCTTCAACGCGGATTTCACCGACGACGTTGATCTGGAATCCCTCGCCGGGCAGGATGTCACGGTCCGCTTCTTTGCTACTCAAGACGCGGATGAGTACGGCACCTGGTTCTACCTGGACAACGTGGAGTGCAACATCTGTTCAGAGTGGCCTGTGCCGGACGAAGAGCCTGGGACGGCGTCTTTCGGCGGGTTGGTGCGCGGGATGACCGGCGCCGTGCCTCAGATTCTGACCGGGGTCAAGGTCATGGCCTACAGCCAAGGTGGACGGGTCTACCGGACGCTCAGCATTCACGATGGTACATATCACTTCTACAACAAGCCTCCGGGGACCTACATCATCTACGCCGAGGCGTGGGCCGGCAACCACCTGTTGGTCGACTCTACCTCGGTGACGGTGGTTTCGGACGAGCGGAACTATGCAGTCAATCTGCTGCTCCAGTAGGGTTTCAGGGCGCAGCAGGGGCGGGACACGAGCAGCAAGGAGCGAAAGGGGGCGGCGTGACGGTT
>Ga0180437_10005840_pt1 | contig 16686 bp, 16 predicted proteins | sample SS_ome_4_FD_132410 | JGI IMG/M metagenome (GOLD analysis project Ga0180437, IMG submission 132410) | Hypersaline lake sediment archaeal communities from the Salton Sea, California, USA - SS_3_D_1 metaG | ecosystem: Environmental > Aquatic > Non-marine Saline and Alkaline > Hypersaline >... | reverse complement strand
GCGGAGTGGAACCACCCGTTCCCATCCCGAACACGGAAGTGAAACGCTCCAGCGCAGACGATACTCGAGGGGCAACCCTCCGGGAAAATATGTCGTTGCCAGGGAGCTCTCATTTTTGCCGCTCAAATCATTCTTCCCGCCATCAGATGTCGTCACTCGAATAGCGTGGAGTATGCTATTATCTGCAGAACCTAAGGGTGAAGAGATGAATGCAGTGCAGACCTTCGGACTCACAAAGAGTTTCAATGGCTTGGTAGCTGTAAACGGCGTTGACCTGGAGATAAGGCAAGGTGAGCTTTTCTCCCTGCTGGGCCCTAATGGGGCGGGGAAGACCACTACCATCAGGATGCTGTGTTGCCTGCTGAAGCCGACAAAGGGGACTGCTTCCATACTGGGCCACGATGTTGTCAAGCAGCCATTCAGGGTCAAGAGGCTCATCGGGGTATCGCCACAGGATACCATCCTCTCCGAGCGTCTAAACTGCTGGGAGAACCTGGCCCTGATTGGCAAGGTCCATGGCCTAAGCTCGGGCAAAGTAGGAAGGCGGTCAAAGGAACTACTGGAGACGATGGGGCTCATGGAAAGGGCCAAAGACCTGGTGCGGAACTTCTCTGGAGGGATGAAACGCAGGCTCAGCATAGCCATGGCCCTGATCTCCGACCCTCAGGTATTGTTTCTGGATGAACCTACCTTGGGGCTCGACCCGCAGGCAAGAAGGGCAATTTGGGAGCATATAGCTGAACTCAAGGGGAAGAAGACCATTCTGCTGACTACCCACTACATGGAAGAAGCAGACTTCCTTTCCGAACGGATTGGGATTATCGACGAAGGAAGAGTTGTGGCACTGGGTACGTCTCAAGAACTGAAGACAAATCTCCTTGAGATGCGCAGTATGGTAGTGTCAGCGGAACACCTCACTGGTGAAGTCATGGCGGCTTTGCAGGGCAAGTACTCCATGTTGGAGCTAGCTAAGGAAGGGGTGAGAATTTCCGACAAGGATCTGGACTTCAAAGAAATAGTGGACTATCTCCACTCTCGAGGAGTCATCGTTCATTCTGCTGCGTTAGAGCAGCCAACTCTGGAGGACGTATTTATCCAGATAACGGGAAAGAGGCTTAGGGAGTAGAAGGGGGAGGGAAATGAGATTCTGGGAAATCGGCAAAAGGAACCTGAAGGAGATCTACAGAAACCCTGTGCTTCTGGGCTTTCTCCTGGGGATGCCAGTGGCTTTCATGGTGGTATTTTGCGCCGCCGCCGGAGGGGGACACTCCGGCCCTATTGCGATGAGCATAGTGGACGAAGACAGCTCCCAAACCTCATCCGCCTTCATACAATATCTTGGCAGCACCGAGGCCATCGAAGTGAATCAGCCGATATACACAGAAACGTCTCAGGCTCAAGAGGACCTGGATGAGGGCAGGATATCATTCTATTTGCTCATTCCCTCAGGGTTCGAACAGGCGAAACAGACTCAGCAAACGGTCAACCTGGAGTTGGCCTACAAGGAGGCGGACCCGATGCTGGGTCTGCAACTGAAACCCATGATAGAGGCTGTCGGCTCTGAATTCCTGGGAGTGGCTCCCCCTCTAAATGTTGAGCTAAAAGGGACAGAAAGCGAAATAAAGAATCTGGCGGTCAATTTCTATTTTCCCGGAATAGCAGTCTTCGGGCTTATGATTCTGATTTCTACGGCTGCCGAGATAATCGCCGGTGATAGAGAGAGGGGCTTTCTCTCTCGAATGTTCACTACCCCGGCAAGGCCCTGGGATTTCATTCTGGGTTATTCGTTGCCCTTCATCCCTGTTCTCATCATCTCCACGCTGATTTATCTTGGTGTGGGGATGGCGCTGGGCTTGACTGTTGTGGGCAATCTGGGGCACGCCTTTCTTGTCTTCTTCCTCATCGGGCTTTGCGCTATCGGGATAGGCATGATAGTAGGCAGCCTCGTCAAGAGTGAATCTCAGGCAGGCGTTTCCTGGCTTTTCATCGTTCCAATCGCCATGATTTCCGGGGCCTGGTTTACAGTGGAGCTCATGCCGTCAGCCATTAGAAGTGTTGCCGAAGCCTTGCCCTTCATCCATGCCATAGATGCCTCGCGGGCTGTTATCAACGGCTCTTCTTTCTCGGCCATCACGCTCGATATCTACTGGCTTCTCGGCTGGGCAGTCGTGCTGTTTGCTGCTGGGATTGGGTTGTTCAGAAGGACTATGGTGAGCTAAGACCAATCGTGGGCGACGTCGCAGCCTCTTATCTATCTACCTGTCCCAGGTCGAATTTCATGCGGTCCCTGGCGGCGAGGACCCGGATTCCGGTCTCGTCGGTCAGTTTCCTGGCCAGTTCCCAGGGCTTCGCCCGCCACATGGTCATGCCAAAATGGGTGAGTATAGCGATCCTGGGCTTGAGTTCCTCGATTATGCTCCTGACCTCGGGAAGGGACAGATGGTCAATGGGAGCTCCGGGCTTCAACCGGACTACATTGATGATCAGCAGATCGCCTCCATAGTGACTGGCCAGCTCTTCAAAATACCTTGTGTCTGTAATCCAGGAGAAAGTATGCCGCGGCGTTTGAAAGATGAACCCGTATGTTTCTACCGGATGTATATGCCTGACCGGAGTCTTGAAGGAAACATCGTCGATCACGTAGGACCCGCCCTCGGTCAAGACCTGCACATGCTGGAGATAGGACCGCAAATAGGAGAAAACAACCGGGTCTCCACTGAGAGCGTCGCCCGGTGCGAAGACGGTGCCGCGCTTCTGTAACCCGCCGTCGGTCATAGCTTCAATCATAATGTTGACATCGCCGCTGTGGTCCAGGTGCCTGTGAGATAGAATAATGGCCTCCAGCTTGGTAGGATCGAGCTTTGTCCTGGCGGCTTGGACCAGGCACCCAGGGCCAGGGTCAAAGAGTATCTGAGTGTTACCAAGAGTAAGCCAGGCGCCTCCTGAAGCCAGAAACTGGCGGGCCACTACGAACCTGGCACCGCCGGTACCCAGGAAAGTGATTGTATCGCTCAGCTCAGCCATCCGTGAATTATAGCAGGCAGAACCGCTAAAATGATAAAGTACGGCCGTAGAGAGACCTATGAGCTACGCAACAGCCTGCAACAGTCCTGCCGTCCAGACCTTCGACCTCTCAAGGAAATTCGGGGATTTGATAGCGGTGGACGCCGCGGACCTGTCTATTCAGGAAGGAGAGCTATTCTCATTACTGGGACCGAATGGGGCCGGCAAAACGACCGCTATCAAGATGCTATGCTGTCTGCTCAGGCCGAGCAGCGGTACAGCCACGGTCATGGGTCGCGACATACGTCAGGACCCTATGGGAGTGAAACAAATAATAGATGTCTCTCCGCAGGAGACGGCGATAGCCGAACACCTTAACGCCCGGGAGAACCTGAGTTTGATCGGGGGTATACATGGACTGGCGAAGGAAAAGGTGAAAGAGAGGTCGGAGGAACTGTTGGAGATGGTAGGCTTGGCCAGGAGGGCCAAAGAGCAGGTAAGGACGTTCTCAGGGGGGATGAAGAGGAGGCTCAGCATCGCTATGGCTCTGGTTTCTGACCCTCAGGTGTTGTTCCTGGATGAACCCACGCTTGGTCTCGACCCTCAGTCCCGAAGGGGTATATGGGAACATATAGCAGGGCTTAAGGGGAAGAAGACGATAGTGCTCACCACCCATTACCTGGAAGAGGCTGATGCGCTGGCGGATAGGATAGGGATAATAGATGAAGGCAAGATAGTAGCGCTCGGGACTCCACAGCAGTTGAAGGAGAATGTCTCCGATATGCGGGTTATGGTGCTGCGGGCAAAAAACCTCGCCGCCGATGCCATCGAGGGACTGAAGAGGATATACCCGGAGCTAAAAGTGACGAATGAGGGAATTGAGATCACGGCTAGAGAATTGAGTTTCTACGACATAGTAGATTACCTCCGCCCTAGGGGAGTTACTATCCAGTCCATGTCTCTAAAACAACCCACTCTGGACGATGTGTTTCTGCATCTTACTGGCAAGGAGTTGAGAGAATGAGATTCGTGGAACTGGCCAAGAGAAACTCCAGGGAGATGTGGCGGGACCCTGTATACATGGGCCTCGCAATAGGGATTCCCGTAGCTTTTCTGGTCATATTCTGGGCCCTGGGTCGGAACATAGGAGACCAGAGCTTCCTCAGCACTGCCATGCTGGTACCGGGAATAGCGGTCTTCGGTTTTGCCTTCCTGTTGATGTTTTCCGGCATGATGCTCGCCCGGGATAGGGAAGGCGCATTTCTGCCCAGACTGCTCACTGCCCCCCTCGGGCCACGCGACTTCATTTTGTCTTACTCACTGCCCTACATCCCTGTAGTGATCTCTCAGATAGTAGTGTGCTTTGGCGTAGGAGTTTTCCTGGGACTGGAGATGCCGGGGGATGCTGTGCACGTGCTTCTCGTCTTCGTTATCCTTCTGGTCATGGGGATAGGGTCTGTGGGGCTGGGAATGATTCTAGGGCTGCTTTTCAACGTCAATCAAGTATCGGGCGTTGGCTCGGCGATAATAGCGCTGGTAGCGCTGCTGGGAGGAATCTGGATAGACTTGGAAGCTATAGGCGGGGTATTCTATGACATAGGGAATGCTCTTCCTTTTGCCCATGCCATTGGTGCGGCCAGAGATGTGATGGTCGGGGCAGGCCTAGATGGCATTTCCATGGACTTCTACTGGGTCCTTGGCTATACCTTACTTTTCTTTGCCATTGGAAGCCTTCTCTTCAGGTGGAGAATGGTAGAATGAATACAATTGAAGCGTACCTGGGTGCTGAAAGGGAATAATGGCAGGGCTGGAAGCAGAAATTGCCCGGCTGATAAGGGAATATCAAGCCAGAACCGGGAAGTTGTTGACGGTCGGCGCAGTTGAGTCGGCCACCGGCGGCAGGATAGCCGACAGGATAACCAACGTGCCCGGGAGCTCCGACTACTTCAAGGGCTCGGTAGTAGCTTACAGCAACCAAGCGAAGACCAGCCTGGTTGGGGTGAGACAGGAAACCATCGAACGCTACGGTGCTGTGAGTGACCAAACAGCTCTGGAGATGGCTCAAGGGGGCAGGAAAGTCCTGGAAGTGGACATCTGCGTTTCCGATACCGGGATTGCCGGTCCTACAGGTGGAACCGCCGATAAGCCGGTGGGGTTGTTCTACCTGGGTCTGGCAGCCAGAGATGATAGCTTCAGTCAGAAACATGTCTTTCCCCGAAACCGAGAGGGAAACAAGCGGGATGCTGCTGAAGCTGCGCTAGGAATGCTGAGGGAATACCTCCGCAGGCACCCTGGTGGAGTCTAAGAACGTCCTGTGAAGCGAGGCCCAGCATGCGAAGGATCGGTGACCTGAGGGATGTTGGAGGACTTGGTAGGAACATCTGGTTACGGGACGCATGACTCCAGGAGAGGCCCTATAAGAAACTCAAAGGTGGAGGTCAAAAACAATGACAACTGAACGGTACACTGTAGATGGGAGCCAATTGATTGACAAGATCAAGGAGCTAATACACCAGGGGAACATCAGGAGACTACGCTTGATACACAAGGGACGTGCCCTGATAGATATTCCTCTGTCAGTGGGGGTTCCGGTGGCTGCGGCAACGGTGCTGGCCGCTCCGGTGCTGGCGGCACTGACGGCAATCGCCGCACTGGTCACGGAATGCACTCTGGACGTGGAGAGGGTAAAGGATACGCAGGAAGAAACGAAGGAAAGGCAGTAGACGGCTAGAGTTGTTCTCTCCTGACTGATTCGGGCACCGAAAGCGGTGCCGACCGTAACACTGCATTTGCATGTGGCGCTATCAGGGCAAGAAAGAGATACAGAAAATGAGAGCGGAGGAAATAGGAGTTACAAACAGACTAAGGATGCGGGGGCTGAAGAACAAATGTCTGATAGAGATTTCCCAGGACAGCAAAACAGGTGACTTCATCTCGGTCGTGAGCAGGGAGAGCCACCGAAAGTGATTGTTGTTCAACGTGCCGGAGGGAATGTGGAGAGTCAGGTGCCCCAAAGAGCAAGTCCCGCAGGCAGTGAACGATTTCCTGGCCGACAGTATTCTGAAGGACTGATGACCGGTCCCCGAAGCGGAGCTAAAGAGCGGCTTTTTTGTCAAATCAAAAAGGGAACGGAAGCATGTCGGCGGTTACGATACTGGATAGTGATGCATAACAGCCTCTCGCTCAGTCTTTGGTGTCATCTTCCTCATCAATAAGTGTTGTCAGATCTCGCGGCAAGGGACGACGACGGGCAGGTCTCCGACGAAGAACGTCATAGAAGCTCGACAGATTGGCCGATATGCGCGCTGGTGAAAGCTCCCTGGGGTGAACGAGAAATATAAGCTGGAAGCCGACCTGGGCAATTCGAAACAGACTTCGAAATGAGAACTGTCGCAGGTACACCGACCAGTAAATCACCCCGACCAGAAGGCTCCCGCCGATGACATTGCCCAGGGTAACCGGGACCAGGTTCTTCACTATAAAGCCTGATACAGTCAGATTGCCTAATGCCAGAGACGTTCCAGCCATGCCTTCAGCAGCGGCTAGTACCTCAGGTTGTGCCTTCAGCACCATACCCATGGGTACGAAATACATGTTGGCCACGCAGTGCTCGAAACCGGATGCCACAAACGCTGTGATAGGGAAAATGACCGCCACAATCTTGTCTATGGTGCTGCGCCCACTAAAGGCAAGCCAGATTGCAAGACAGACCAGAATATTGCATAGGATACCTCTCATAAACGCTTCGAGAAAACTAATATTAACCTTGCCGTTGGCGATTAGCAGCGCCTTCCCTCCCACCATCGCGTCGTGGAAACCCCACTGTGCCGTATAGTACAACAGCAATACCATTGCAAGTGAGCCTGCAAAATTGCCGAGATATACTATGCCCCAGCCTTTTAGAAGCTGGCGCGCCCTGATTCTTCCTTCGATAAAGCCCATAACGATGAGGGTATTGCCGGTGAAGAGCTCTGCCCCGGCGACTACAACCAGGATCAGCCCAAGGCAAAAGACAAGCCCGCCGATCAGATTGTTCAAACCAAAGGCGAGTCCGCTATCATGCACTACCAGGGTATAGAATTCAGCGCCGAGGGCGATAAAAACGCCTGCCAGGATAGCGAGTACAAACATCCTGAAGAAATCAAGGCCAGACTTCTTCTCAGCAACTGCAGCGATCCTTTTGGCTATTTCGGGGGGTGAATAGGCGTCTACACGTAGTTCTTCCATCGTTTAGATCCCCAGATTACTCCCACAGGACGCTTGCTACTAGCATCAAATCGGTCCTGCGTAACCGCTCGGCTAGTAGCTGTGCTAGGTTCTTCATGATTGTATAGCCAAGGCGAGTATCGCTCTCGAAAAGCTCGTTCAGCCTATCTCTATCCATGGCCATTATCTCGCAGTCATTCTCACAGACAACGGTCGCGGAACGGCTTCTTTTGTCCACCAACGCCAATTCCCCGAAAGTCTGTCCCACGCTCAGCCGTTGTATTGTGGCCGTGTTAGGCTTGCCTTTTAGCCCCAGCTCTATGCAGACTTTGCCCCTCTTGATAACGTAGACCTCATCGCCTGTGCTACGCTCAGTAAATACCGTCTCTCCTCTGCGATACTTCTTCTCTTCTGAGATCTGCGCCAGCGACTCAAGCTGGGTTTGGCTCAATCCACGAAATATCTCCACTTTCTTCAGGGTCTTGGTGTTGTCCATGATAACCTCCTGGAAGAGTAACTTCTTCTACTCCGTCCGCACAACTGGTGATACCTCTCGCGCATCCATGCGCGTCACCGGAAACTCCGATGAAAACGCTATTCTAATGACCGCGGTTTCCGTCGTCAAGAGGACAATGTCTATCGCTCTTACCGGCAAACAGTTGAGCCGGCGAGAACGGCGGATGTAGAACTGGAGAACCAGAAGAACCGGACTGGATTGCGTTCGACGAGGTAGAAGGAAACACCTTCTTTGAGGTATACTTCATACTGTGGCAGCCTTCGATACGGGTGAGATCAAGTCTAGGGCGAAAGACAGTTTTGCCGATGCCTGGATGGCTACGGCGGAGCTTGTTCCTACGGGCACCCAGATCTCTCTGGAGAGAAAGGGCAGGCCGCACGTCGTACGGGAACTAGTTCAACGGTCTCGCAAGATTCTATTGGACCTGGGCTTCGATGAGGTGGAAAATCTCACCATGCTGCCCGACACTGATGTGGTCAAGCAGTACGGGCCGGAAGCCCGGGCTATCCTGGACCGGGCTTTCTATCTGGCGCAATTGCCCCGTCCCGATATAGGGCTGAGCGCGACAAAGATTGCTCAGTTGAAGAAGATAGCGGAGGAGATTGATATCCAAAGATTGCAGACTATTTTGAGGAGCTACAAGAAGGGAGAAATCGAAGCAGACAATCTAATCGAAGAACTCATTGCCGGTCTGGGCGTCACGGACTATCAGGCTACGGAGATACTGGATAGGGTTTTTCCCGAGATGAAAGAACTGAAGCCGGTACCCTCCGGCAACACCCTCAGAAGTCACATGACAGCCACCTGGTTTCACAGTCTGGCAGCGTTGCAGGACAAAGCCAGCTTTCCAGTTGCTTTGTTCTCAGTGGGCCCCAGATATCGCAACGAACAGAGGGAAGATGCGCAGCATTTGCGATTTCACCATTCAGCGTCGGTGGTGGTTATGGACCCCGAGATGTCTCTAGATGCCGGAAGGGCTATTACCAGGGATATCATGCACCAATATGGCTTTTCCGACATCAAGTTTGAGACGAAGATAGCGACCTCCAAGTATTATGCGCCCGGCCAGGAGCAGGAGGTCTTCGTCAATCTCAAGGGGACCTGGCTCGAAATAGCGGACATTGGCATGTATTCGCCTGTAGCTCTGGCCAACTTCGATATCAGGTATCCTGTGTTCAATGCAGGATTTGGCATTGAGCGACTGGGGATGCTTATCTATGAAATTGACGACGTAAGAAAGCTGGCATATCCCCAGTTTTCTGTAATCGAGTATTCCGATGAGGAGATAGCTAGGTCTATTACCTACATAGCGAGCCCAAGTACAACCAGGGGACGGGAAATCGCCAGGGCAATCGAGGAAACGGCTCGAAACCACAAGGACGAGATTGCTCCATGTGAGTTTGTGGCCTGGAACGACGACTCCATCGAGGTGAAAGTTGTGGAGCGAGAAGCGGGCAAGAGGCTAGTTGGGCCCGCCGGCTTCAACGAGATTTGTGTTGCCGATGGCAGCATCTACAGCGACGTGGTGCCTTCAGGTGTACATACCGGGATCAACTATGTGCGCGCCATAGCCATGGGTGCCGCAGCAGCGATAGAAGGCGGCAACGATAGTATCACCTACCAGGTGAAAGGGATAAAGCATCTCTCGGACCTCAATCTACAGATTCCCCAGGTCGTTCGACAACATATCGAAGGACAGCAGAAGAAAATAGAAGTCAGGGGGGCTGTATTCGTGACCATAGAGTCACAGCGGGCGAGGAAGTAAATTGGCGAAACAAGGAGAGGACAAGTCGCTACAGAAACTGGCTGGTCTCCGGCGACAACACAAAGAACTAATTAACCTTATGCCTTTGCAGACAGGTGGCATTCTGACCAAAGCTGCAAGAGAGGCTCTTGTAGAGTTCGGGGACGGATACTCCGTCTGCGATTTCTGTCAGGGCAGTTTATGTGACGTCGCCAATCCGCCCATCAGGGACTTCGTACACGAGCTACTACCTCAGTTTCTGGGCTGTGAAGTGGCAACCGTGACCCACGGAGCCCGGGAAGCGAAATTCATGGTCATGCACTCTCTAGCCGAGGCGGGAGACTCAATTCTTGTGGATGCCAACAGGCATTACACAACGGTGGTGGCTGCTGATAGGGTGGGTCTGAATGTAATCGAGGTGCCCCACTCAGGTTATCCCGAATTCAAGGTTGACATCAATCAATATGCACCGCTCATAAGAAAACACACTCCGAAGCTGATTCTGCTGACTTACCCCGACGGCAACTACGGAAACCTCCCCGACGCCAGGCGGTTAGGAGAGATCGCTCAAGAATACGACATCCCCTGTATCCTCAACGGCGCGTACTCCGTGGGCAGGATGCCTGTGAGTATGGAGGAGATAGGGGCTGATTTCATTATCGGCAGCGGGCACAAGAGCATGGCCTCGGCCGGGCCGGTCGGGGTACTGGGAATGAGGAAGAAATGGGAAGAGGGAGTGTTGAGAAAATCGCCCACATATAGTAAGAAAGATATTGAACTCCTGGGTTGTAGTGTAAGGGGTGTCCCGCTGATGACGCTCATGGCTTCCTTTGCCTGCGTGAAAGAAAGAGTCCAGCATTGGGATGAGCAGGTATCCAAAGCACAGTGGTTCTCCGCGGAGCTGGAGAAACTGGGCTTCAAACAACTGGGTGAACAGCCACACAAACACGACTTGCTGTACTTCGAATCGCCTGCGCTCTATGAAATCTCCAGGCGCGTCCGGGAGAGGGGATACTTCCTGTACAAGGAACTTAAGGATAGGGGCATCTGGGGGCCACAGCCGGGCATGGCAAAGTCTTTCAAGCTTTCCACCTTTGCTGCCGACAGGCAGCAGCTAGAATTTGTCGTTGACTCGTTTAAGGCTATTCTCAGCAAATATGATTAGTGGACCTGGGCAAAAATCTCGTGCTGCCGTTGAGCGTGCGCTTTTTTCAACTGATGAAAAGACGCTTGAAATGAAGGTGAGCCGATATTCTCGGTGCTCATGATTATGGCGTCCTCCCCATCACTGGAATAGTACTTGGCACGCTTTCCGGTCACCTGGAAGCCATACTTCCTGTAGAGCGCCTGCGCTATTTCGTTGGAAGCACGGACTTCCAGCGTGACTACAGTAGCGTTCAATGTGGCTGCCAGGTCAATAGTTGCGATGAGTAAGGCTTCCCCTATGCCCATGCGGCGATAGCTATCTCTCACGCCGATGGCAATGATATGGGCCTCCCTCATCATCATCCAGAAGCCGGTGAAGCCTATTATGTGTTCCTGTGTGTCGGGACTACGGTCTTGATTGAATAGCCGTTTGAACCAGGGAGGTTTAGGTGTCGTTTGTGTCTCGGATTCCGGGATGTCTCCCTTCGTAGAGGCCACTATGTACCGGACGAACGGATTGTCGAGGTCACGCTTATAGGATGCTTGAGACCTGAATACCCATTCCCCGGGGAAGGCTTCCCTGTCAATTTGGGCCACCTGGGGAATATCCAGGTACTCCATGGTACGGATTGTATAAGGTGCCCTTTGCATTACTTGAGATTCTAGCATATTTCTGACTCCGCCAGACTATGATTTCTCGGTCAGACACGTCCTAACAATCTCTTAACATTTTTGCTATATTATGTATTGTGGGTGTGAATAACCGCCGGGAGAGCGGGAGATGACGCGCAGGACTGTCTTAGTGGTGGATGACGATGTGAAGACGGTAGAGCTGGTCGAGCTTTACCTGAGCCGGGACGGCCACTCTGTTTTGACTGCTTACAATGGCATCGAGGGTCTGCACCTGGCCCGAGAAAGCCGCCCCGACCTCATTGTCCTCGATCTTATGCTGCCGGACTTGGATGGACTTGAGGTTTGCCGCATGCTTAGAAACGAGTCCGATGTACCGGTCATTATGCTTACGGCCAGGACTACGGACGAAGATAAGCTAAAGGGTCTGGGATTGGGGGCCGATGACTATGTGACCAAGCCTTTCAGCCCCAAGGAGCTGGCAGCTAGAGTACGGGCGGTCCTGAGGCGTCTTCCTGGAGAGCCTCGCCCTGTGGAGATCAAGCATGGTGACCTTAGCATGGATTTTGCGAAATACGAGGCATCGTTTGCCGGCAGGCCGCTGAATTTGACCACTGTTGAATTCAGGCTACTGGGCGTTCTGGCCAAGGAGCCGGGCAGGGTGTTCAGCCGGGCAAACCTTATTGAAGAGGCTCTGGGCTATGATTTCCAGGGTTTTGACCGCACCATTGACGTTCACGTGCTCAATCTGCGCAGGAAGTTGGAGCCGGACCCGAACCGGCCCAGGTACATAAAGACGGTATATGGAGTCGGCTATAAATTTGTAGAGGATGAACAATGATAGATAAGTTGTGGTTTCGTCTCTCGCTTGCTTTCGCAGTAATAATAGTGGTGACAGTCGGCACCATATATTACTTTGTGAGCCAACGCGTTGAGGTTGAAATGCAATACTACGAGGAAATAAGCGAGGAATATGATTTGCAGCAAATACGGTCAATACAATACAGGCTCAAGAACCATTGGTGGGGACAGGGAGGGGACTGGGAGGAGGTTCAGGACGTGATTGATGGCATAGCGAGTGCCTCGGGGACAAGTATCGTACTGACCGATGCCGACGACATGGTCATAGCTGATTCACAGAAAGAATATGAAACTGGGGAACCGTATGAGACCGACACTCAGGGGTTGAACCTGACGGTGGGGGTGACGACCATTACGCTCATAGGAAAACTGTACATCAGTCGGACCCCGGAGGCGGAGCCGTATTTTGCCTCACCCCAAAGACTCTCCACGGCCGTAAACCGCTCGTTGCTGCTGGGCGCCTCGCTGGCGATTGTGATGGCTTTGCTACTCACTTTTGTTCTATCGCGGAGAATATCGTCACCCATTGGCGTGCTGGCCAGGGCTGCCAGGAGATTTGGGAGCGGAGACCTGTCTCAGAGGGTCCAATTTCGAGGCAAAGGCGAGGTTAGGCAATTGGCCGAAGCCTTTAATTCCATGGCTGATGACCTGGAGCACGCCGAGCAATTACGGCGGGATCTGGTCGCCGATGTTGCGCATGAACTGAGGACCCCTCTCTCCCATATTCAGGGTTATCTGGAGGCGATTCGTGATCGAGTGGTTAAGCCGGATGCTGCCACTCTGCGCTCCCTTGATGAAGAGACGACTCTGCTTTCACGACTGGTCGACGAGCTCCAGGAACTCAGTCTGGCTGAGGCCGGTGAGCTGAAGCTTGTCTTTCAAGAGGAAGATATCGACAAGCTAGTCAAGCAGACCGTAGCCGGCTGGCAGCCCCAGGTGGCGGCTAAGGAGATCTCACTGTCGGTCGACGTGCCCGACAGTCTGCCACCGGTTAGTATCGATTGGAAACGTATCACCGAGGTCTTGAACAACCTGCTGGAAAATGCGGTGGTGCATACGGGTAAGGGAGGCGCCATCAACGTGGCTGCCGCAATGCAGGATGGTCAGATAGAGGTGCGCGTCTCCGACACTGGCGAGGGTATTCCTGCTGAAGACTTGCCCAACATCTTCGAACGATTCTACAGAGTGGATAGGTCCCGTGCCAGGGCTACAGGAGGCAGTGGGCTTGGTCTTACTATTGCTAAGCGCCTGGTGGAAGCACATCGCGGGACAATCGAAGTCCAGAGTGAACAGGGAAAGGGCAGCTCTTTTTCGTTCACTGTTCCCATCGCGGACGGGCACTAGTGGTGGCTGTCGGCAGTTCCTATTGCCCTCTTTGGGGGGGTAACCCGCGTGATGCCCCGTATTCTAATGGGGAGAGCAAGAGTCTATCGTCTTAAATCACGAGGGCGTTAGCGGGAGTTCTGAAAATCGCCCCCTTAAGACAAAAGTTCTCAGGCTCACCTACCCGCTTTGGGTGACATATCCTACGCAGAGGCGTGGCGCGGCCGCCTGAGTTTTGCGGTGGACAGGGGAGTTGGGAGGGAGCGCACCCTGACTTTTGAAGGGAAGTCGTGGAGAGTGTACGGAGTTATGAAAGGACTGGCAGGAAAACTGAGCAACCCGTTGACAGCATGGCGCAGGAGTGATATACTAACCTGCGAGTGGTCGGAAGCTGTAGTTTTGGCCCTTGGCAGTTGCTGAAGCTAAAGCTTCCTATTGTTATGGTGGCAGATCAGATAGGACGGGAATTGGTGGCCGCGGGAGATGAATTCCACGCAGGGTTTTTGTTTCATCAGATATACAATCTTAACAGGATTTTAATATTTATGTGTTATTCTTATCATTAAGGTCGATGTTTTAAGGCTGCTATCAAGAGTGGCCGGAATCAGATAGGCCAATCAAGACAGTGAGCCTGACGGCTGAAAGGGGGTGAAAGGAGAGGACATTAGACATATCTTGAAAAGGCCGGAGACGATCATGGGCTGTGATGGGCGTCCGGTTTCCAGCGGGACGGACTCCGGCGAAAGGATTCACTGACAGCCCGAAAATACAAAAAGGAGGAGAAAGAAGTTGAAGAAAGTACTTCTAATTACAGTGGCGGCAGTGCTGGCTATCGGTATGGCTGCTGTGGGCTGTACTGAACCCACGGAACCTGGCGAGCGGCAGGAGATTGTGCTCGACTTCGCTACATTCTGGCCAAGCGTTGACTTTCAGTTTGATGGCGACCCAGCGTTGTACGACGGGAACGAAGGTATGGGTCACACGGCCTGGATGAACGCCATAACGGCAGAGGTCGAGGCCAACACTCCGGATGACGAGACCGGTTACACGGTCACGTGGAACGCTGGCTCGGCCGCACCACCGGACCTGTGGAGTGGTGTTCTTGCTGGGACCTACGATGTCATAACCAGCGGCCCGGGCTACACCGGCGGCATTATGCCGTTGTGGGAAGGCCCCGAGTATGCGGCCGAACTTGACAGGTCGAATGCGTACTCGATGTCGATGGCCCTTCAGGCGTTGTATGACCAGTTTGCCCCGCTGCAGGACCAGATGGATAGTGCAGGTGTGAAGGTAATGCACTTCTGGTCGACGGGACCCGGCTACTTCCTGATGACAGAGGGTCAGAACGTTACCGAACTGGCGGACTTCGCAGGTCTTGCGGATCCCATCAGGGCGGCGAACCCTGCATCGGTGCTGACCATAGAGGCTTTGGGCGCAGAAGCTCTCAAGTGCCCCATGAGCCAGGCACTCGACGAGTTCGCGGCCGGAACGATCAGTGGTATACTTTGTCCTACTGACACACCCAAGGGCTTTTCGCTGGGTGAGTACATCACGAACGGTACCTTCGCTCCGTTTAGCTACCAGTTCGTGTTCATGAAGGTAATGAACCCGGACAGCTGGGACGGCCTGCCAACCGAGGTACAGGACGTATTTGACGATGTTAACGCAGCGTGGCCTGAATACTACGGCCAGCTGAGGACATGGGGTGAGGCAGACGGGCTGCAGTACTGCTACGACGAGATTACCGGCTTCACCCTGTATGACCTGCCTACAGCAGACCCGACCGAGTACCAGGCGTGGGTTGACGCATGTGTGCCGGACCTTATCGACACCTGGATTGGCACTAACACCACGCGCGAGTACCTGTGGGGCAACTTCACCGCGCTGGACGCCGAGATGACGGGGCTTTACGGCGACTGGACGCCTGGTGCAGATCCGCCTGACCCACCGTACTGAGAATGACAGCTATGAGCATAGATTTAGTGTGATGTCAGTCAAGGTACTGTAAGGAAGCGGGGGTATCCCGGGGTTTGTCCCCGGGATACCCCCCTTTCTTTGTCGGACAAATGAATCGACTGGTTGCTTACAACCGACCTTATAGGAGGCTCGGGTGAACAAGTTGGAAAAAGTGCTGGGCTCTGTCACGGAGAAGGTGGCGCTGGGTGCTATGGTTGCCGTGGTGGTATGTGTGGGCCTGGTGGTAGCCCATGTGGTCAGGCGGGCCCTCGGCTTGGGCCTGATTCCTGGCACTAACGAAACCGTGACCTTGCTGGCTGCTTTGATACTCAGCCTGGGAATCCCCTACCTTACCTTCGTGAAAGGACATGTGGCGGTGGGTATCCTGGTGGACCGGTTGGCACTGCGGAAGCAGGCTGGCTTTGACGTCTTTACCTATGCAGTCTCTCTTGGTATCGCCGTCGCGCTCACCTGGGCGATGGTCGCACTGGGCATTCAGAATCAAAAATCGGGATGGCACACCGGAGTCCTGGAAGTGCCGCTCTTCTATTTTGATTACGTAATCGCCGGGTCGCTGGGGCTGACATGCGTGGTGCTCGTGAAAGACCTGGTGAAGGCTGTAGCCAGCGTTGTAAAAGGGAGCGAGGCGACCTGATGGAAAGAGAACTAGTAGGACTCCTATCCATTGTCGTACTTTTTGTGCTCCTTTTTGCTCGTCTGCCCATCGCTTTCGTAATGCTGGTGCTGGGCATGGGTGGTCTACTGTTACTCAAGGGGCCGACGGCCATGCTGCTGAGTTCGGCCCAGACGGTGTACAGCACGCTTGCTTCCTACTCGCTGGTGGTCGTCCCCCTTTTCACCTGGATGGGATACATCGGCTTTCACGCCGGCATCAGCGAGCAACTTTATGATGCTGCGTACAAACTGGTTGGAAGCCTGAAAGGTGGACTGGCTATGGCTACCAGCATGGCGTGCGCCGCCTTTGGCGCCATCTGTGGGTCGACCACAGCTACGTCCGCGACCTTTGCTGCCCTGGCGCTGCCCGAGATGAAGAAACGCGGTTACAACCGCGGCCTGGCCGGGGCGAATGTTGCTGCTTCGGGCATCCTGGGGGTGCTGATACCCCCCAGTGTCATCTTTATTGTCTATGCCAGCTTGACGGCCCAAAGTGTCGGTAAGCTTTTCGTAGCCGGTATCCTGCCGGGGCTGCTTTTGATGGTGCTTTTCATGGTGGCTACCTATGTAACGGTAGCCCGCCGGCCGGGACTGGCGCCGCCCGGTCCCCTGTTTCCCTGGAAGG
>Ga0180437_10005837_pt1 | contig 16692 bp, 13 predicted proteins | sample SS_ome_4_FD_132410 | JGI IMG/M metagenome (GOLD analysis project Ga0180437, IMG submission 132410) | Hypersaline lake sediment archaeal communities from the Salton Sea, California, USA - SS_3_D_1 metaG | ecosystem: Environmental > Aquatic > Non-marine Saline and Alkaline > Hypersaline >... | reverse complement strand
GAATGACAAACTGCTGGGAAGGTGTCCGTATAGAAAATGCACATAATAGTAATGTCACTGGAAATTCCATGTATGAAGTTTATAATGGAATTTCAAAATGGTTCTCCACTGGATGCCTAATAGATCAAAACACCGTCGACGACTGCACCATGGGAATCCGTGTTGCAGGTCCCAATTGTATAGTGAAGAGAAATACAATTACAGACGCGGAGTGGGGAATACAAATAGACGACCCAGATAATCTGGTACAAAACAACACACTTGTAGAAAAAGATCAGCAAGGCTATAGTGCACTACTTATCTTTGGCTCATTCTGTGAAATTGTCGATAATACAATAGTGGGGGATCTCAGAATTCAAGGAAAAGAGTGTGTATTGAAGAACAATGAGTTGGATGATTACCTGATCTTCACTGATTGGTCATATGAGAAGTGGAACCACACCATAATTGGAAACACTGTGAACGGAGAACCCCTTCATTATGTAAGAAATCATGTCGACGAAAGCTTTGATGCATCTGACTATGGACAGGTGATCCTATTGAACTGCTCTAATTGCATAATTAGAGATGCAGTTTCAGACACTCCTATAATGGTTGGATATAGTGAGGACATCACAATAAAGAACAACACAATTGTTGATTTGGACTTTGGTCCTACTTTCACGGGAGTAGTCAATTCGACAATTTACAATAACACCTTACGTGGATATGAGTGGGGACTACGAATCATGAACTCGTTCAATTGTACAATAGAACAAAATATGATTAGCAATGGAAGTTTTGGGATTGCTCTGTCTTCCTGCCACAATCTTACCTTCAGGTACAACGACATAAGGAATTGCGACACAGGAATTGAATTAAGCGATGCATATTATTGTCAGCTCTACAACAATACATTTGTTGACAATAAGTGGTGGGGAATAAATGCGGCACCCCCTTCTGTCCCTGTTTCTTATGTATTGGCAGATGAGGTCCCCCAAAAGACAACCAGAATCGCATGGAATGATTTCATCAATAATCCGAAGAATGCGGAAGACAATTCTCAAAAAATGGCGGAGTATGAGCATAATTACTGGTCAGACTATACTGGATCGGATGATAATGACGATGGTTTTGGTGACACCCCTTACTACATTATAGGTAGTGCCAATGCAGAAGATCCAAGCCCGAGGATGACTCCCGGAGTTCAACCACATGCTACACCGACCAGTACTACATCATCAAGCGCAGAACCTACTACTCCAACAAACGATACGGGTCAAAGTACACCGGATGACCTACCCGTCCTTGCCGCTATTGGTATCTTATCTAGTGTAGTTATAGTTGCAACACTTGTGATTCTCATTAGAAAAAGGAAATAGACTAGTAAAAACCACTGGCTTGATGCCTTAGCCATATAACAATAAAACATAGCCATTTGCCTCAGATACAATACTTAAATTCACAATTGTGAAGTTACTAATGTTCAATTGGAGCAATCATTGGAGATTAGGTATTGCCAGATATTAGACGAATCAAAACTGTATTCAAAAGCAAGCCAACTATGGAAGGCGCTGGCGTTCGACTAAAACGAGTGTTTGGATTTCACGAGGCTCCGAAGTTTGATCCATTCCTCTTACTCGACCATTTTGGGTCGGACAACCCGGATGACTACATGGCTGGATTCCCGTGGCACCCGCATAGGGGTATTGAAACAATCACCTACATGTTAGATGGCAGAGTCGAGCATGGTGACAGTCTGGGAAATCAAGGGGTCATTGAATCTGGTGATGTTCAGTGGATGACTGCAGGAAGCGGCATTATCCATCAGGAGATGCCCAAGGAGTCCGAAGGTCTTATGATGGGTTTTCAGCTCTGGGCCAATCTTCCGTCACATCAGAAGATGATGCATCCACGCTACAGAGATGTCAAGAGGAACACCATTCCAGAGGTGGAGTTGGAGAGTGGAGTAAGAGCGAGGGTCATCTGCGGTGAGATTGCAGGCACAAGGGGACCTGTTCAGGACATCGTCACTGAACCAGAATATCTTGATGTTGAAATGGCATCAGGCAAAACATTCTCACATGACATCAAAGAGGATCATACTGTCTTTGCATATGTATTCGAGGGAAGCGGAGCCTTTGGAGTAGACAAGGTGACAGTAGAATCAGGCCATCTAGTCCTCTTTGATGAGGGTTCTGAGGTTCTCATAGATTCGGGTGATGAAGGACTGCGTTTTCTTCTTATCTCTGGAAAGCCCATTGGAGAGCCTGTTGCGTGGTATGGTCCAATTGTGATGAACACCCGCGAAGAGTTGGAAACCGCGTTTCGAGAGTACCGTAATGGGACCTTTATCAAGAAGGGCAAGTAGAGTCAGTTACAATCTGAAAATAGTACGAAGCGAAGCTAATATATACTCGAAAATTGGCGGCGCGGGTGTGTGTACGACCCATAATTGAGGGGCGCCATATCGTTTGGATTCACGGTGAAGACTATGAGAGATCCTATTGGCTGGATGAGAGAAGAGTACAACAAACTCGTGGAACAGAATTTTGACTGGAAGATCAGAGAACTACAAGGACCATCCACACCTCGTGCAAAGATCGACGGTAAAGAGGTCATCATGCTCTGCAGCAACAATTACCTCAACCTGAGCAATCACCCCAAGATGAAGGAGGCTGCGCTTCAGGCTATCAAGACGCACGGAGTAGGTTCAGGCTCTGTTCGAGCTATCGCAGGGACAATGGATCTGCATCTCGAGCTCGAACGAAGACTTGCCAAGTTCAAGGGTGCTGAGGCTTCACTGACCTATAGCGCAGGATTCACCACAAATGAGGGACTCATCCCACAACTTGTTGACAAGGGAGATGCCATCATATCAGACGAGCTGAATCATGGGAGCATCATCGATGGTGTTCGGCTGACAAAGGCGACTCGTTTTGTGTACAGGCACAATGATGTTGCAGACCTAGAGAGGGTGCTTGTGGAAGCCGAGAAAGAAAAACCAGTGAGGATGCTCGTAATCACTGACGGAGTCTTTAGCATGGATGGAGATATCGCACCTCTGGATGGCATCGTAAAGGCTGCAAAACCACATGGCGCAATGATCTATGTGGATGATGCCCACGGCGAGGCTGTCCTGGGCAAGGGCGGCCGAGGTATTGTGTCACACTTCAACCTCTCGCACAAGGATGTTCATTTCGAGATGGGGACGTTCTCGAAAGCGTTCGGAGTCATGGGAGGTCATGTATCGGGAAGTCGTGACATGGTGAACTACGCCTTGAACAAGAGCCGTTCCTGGCTTCTCAGCGCTTCTCACCCGCCAGCAACAGCAGCAGCCTGCATCGCTGCTATTGACGTCCTCGAAACAGAGGAGGAACATGTCAAGACTCTCTGGGACAACCGCGAGTATTTCATCAAGGGTCTCCAGCAGATGGGCTTCGATACAGGTCACAGCCAGACACCTATCATTCCAGCCATGACCGGTGAAAGTTCAAAGGCAGTGGCTCTCAGTAACGGTCTCTACAAGAAGGGAATTCTTGCTCTCCCAATCGTGTTCCCCATGGTTGCTCGTGACAAGGCACGCATTAGAAACATGATGAACTCAGGTCTGACCAAAGACCAGCTGGATCTTGCTTTATCAGCCTACGAGAAGGTCGGAAAGCAGGTCGGAATCATCTAGAACTTGTAAGTGGAGCATCTCAACCCGAGATGCACCACATCTCCTTTCTTTGCTAAGGCTTATCTCTGAAGAAGGGAATATACTACATCATGTCTGACTTCGAGAAGGATGCAACCCTGCGGAGCGTGTTACTCGATGCTGCAAAGTCGGGAGAAACAATGAGGTTCTATGGACCTGGAATGATGATAGTCGCTGAAGGACAGATCGCCTTTGTGGGAAAGGATGTCGTTGGCTTAAAGCATGGCAAAGCCGAGGATGTTGATGAGTTCGTCTGTATTGAATGCATCATCAAGGTTCAGACTTTGGGAGAGTATCGTCACTACTAGACGTTCAAGGTGCTTGCAGATATCAGATGCCACCATAGACCAGTAATATGTAGAGCATCATCACAAACACAGCAATCATTGCCACTGATTCTAGTGCATTGATCTTCGAGTCATCTGTGATCATTATCCGTAGAATGAACATTGTTGGAAATGCGAATAATAGTAGGACCACTGAGTAGACATCTATAGGTAGTATATCGATTCCAAAGTATAGTGGGTCAATGAAGCCAACTAGCCCAGAGAATATCATGGTGAATCCAAAGATGACAAAGAAGACCTGTACTATACCCCCAAAGGCATTTGAGAGAGCAACCTCGAGCTCATTTTTTCGATGGCTACTAGCAACAATGATGTACTCCGGAGTTCCACCGAAGATGACCAAGAGCAGTGCTGCATGGATTATTGGTAGACCTATCTCATTGATGGCAAAATGTGCGAATGAAGAGAGAGCCTCCCCGCCGAGCAACGCGCCAATGGATGCTAAGACTACAAAGATGATGACTGTCTGCTTTGGCATGACCTCGTGTTCAATCTCACAGGCAAGGTAAGGATCCTCGGATGTTGGGTCACACCTTCCATAATATTTAGTGATTCGATAGAGATAGGCAATGAATACAACAACCAGACATACCCCGAAAAGTATCAATTCGCCTGCATCAAGATACTGTCTTATTTCACCACCAGTTGGTGTGATTGGGAACAAATGAACCAGCATCATCGAGAGACCGACTGACAGAGAGATAACTGCACCCATTGCCAACAAGTCTGAACCAACCCACATGATAGCATCAGGAAGCCTATAATTCCCGTGCTCATCTTTTGGAAGAATGAGTGTGTAAAAAGCAAACACAAGCGAGTTCATGAATATCGTCGCAAGGGCGAGAATCCAAGCCATCTCATACTGGCCAGCAAGAATGAGGAAAAGAAGGACACATAGTTCAGGAATCGTGCTTGCAATACTTGCATAGATACCTGAAACATAATCTGTTAGATGCATGTTATGTGCGATTCCTTCTACTGAAAGAACAAAGGCCTCACATGCTCCAGCGATTAACAGGATACCTCCTACTAATTCCAGATAGGGAAGTATAGTCTCAGGGATGAAGTGTAGTCCAAGAAATTCAAGGAGTAAGAGTGGGACCACGATTGCTAGTCCAATAATATATGACCATTGCCAGAGATGGAGTTTCACTACCTAGCACCTCCTCTGAGGCTGACCAGTCTTATAATTAAACTTCTCCCCTAAAGATTTGATGTGTCATCAAACATCCTCAGCAAGGACCTTTCGTATAATTGTCGTCGCAGTTCTTCCAATGACTGTAATCACAATCTGAACTAGCAGAGCGATGAAGAAGATGCCAACAGATATGGCCATGCCAAAGAAGCTCAGTGATGTCGCAGCTTGAGCCGCAAGAAGGTAGATCCAGACAAGATAGTAGCCATAAATGCCCAGTATCAGGATGAACCCTACAGCAAGTCCATAGATGATGACCACTGTCTTCACTCCAGGTCTGTTGAGATCAACCTCACCTACTCCTTCTGCAATCACCATTCGACCTATTCGACGATTAAATCGAACGAAGAAACCAATCGCTCCGAGAAAGATGAAAAGTGTCAGCATTGCTCCAACCAGTAATAGGAATATAGCAATGTCAGGTTCTATGATTGAAACATAGTCCCTGAGGACGTATGCAGTTGCAGAGCCAAGTAACATTATCGCAGAAACAATCTCAGCGACAAGAGTTATTGTGGCAGTTCCTCTAAACATTGACCCTACATCAAGAAGTTCTTCTTCAGTAGACAGCATTGTTCCCTCCGGATGCGTGCACTTATTCTTAGTTATGAGCCCTCATAAAGACTTGTTGCCTGAATTGGCAAACCTCAATAAGAGGGAGGTATGTCAGACAAGAGAGATGGTGCCATGACAAATTACCTTCATGACATACCACCAGGTCCAGACCCGCCAAGTGAGATCTATGTCATTGTGGAACTAACAAGGGCAAGTAAGAACAAATATGAGTATGACGCAAAATTAAACCTCTTCAAACTGGACAGAGTTCTCTATACTTTTGCTCCTTTTGATTATGGATTCATTCCACAAACTCTGGATCATGATGGAGACCCTTTGGATGCTATTCTGATGATTTCTGAGCCAACATTCACTTCATGTGTTGTGCATGCGAGACCAATCGGTATCATGGAGATGGATGATGCTGGTAAAATTGATGATAAGATAATAGCTGTGCCAATGAATGAGCCATATTATCGAGATGTGAAGAGTATCATCGACCTCCCCAGAAGTAGGATGGATGAACTTCGTCACTTCTATGCAACCTATAAGATTCAGGAAGGGGGTCATACTGAGATTAGAAAATTCCGTGAATTGAGTGATGCATTTCAGACCATAAAACGATGTATGGACGATTACAAGAAAGGAGCGTAACTAAAATTCCACACCAAAAGCATCTAAAGTGAAACCAAGACGTGAATAAACAAGAGATGATAGCATGGTGAATAGACTTCCCTGTCGTGCGGTTGTTTTCGATTTTGACGGGACATTGGCGGATAGTATGCCCTTTCTACAGCGCATTGGTGTTGAGATGATGATGAAACACTTTGCTGTTTCAAAAGAAGATGCTACCAATCGTTATGTGACAACAACGGGACTTCCATATGAACATCAGATCAAAATCAATTTTCCCGATGATTCTAGAAATGACGCTGCAATTGAGGAGTTTGAACAATTAAAGATAGAACGGATATTCGAACAGGAACTTTTTCCAGATGCTATCAATGTTGTAGAAAGCCTCAAGGAGATGGGTTTAGACATATTTGTATCATCATCAACATTCCAATCCACTATTGAGGAGTATTTCGAAAGACGCGAAATTAGGACACTATTCAAACACATTCTAGGCTATAGACCTGGCTTTGAAAAAGGAGTGCATCACTTCAACTATATTCATGACCAATTCAACATTAGTTACTACGACATGGTCTTTGTGGGAGACTCCTTGAAAGACTTTGAAAGAACGAGGGGAATCTGTGATTTCATCGCACTTGTCGGACTCTTCAGCGAACAGGACTTCAGAGATGCAGGACATGGGGATTATATTGTTCATAGCCTCTCTGAGATACTGAATATTGTTACTTATCAAGGTTAGAAGAACTCATGAGTAGATGGGAAACCATCAAGGTCAAAACCTTTCGTGATGAAGAACACAACGGCATTCATATAGATTTAGTTGAAGATGTATGCGGTCGTGATATTGATGGGGAGATTCAACAAAAAAATCATGGTGCTTTGCATCGGAGTCATTCTATCAATCACACTTTGTTTATCGCAATGTCAAATTTGTGCGGCAGACATAGCAGACACAGCGTCATTTATCATGGGTGGAGCGATGTCTAATAGCTCTCTCTCCCTGCCTAGAGCCAATGCCAAAATCAGGATACTTCATAGTGAAGATGGTGACATTGATATCAGTGTGACCTGTAATTTTGAAGTCATGTCAAGTGGCACAGTAAATGCATCACTTGCATTTGTGTATCCACAATATTGGGATCTAGGTTCCGGTCTCAACAATGTCTGGTTTAATGTCGCAATCAATGATACAATTTTGGACCACATGGTGGCAAACTATTCGTATCTTGTTGGTCATGGGTATACTCTGAATTCAACAGAGCTTGGTGGGACTTGGATTGAATCAGCTGAGTTTGCTCTGTTTAATTACCAGATGCAAGCTGCAGAAACCTATGTCATCAGAGTAACCACCCCTGCATGCCCCATGCAATCCAACAACTACGCATCATTTTCCTATATCATTGCAAGTGCGAAGACCTTCCAAGGACAAACACATCAGACTGTTGAGATGCATGTAATTGAAGAGAAATCGTTCGTGGACTTCTCATTTTATCCTGAGGAGTATCTGACTGAATCGTCAAATAGTACTGGAACAACAGCTACTTGGGACCTGGTCATAGATCAGGACACCAGTATTAACATGGTCACATTCTCAGCCACAATTGGTGAGTATAGACCATATCGCCCCTGGCCAATTATTGTCACTGAGGTTGTCATTGCTGGAAGTGGCTTGGCAGTCATCATCTTGACTGTATTAGTTGTTCTTCGATACAAAAGGCGTTAATGGGTTAGGTGCCAACATCTACCGCAACAGCAGGACCCTGGCCCTTGACCTTGTTCATGTGCTCGAGAACCTCCCGAATGTGAGGTGCAGTGTGAGTCGGCACTGTAACTAGATTTGCCTCTGGTAGGTTCTCTAATACGTCAAGTATCTTCTGCAGCGTATGCTTCTTCATCTGGCGGCATACAGATCCCTCATAGAGGGGTATGATGGTCTTATCGGGATGGTTCTTCTGAAGCTGATGGACAAGCCCCATCTCGGTGGCAATGATGAAAGTCTTTGCGTCCGATTCAGCAACTGTTCGGACCATCATCCCCGTAGAGCCAACCATGTCAGCTGCCTCCTGTACCTCAATGGGACATTCAGGGTGTGCTATTGCAATCGCATCAGGATACTTTTTCTTAAGTTCTATAAGCATGCTCAAATCGAACATGTTGTGGACATAGCATCTTCCTCGAGGATCTATGTCAACGATTTTGACATTGGTGTGCCTACGGACATGTTCAGCAAGGTTTGCATCTGGTCCGAAGAGAACGGTCTCAGCTCCGAGGGACTCCACTACCTCTACTGCACTACCTGATGTACAGATGAAATCAGTCTCGGTCTTCGTTTCAGCAGTCGTGTTCACATAGACAACCACAGGTGCATCAGGATACTCCTCTTTCTTCTTACGAACCGCCGCAGCATCGATATAGGCAGCAAGAGGACAAAGTGCTCCCGGGTCAGGGATGTAGACAGGGACATTGGGACACAAGACTGCAGCCATCTCTGCCATAAACCTCACGCCAGAGAATATGATCATCTCATATCCATTACTCTCTGCTGATTTCCGAGCAAGTTGGAGAGAGTCCCCAACATAGTCAGCAATCTCTTGAATCTCTATGGTTTGATAATTGTGTGCGAGGATGAGGGCTTTTCGTTCCTTCTTCAGCTTCAGGATCTTCTCCTGCAAGTCTTTACAATCGTTATCCATAAGATGCATCCCAAAAGAGCTTCACTGCTAACCCTTTTAATAAAATTCCAAACGGCAATGATTTCATCCTGAATAATCAAAGTGGCAACTTTTGCCGGACTCATGGGTATTCTCAGTGTCATTTAAGTGTGCTTTGGGCTCAATTAGGTACTCGAAGATATATATTGGAGGATTAGAACACGAAGATTGGTCTCACTTCAGGACAAGAGGCAAGCATGCTAGAGGATGCTCGATATGTTGTCGATATTCTGAAGAAGAACGATGTTGATTTTGTGATTGAAGACCGGTTATCTGAAGCAGTGAAGGGCTTTGATTACATCTCTATTCGAAAGATGAATGTGGATGTGATGGCTATTGTGGGCTCTGATAGGTTTCTTCTTGGAAAGCTCCTAGAACTGAGGCAAACAGATGTTCCGATTCTACCTCTTGCATCGAAAGGACAACCAGATTTTCTCTTTGAACTAACTGCAACGAATTTTGATGGAATCATCGGAGACCTTCTCGATTGCAAGTGGAAGAAAGAAGAGAGAAGGCGGCTGATTGCTGAGATATCTGGGAAGGAAACCCCACCCCTTCTGAATGACATAGGGATATTCGCAAAGAGGAGTGCAACACTAATACGCTATTCATTACTCATAGACGACGAGCATTTCTGGAAGGATGGCAGCGATGGGCTAATAGTTGCTACCCCAACAGGTAGTACGGCCTACTCCCTTAGTGTTGGAGGGCCCATCATCCTCACATCATCTCCTGTTTTCTCGATAATCCCTGTCAATAGTGTCAATCCTGCACGTCGACCACTCGTACTTCCTGATGACGTGAACGTAGAGATCAAAGATTTGACAAGCTCAGTCACAATTGAAGCAGTGCTTGATGGACAGATTCGGAGAAAGGTGGACAATCATCCAGTCAGAATCAGAAAGTCAGACTCGAGTGCAATGTTCGTGAAGTTCTCAGAAGAAAGGGTTGAGGAACTCCGCGGGAAGTTATTACGAAAGACAGAAACTGCTGAGGATGTTGCTCATGAATTACCCCCAAGTGCAAAACTGGTGTTTAAGGTACTCGAGTATCAGGGACAGCTCAGCCAGAAGGAGATAGTTGATGAAACCATGTTACCTCCACGCACTGTGCGATACGCTCTCTCCCTATTAATGAGTGAGGGACTAGTGACAAAGAAACTATCACTCCGAGATAGTAGGCAGGGTTTCTACCATGTTACCAACAAAGACTAAGAAGGGCGCTTACATCAAAAGCCATGCCGAAACCATGTGATTGCCATGACCACGAAGACAGTAATTCCAAAGATTAAGAACAAGAAGATTAAGGAATTGTTCGAGAGGGCACTTTCTGACATCAATGCATTAAACAAAGGACAGAAGATAGTAGATGAAAAAGGACCATTCGAAGAACCAAGGGAGTTTCTGGCTTTTGAGATGGCAAAAGCATCATCTTTGTCTACAGAGAGATTTACAGCAGCATTGACAGCTAACAAGGTCCTCATGGAAATCTTTAGAGATGTCCCTGATGAACCATCCCAAGAGGATATACTCAAGTCCCTGACCTTATGTCTTTACGGACTCGTTTTTGGGAATTACAATGAGGAGGACTTCCGCTATCTCTACAGATACTCACTAAAACATATACGAAATCAAGGGCCAATTGAAGAGTGGTTACGAGAAGCCCTCGTGTTTCTTGCAGCCATCAAGCTGGATTCTGGGAAGGATGTGATGTCTGAAGTACGTCTATGGTTGCAATTCCTGGGAGCACCTGTGTTCAATCCTGGTTTGTTTACTGACACAGGCAATCCGTTTGGTATTGATATCAATGCAGTTCTCGAATCTGAAGACCTGCGGCTTGTAGATGCCCTAGTACGACATCCTCAATACGTTCGAGAAGCAGTACAAGGAAAATCCCTCTTGGAGATCCTAGATGCATGCAGGGAATGGACCCCTGATGCGTTGCTATCTGAGATACTCAGTATTGTAAGGGAACAAGTCTATTCTGAAGCCAATGCTCTGGTAACTCAGAAGATGACTGTGGACAAAGCAATTGAGGTGTTGAAGAAACACTTTCAAAATAGTAAGTTCCAGAGTCATAAAAATGAAGTGCTCCCAGTCCGTCTTCAAGAATTGAAACAACCACCCCCTGGCGAAGCAATTGATCCGTTGATATTCGAGCTCATCCCTCAGAAACTGAGAATGGGTCTGCTCCCATCTGTTGCGTACTCAAGTAAGACCAAGAAGATTGAGATCATTTTCCTTGGTGGTCCAAGAATAGGTAGAAGTGGTATCCTGATAAAGACAGACACTGGGGGAGTGTTACTCGACTTTGGACTCTCTGTCACCAATCATATGATTCCAGAGTGGATTCCAGAACTTGAGATGATTGACACTGTCCTTGTGAGTCATGGTCACCTAGACCATCTTGGAGGCCTCCCTGTCCTGTTTGAAACATTCCAGGGCAAGTGGTGCTCCGTAGGTGTCACAGGAGGGATAGCGAAGTTTCTTCTCACAGATGCATTGAAAGTAGGAACTCCGTTTCCGCCAAGAAGACATAACAAGCTCGATCTAATATCAAGATTCACTGAGGACAATATAAAGAAGGTTACAGACAACCATGTCAGGCTAGAGTTTGGGAAGAGCAACGAGGTAGGACCGGGAATTGTGGTGACCCCTATAGAGGCGTGTCACATCCCAGGGAGCGCGGCTTATTCCATTGACATCGAAGGTGTAAAGATACTCTATACAGGCGATTTCAACATGGATGAATCCGTCCTCTTCTCAGGAGCAAACATCCCAACTGACAGCGACTATGTGATTTTCGATGGGACTTACTGGGGGAGAGAGGACTTTGACAGGAAGAAGGTTACTGAAACAGTCAGTGATGTTATCAGAACTTGCGGACCAGTGATCATTCCAAGCTTTGCAGTTGGCAGGTCTCAAGAAATCCTCATGATTCTTGAAACACTTGGTGTGACAAAGAACCGAAATGTCATGGTCGCAGGAATGGCTGAACAAATCACCAACCTTGCAGGAGTCAAGGGTAGTTGGCAGAGTATCAAGAAGAACAAGGTCCATCTCGATGATGATGATGTACTCGTATCAGGGGGTGGCATGATGGGTGGGGGTCTCGCGCGACATCATTTCAACGAGCAAAGAAACAATCCAAAGGCAGCTGTGATTCTCTGCGGGTATTTGGCTCCAAGAACTCCTGGTTGGAACCTACTTCATGGCTATGAGCCACATGAATGCAGAATGGTCTACGCACGACTCAGTGCTCATTCTTCATCATCGAATCTTCAATCCTATATTAACTCCTGTCATGGGAAGAAGATCATGGTCCACACTCCTACAGAGAAGGCACCAAGAGGAATCATGATGCCTGAATATCGTGAAAGAATCACAATCACTCCGTGAGCTTAGGCAACAACCTCTAGAACTCCATCGAGAACCAGTTTGGTGGCAACAAACTTCATTGCTGGAAGACTGACATTAAGCTTCTTCACGACATCTTGCAGAGGCATTGTACCGTCACAGAGGTCCACAAACCTCACGACAACGTTTCCATATGCCTTCTGAGTGTCTTCGTCGACCACGCCCATTTTCTTCAGGTGGCTCGTTGGACTCAACTCCACCTTGAAGTCAATCCAGCCATACTTGTTCAATATCTGAAGACATCCAAGTACGGTCTCACGTGGAATGTCAAGACTTCTAACAAGCCCACCAACAGTGTCATTGCCCTCTATGGCACTCTGAACCTTGACAATTGCTTGTCCTACCTCACGACTCTCGAAAGGTAGAGGTTTACCAGCCTCTCGAGCTCGAACAATGTAGTCGAAGCTGATAGGCTTCACTGGCAATCTAATCAATGCATTGAAGACAGATGACTCGAAGACTGATGCATTCCCATTCCATGTTTCCCAGGTATCCTGGTACTTTTGTTCAATCTCGAACAGCAGGGATGTAAGGATGCTCCTCTGCTCATCCTCTTCACTGTCATTGGTCACGATGAGAGCTAGAACAAAGTGCTTTGACTTCTCGACCATGACAAGGTTGCCCTCATGTTCGATGGTTTCCAGAGCGTCAGTGGCACTTGTACCATCTGCAGATTCCTTGTCGATTCCTCCAAATGAATCCAATGCTGATATTAGTGAAGCTACAGCAGTGGTGTCAATCTCATCATCTGCATACTTGAGATGAAAGGCAACATCTGGCATGCCTTCCTTCTGGACAATGAGTAAGAGATGGAGTATCTTAGAATGATCAGAAACTCGTGGTGACACAGCCTTCTCAGTCTTTGTTTCAGAAGTTGATGGTTCAGCAGCCTCAGCGATTGCCACCGCTTCAGTCGAAGAAGGTACAGGAGTCTTGCTGATTGCCTCTATCCCTCCATCTGCATAAGGCACTGTTTCAAATCCGCTTTCAGAAGTCATTGCACTCGACGTGGCTACTGGTGAGACGCCAGGTTGGGCAATTTCTTCAGTGCCTCTCCGTACAGTAATCATCTCACTAATTGGAAGATCAGGTAGTGTAACGCCCACAGTCTTGGCAGCGACTTCAAGCATAAGACGAATGAACTCCTCACGTCGGGTCTTATCAGTGGCAACCATTGCAAAGGTTGGAGCTCCTAAGAGACGTTTGATCTTCTCAGCTTTCATGGATTCTGGCAGGTCCTGTTTGTTGGCAATAATGAACAACGGAACAGCAGGGGCTTCCTTCCGGATGGTCCGAAGAAGAGATTTGGTCTGCATCACATTTCTAAAGCTTGAATCAGTTATCAGGAAGATCACGTCTGTGCCAGAGAAGTAAAAGCTCCAGAGGTCTTGGAACACAGCCTGCCCCGCGAAGTCCCATACTGTGACCAGAAAAGTACCGAACTGAATGGTTTCTGAAGAGTCTACAGCGACGTTGATGGTAGGCACATAGCCTCCAGGTGCTGGCTCCTTTCCAAACAGGAGTCTAAGGAGTGTGCTCTTTCCGACACCGCCACTTCCCACGAAGCTTACCTTGAACCGTGTGAAGATGAGTTCGCCAAGAATATCATCAAGATTGTCACGGATGTAGCCTATACTGTTCCCACGAAGAGCGGTGGAAACTCGAGCGGCTCCCTCCCTGACACGATGCTGAATCACTCTATCTTCATCTCGACCATCTGTCACAAATAGAAGAAGCATATCTCCATCAACTGGTCCATGGAAGACCTTGTGTTTCTCAGCAACAAAGACAGGTGTGTCTTGAGCTAGACCCTCAGTTGTTTGAAGGTCTCTGTGCCCAGCGAGGAAGTCACTGATATCATGCTCAAGAAAATCAATCTTCCAGAACCTAGTTTTGACCACAACGTTGCCATCCGCCTTTTCTATCAATAATACGTTGTGAATCACTGGTTATCACACTCTGTCTTGCATCTTGTTTATCCGTGATGAGTTATCTACTTTTCTTCGATTTTTCATGTTTTATTCCATCTATGAACCTTATGTGGGTGCATTACCCATCTTTGATAGTGATGATATCGCGTTTGTGCAGCTCTGCAAAGACTGTCACAAGGATACTGGGTTGAAGATTTAGCTCCTCAGCAATTTCAACGATTGAACGCTCTCCATCCACAAGTCCAATGATCTCATCTACTCGAGAGTAAAGGGAAAGCACCTCCGGGCTTGGTTTTTTGAGTAACACAGGGGAGTCATCTGGACCAATCTTCAGTTTAAATCTAATGGCACCCATTCTAAACAGAAGATGAATTGCACCCAAGATCATCTCAGGGCCTTTTCCTGGGACAAGTAAAGACATTGTCAAAGAGCCATCAAGTCGGTTCCATACCACTTCAACAAAGTCTCGAAGCGCAGGATTCTCAAATCGCTCCCAAAGAAGAGCCCTGGTTTGGATTGGCGCCATCCTTGTTGGAAGAGTTTCCGGAGGAAGCGTCGCTAAGAGCTTCAGTGTGAATGGTGGAGACCTGAATAGATCGGTTGGGTCATCAACGGGCTCTGGCACCTCATCCATGAAAAGGTCAGGCAGGAATGAGAACTTTTCTCGCAGAGCTTCTACATTAACACCTGTGCCAGTTATCAGAGTGTAGATGTAGTGACCTCTTTCAATTGTTATATAGTTCAAATCTCCAGTTCTAAAGACAGAGGTTTCTGTTGGATTGGCTGGATCAAACTTGAAGGCGGATATAGCTGCAACAATATTAGGAGCTACCTCTAGGAGCCTCGACCGTTCTTCGTAATAGTAACTATATACTGCTTCTGCTGTCCTTCGATCAACCACAAAGAACGCCTGATGGCCAACATCCTCAACCTCTTCATTTTGCTCTACGGTTGAGAGATAATCAATGGACCTATCAACATCCCACCTCTGATAGGCTAGTTCCGGGTGCATGTCCACAAAACCTGCAATGGCCATTGAAGAAAGTAAAAGATGAGTTGGCTGAGAGGACACATCTGACAACTCCAAGCCATAGAGATCTTCATACTGTCGGGCAAGCTCTAGATGCTCATCGGAACCAGGCACAACAATTAGCTCAGAGGTGGATTCTCCCCTAATCCTCATAACAATCTGTTCAACCCGGTCAGCTGTTGGAAGGGGTGGTGAAACAACCAAGACGAAGAGTGAAGCACTGGAGAGGTCCTCAGACCAGTCCAAGTTTACCATATCATCATGCGAAATTCGCATGACCTCTACGCCATAGGGACCAATCAAAAGGGGAGTTGAGTATGTACGGCCTGTTTGCGCTCGATTCTGAAGAATCTTATCGACTGCAGACCCTGACTTGTCCTCAAATGAGGGGTCAGAACCAGTGATGAAGCAAATTCTGAAACGTTCCCTCAGGAGTGAGTCAGCAAAGGAGTGGAATTCTTCTTTGAAGTCACGAACAGATGAACGTTCAATCTCCTTTTTTGAAGCCTCTTGGAACCGTTTCATTCGTTCAACATCATCTTCTGCAAGCGGAGAACTATCAGCCACACCAATGATTATCGTGACCTCACTCACTTTGCAGATGCAGGTGCTTTTTTCCTCAATCTCTGAAGTGACGAAATCGCGAGCGGAGTCCTCTTGAACCAATAGATAGTATGACTCGACAATACGCCTGAGGAATTTATCAGCCACCTGCTGCTTACTAAATGATATAGATGCCAATGCCTTAGACCCTAAAAGGTCGAACAATATGGCATTCACAATCATTTCCGAATCATCCTCAAAAGTGACTCATTTGAAAGACCTAATCACTCCATTCAGCTCATGTCATAGTTCACTAATCAACCTTGCTTGGTTCTCTTTCTGATGAATTCCTCAAATGAAAGTAATTCGCGCATGATTTTCTGATAGTCGGTTTGAGTCCAGGCTAAATCGTAATCCATTAAATCATCTCCCTCACCAGACATTATAGGTGGAAGATCTGAGATTGCTTCAATAACACTGACTGCTGAAGGTAAGTCCTTGGTTCTGAGTTTCAAATCATTCCTGGTCTTTCCACGAATGATTGGCGAAAGATAACCAATGGGTTTGCATAATCTTGATTCGCTTCTGACGCCGATTATGAAGACTCTCCTTCGTCTTTGTGGAACGCCATACTCCTCCGCTCTTAGAT
>Ga0180437_10005836_pt1 | contig 16694 bp, 19 predicted proteins | sample SS_ome_4_FD_132410 | JGI IMG/M metagenome (GOLD analysis project Ga0180437, IMG submission 132410) | Hypersaline lake sediment archaeal communities from the Salton Sea, California, USA - SS_3_D_1 metaG | ecosystem: Environmental > Aquatic > Non-marine Saline and Alkaline > Hypersaline >... | reverse complement strand
TGCCACAGAGGTAATTGACTCTGACGAAGCGCGGCCCCAGCAACGGTAGGCCAGCCCTTCAGCTGCACAGACCTCGCGACGCTGGGGCACACGAGACGATCGTTGCACCGCTGACACGGATAGTAGCAACATGCTTTGCGCCTGGTTATTCCATCTCCATGTGTTCTTTTTGCACCTCTAGGGGATGGGATTCCATGAACATTACCCAGCCTGCTCCGTAGCATGGCACCGGTGCCCTCGGCCGTCCCATACCCAAGAAGGAGGCGCGTATGACCACCAGGATCGTCACGGACAGCACGTGTGATCTGCCGGCAGAGATCATCGAGAAGCATGCCATTACTGTGATCCCCCTCTATGTCCACTTCGGCACGCGCAGCTACCTGGACGGCGTAGAGTTGTCACGTAGAGAGTTCTACGAGATGCTCCCTGACTCCGATACCTTTCCAACCACTGCGGTGCCGGGGCTATCCGCGTTCACCACGGCCTACGAAGGTCTGGCGGAGCAGGGTGCCAGTGAGATCCTGTCGATCCATATTGCAGCCACCCTTAGCGCCACCAGCGACGTTGCCCGCAAGGCAGCCGAGGAATTCACATCGATCCCCGTCACCGTCTTCGATCCCGGACAGGTCACCTTGGGAACAGGACTGGCGGCTCTCGCTGCCGCGGAAGCAGCGGCAGAGGGCAGGTCTCGGTCGGACATCGTGGAGCTGCTTGACGAAATGGCCCCACGCATCCATTCCTACGCCGCCCTCGATACGGTGGAGTTCCTGCGACGCAGCGGCCGCCTGACGGCCATTCAGTATAGTTTGAGCGCCATCCTCAGCATCAAACCCTTGATCATGATGCACGCTGGCGAGCTGGGGAGTGAGAGAGTACGAACGGCCGTGGCGTGCATCGATCGTATGGTCGAACTGGTGAGGGGTCTGGGCCCCTTGGAAAGCCTGGCTCTGGTACACACCAACGCCCCAGAGAAAGCAGAGAGCCTGTATCAGCGAACCCGCGACCTCTTTCCCACGGACGAGGCTCCCTTCTCTGTGGAAGTCACGCCCATCATCGGGGCTCACGTGGGGCCAAACGCTGTGGGCATGGTCGCAGTGGCTGCCCGAGCCTAGATCGACTTCGGACTTGGAAGGAGGCTACCATGGATTTCTGGCAACTCTACGGTCTAGTGGCCCTGTTCGTCTTCGTCTTCATGACCACGCTATGGTTAATCAGCCTGGCGATGCGCAACTCCAGCATCGTGGACCCCATGTGGGGTACTGGCCTGGTGCTCAGCAACTGGTTCAGCTTCCTGCTTACGCCTGATGGCTATCCAGCCCGAAAGTGGCTGATCAGCGTCCTGATCACCATCTGGGGCCTGCGCCTTACCATCCATCTGCTTAGGCGGAACTGGGGCAAGGGCGAGGACTATCGGTATAGGGAGTGGCGGGAGCAGGCTGGCGCCAAGTGGTGGTGGTTCAGCTACTTCAAGGTGTTTCTGATCCAGGGAGCCGTGATGTGCGTCCTTGCCGCCCCATTCGTGGCGGTCCACCACAGCCCCACTCCGGTCGGATTGACCATCCTAGATCTGTTGGCTGTGCTCATCTGGGCCACCGGTTTCTTCTTCGAGGCTGTGGGCGATTGGCAGCTATCCAGATTCCTGGCAAACCCGGCCAACAGAGGAAAGCTGCTGAGCACCGGGCTGTGGCGCTACACGCGGCACCCCAACTACTTTGGGGAATCCACCATGTGGTGGGGTCACTATCTGGTGGCCGTCTCTGTGCCCAACGGGATCTGGACCATCACCAGTCCGATTCTGATCACCTTCCTTCTCCTCCGAGTCTCGGGCGTGACACTGCTGGAGAAGACGATGAAAGATGCCACGCCCGGATACAAGGAATACGTCGAAAGCACCAGCGCTTTCGTTCCCTGGTTCCCGCGAAAGAGATCCTAGCCAGAGCATCGCTTCCCATCGTCAAGGGGTAGGGTGGCCTGCGCTCTCATTCCTGCTCCGTGCCGGATTCGACGATCATGACTGCTGCGGCACCAGTCACATACCCGGTGCAATTAGCCGCACGTGTGGCACATGCGTCTGCTTCAAACCAATCGCGTCCCTGACTGGCTTCTACGGCCGGCTCTGCGGCTCGCCCTATCGCATGACCTGCGGCAACGATACAGAGCCAGCCTCGAGGAGCGAGCCGAGGAGAAACAGGCTCTGATCGACAAACTGAGGCGGAGCCCGATTGCCCTGCACACAGACCATCCCAACCTCCAGCATTACGAACTCCCCACCGAGTTCTTTCAGCTCGTGCTGGGCAGACAGCTCAAATACAGTTGCTGCTACTGGCCGAACGGAGGCGGAAGCATCGATGAGGCGGAGGAGGCGATGCTACACCTGACCTGCGAACGCGCCCGCCTCGAGGACGGCATGGAGTTGCTCGAACTAGGTTGTGGCTGGGGTTCGCTTTGCCTGTGGATCGCGGAACACTATCCCCACAGCCGCGTCGTGGCGGTCTCCAACTCGCGCACACACAGGTCCTACATCGAAGAATGCTGTCGCAAGCGAGGGATAGAGAACGTAGAAGCTGTCCGGGCAGACGTGAACGAGTTCGACACCGATCGCCGCTTCGACCGGGTGATCTCTATAGAGATGTTCGAGCACATGAAGAACTACGAGCATCTTCTGGCCCACATATCCCGCTGGCTCAGGCCAGAAGGGCTGTTGTTCGTGCACCTCTTCAGTCACCGGGAGTTCGCCTGGGAATTCGAGACAAGCGATCCGAGCAACTGGATGGCTCGCCATTTCTTCACCGGAGGCACCATGCCTTCCGACGACCTGCTACTCTACTTCCAGGGCGATTTGCAGGTGATCGACCACTGGCAGGTGGATGGGACTCACTACGAGCGAACTCTCAGCGCCTGGCTGGAGAACTTGGATCGCAACCAAGAGGAGGTCCGCGCCATCATGGCCCAGGTCTACGGCGATGAAAACGAGACGTGTTGGCTGGTCAACTGGCGACTATTCTTCCTGATCTGTAGCGAGGTTTGGGGTCTACAGAGAGGGCGAGAGTATCTGGTATCGCACTATCTATTCAAGAAACCCCAGGAGGTGACCCAAAGATGACTTTGCTGGACATACTCAAGATCTTGGCGGCGGCACTCACGGTCGCTACGGGGCTGTTAGCGTTCCTCCGCCCCATGGCCGTGCGAGGCTTCACCGGGCTCGAGGCGCCGGGCCCGCGTGGTGTCACCGAAATCCGAGCTGTCTTGGGTGGCGCCTTCATAGCTCTGGGGGCAACACCACTGCTCACGCGCACGGCGGGCACGTTCCAGATGCTGGGTATCGTCTACCTGGTCATCGGCGCGACGAGAATCGCGGGCATGATCCTCGACAAGTCGGTCGAGCGTTCGAACATCATCAGCCTGGCCGTGGAGATCGTTTTCGGCGCCGTCCTCGTTCTTTGAACCCGGAATGGGCGCTGGCCAATCTACTGAATGGAACCATTCGGGGCCATGCCCTTCTTTCCGCCAATCTTCAGCCAAGATGCACAGAGAGTGGCGCGCTGTGCCGCTGGCCGGTTCGTTCCAAGACAGGCCGTATGATGAAGGGAGTCTACGCACGATGAGAATCGCCAAGCTTGTTGCTCTGCTCGGGGCCCTGATCATGGGAGGTATCCTCATCTATGGGTTCACGGTGGGCGATTTCACGGGAGAGGGCGCCCAGCTTCTAGCCATGCCCTGGGGTATCGTCTCATTGGTGGACGTGTACACTATGTTCACCCTCTTCTCCCTGTGGGTCGTGTACCGCGAGAAATCAGTCGTGAGATCTGCCATCTGGGTCTTCTTGATCATGGTCCTGGGTGCTTTCGTCTGTAGTGTATATTCGTTGATCGCCTTGCAGACCAGCGGCGGTGACTGGAGACGCTTCTGGCTGGGTCACAGATGGCAAGAGAGGACAACCTGAGTCAGGGGACAACGGGCACAACGGGCATCCCGCCGGTGACCAGCGGTCGACCGCAACGCCGGCCAGGACGCTGCACCCGGAGAGGCAGTGGCAGCCTCTCCAGCACCCCGGTCCTCCATGGGCGCCCAACACGCCGAGAGGTAGCTTAATGTTCAAGAATCGCCTGGTCCTGGTCTTCCTGTTCGTCTTCATCGACCTGCTCGGCTATAGTCTCTTCCTTCCACTCTTGCCCTTCTACGCTGGGAATCTGGGGGCTGGGGCCACTCTCGTGGGCCTGCTCGTGGCCTCCAACGCGCTGGCCCAGCTGGTGGCAACGCCCGTCATAGGACGCCTCTCAGACAGATTCGGCCGCCGGCCCCTGCTTATCCTGAGCATCAGCGGGACCCTGGCTAGCTTCGTGCTCCTGGGTCTTGTGGAGCCGCTGGGCCGTGCCTTGGCCAGCCTGGGCTCAGTCAGAATCAGCCTCAGCGCAGCCACGCTGTTCATGTTATTCATGACGCGCATCCTGGACGGCCTCTTCGGCGGCGACGTCTCGCTGGCTAGGGCCTACGTCACCGACATCACCGACGAGACGAACCGAGCTCGGGGACTGGGCATGATCGGGGCCGCCTTCGGACTGGGGTTCATCGTCGGACCAGCTATCGGAGGCACTCTGGCCAACTGGACCTACGCGACCTCAGCGTTTGCCTCAATCGGGCTCAACCGCTATGCAGTCCCTGCCTTCGCGGCGGCGGCACTGTCGGCGCTGAACCTACTAGGGGTAATCCTCTGGCTGCCCGAATCTCTGCCCCCAGATGAACGGGCCCGTATCTCCAAGAGCCCACGATCTGCGTTCACCGCTCGCTGTCTGTGGGAGTGCCTAACGAGGCCGCGGTTCGGCACCCTACTGCGCGTCCGCCTATCGTACATGCTGGCCTTCACCCTCTTCACGGCCAACTTCGCACTCTGGGCCCAGTACCGGCTTCGCTTGAGCGACCAGACCACCAGCTACGTTCTCACATACGTCGGCATAATCATCGTCCTGGTCCAGGGAGTAGCCATTGGCAGGCTCTCGAAACTGTATAGCGAGACCCGTCTGATCCTCGCTGGGGCAGCCCTACTTGCCGCCACGCTCCTGGCCTGGGCCTTCGTGCCCAACCTGGCTCTGCTGCTGCTGGTCATCACTCCGCTACCATTGGCTGGAGGGGTGCTGAACACGATCACCAATAGCGCCATCACCAAGTCTGTCTACCCTGAGGAGGTGGGGGGAGCTCTCGGTCTCTCTGCATCTCTGGACAGCTTAGCCCGCGTGGTCGCCCCCGCGATAGCCGGGTTCATGCTGCAACAGCTCGGAGCGCCGTCACTTGGCCTGCTGGGCGCGCTCCTCGCGGCGCTCATGCTGTTCTACGTCTGGCGGCGGCTGGTAGCGCATCCAGATCCCGGCCTCCCAGATCGGAACGGAGAGACAGCGACCAGCCCACCCGACCAACGTCCGTGAAGGATGGATTCGCTCTCTGGCGCCCGATCCATACGCTAGCCCGTCGGGAACGATAACATGGCACGGCTGAATCCTGACAAGCTCCACGCCCGTATGCTTGACGAGACCGCGCCGGAGCGACCGCTCCTTCCACGGCGGTACACGCTAACTCACTCCGACCGGACAGGGGATCTGTTTCTCACCATCGGAGCCGAGTATGACCGCCAGCAGATATCCGGCTGGTACACGCGGCTGATGCGAGATGAAGTGCTGGCAGAATGGCAAGAGGACGAAGCTGGCCCAGCGCTACACGTACACTGTCACGTCAGTGGCGGGCTGGTCTTCGGGCGCTCAGCTTGGAGATTCGCCATATTTCAAAGAGAATTATCCCTGGTTCTCGAAGCTCTGCGTTTCGGAGACGCACAGCTCTTCGAGAGCCGCTCGGAGCTGGACGCTGCGCCCATCTGGGTCCATTTCCACGCTGTGGAGGCCCGCTACAACGTAGTGGAAAGCTGGGGCACACCTGCTGATTGGATCTGACCGGCTCGGGCGGTCGCTTGATCACGAAACGAACGAGCCGCCCCGGGGAGAGAGCCCCTTCTCACTCCGGAGGGCGCGCACTTATGTCTAAGAAGATAGGAGGCAGAAGCGAATGAGGCTGGAGCAAGTATCACAGTACATGGAACAGGCTGGCATCCCCGGACGCGATGCCTACGATCTCCCCACGAGTGAAAAGCTCTTCCCAGACGGCGGAGCCTACCGCATCGAGATCTCCGGGGTGGAGGGCCCAGCGGTCCTCGAAGCATTGATCCAGGAGAGACGCCGCCGCGAAGTCCCGGTACATAGGCTGATCTCCCTCGTACAGGGAGGCATCCTCTTCGACGACGGAGAATTGAGGGATTTCGCACAGATGGCTGTCGAAGAGAAACTGGAGGTTGTGGCCGTTCCGGGTCCACGAAACGGATGGGATACCGGCAGACAGTACGCCTCTTCAGAGGGGATGCGTGCGGGCATGCACCACCGTGGTTCAGACGAACTACGCAAGGTCATTGCGGACATGATGCGCATGTACGATGCAGGCATCAGAGGCTTCATGCTGGTGGACGAGGGTCTTCTCTGGCTGGTCAGCACCATGCAGGAACAGGGGAATTTCCCCAAGGACGTGGCCATTAAGGTCTCCGTCTGGACCTCCCATAGCTCGGCGGCCGGTGGCAGATTGCTGGAGGACTTGGGCGCCAGTTCCTTCAACCCGCCCGGAGACTTGACCCTGCCGCAACTGGCCTCCATCAGGCAGGCTGTGAACATACCCTTGGATTTCTATATCTATACCTCGATCTCCTTCGGGGGGTTCAACAGGTTCTACGATGCCCCCGAGGTAGCCAGGGTCTGCTCGCCCTGCTACTTCAAGTTCGAGCCAGGCCCGGCTCTGTCGGCCGGAGGTGGGCAGAGTCTCTACCAACCTTGGGTCAGCGACGAGGAGCATATCCACCTGGTGCGCAAGAAGATCAAGTGGGCCGCAGTGGTCAGAGATTTGATAGCAGAGAACGAACCCGATGTGAGGATCTCTCCACACGGTTCCGCCGACCTTCACGTGCCCCGGTGCTAGCGCTGCGCCGGAGCCAGTGCAGTTTGGACGGCGGGCCTGGGTCGACCGCGCCGTGCGCTATCGCCTGGCCCGACAGGGCAAGACTCAGGAGATCGCAGCCTTCGACTGCCTCCATCATCTGAGATAGGAGGATCTCGTGTCCAGATTGAAGAAGCTGTGGTGGTTGCTGATAGTTGTGCCTGTGCTGGCCGCAGCCGGGTTCGTGGTGTGGGCGGAGCGAACCCCACCTCCCATGCCCGAGGCGCTGTCGGCACTCGAATCCGACGCCTCCGTCCAGGTGACGACGGACCGCTGGCTGGTCTTCAGGCCGGTACGTCAGGAGCCGCAGATTGGGCTGATTCTCTACCCCGGAGGGCGAGTAGAACCACACTCCTACGCCCCGTCAGCCCGGGCCATCGCCGCAGGTGGGTACCTGGTCGTCATCGTGCCCATGCCCCTCAACCTGGCGATTTTCGCCTCGGGCGCGGCCGCAGATGTGATCGCCGCCTACCCTGAGGTATCCAGCTGGGCCATCGGAGGTCACTCGCTGGGCGGCGCGATGGCGGCGCGCTTTGCCTTCGGCCATTCGGATCAGGTCCAGGGGCTCGTACTCTGGGCCGCGTATCCCGACAGCAGCAACGATCTCTCGGATCGGACCCTGCCAGTGACGTCCATCTACGGCACTCTCGACGGCCTGGCTACCCCAGAGAAGATCGAGGCCTCGCGCGTGCTGCTGCCTGGGACAACGGAGTGGGTAGCCGTAGAAGGAGGCAACCACGCCCAGTTCGGCTGGTACGGTCCCCAGAGCGGCGACAATCCGGCCACCATCACCAGAGAGGAGCAGCAAAGAGAGGTAGTCGAGGCCACTCTGCGGTTACTCCAATCCCTGCAGCAGGAGCAGGGTTAGGGTGGCTACCGTCGACCTGTCCTGAAGACATGCCCAAAGCACAGCAAGAGCGGGAGGCTAGAGAGTAGCATGGCCGAGATCGACGTGAAGTCCACGGACCGAGGTGATAGCTACGAGTTCCAGGTGATTGTGCGAGAAGGGGGCGGCCAGACGCAGCATCGGGTCACACTGAAGAAGAGCGACTACCGGCAACTGGTGGGCGACGAGACCAACCCCGACGCCCTCGTAGAGGAATCCTTCCGCTTCCTGTTGGAGCGCGAACCGAAGGAGTCCATTCTGCGGTCTTTCGATCTTATGGTCATCGGCCGCTACTTCCCAGAGTACCAACAGGAGATCGCCCGGCGTTTCTGATTCAGCGCTGAACCGCATGTCGTGCGGCCCTGAGGGTAGGGTTCAGGAATGCGGTAAGCGACTGCTTCTTCCAGCCACGGAACCTGCGAGGAGGGGTGCGACGTGCAGAAGCTCGACGAACTCGTGCAGGCAAGACTGCAGGAGAAGAAGCGGAAGAGACAGGGCCCTGTCCGGCGTGAGGCTCCTCCGCGGGGGTCCATGCAGCTTCTCTGCGAGGCCCTAGTGGTCACGAGCCTCGTCCTACTCCTGACAGTTGTGGCCTGGGCCTACTTGGGGGCAGGCTTCTAGACACTGATAGCCGCGCGGCTAACTCAGACCCTCATCCAGGGCAGCTGGTCCAGGTCCGCGTTCCCACCGGACATAATCACGCCGACGCGCAGACCCGAGAGATCGATCTTGCCCTCGAGAAGTGCGGCCAAGGGCACAGCCGAAGAGGGCTCCACGACGATCTTCATTCGCTCCCACAAGTGCCGCATGGCGGCGATGATCGCCTCCTCGCTGACGGTCACGATCTGCTCTACGTGTCTGCTGATGATGAAGAAGGTGAGGTCTCCGAGCGAGGTCAACAGTCCGTCGGCGACCGTCTGCGGATCGATCGAGGGCACAATCCGACCCTCTTGCAGGGAGCGGTAAGCATCGTCTGCACCCTGCGGCTCCACTCCGATGACCCGAGTTTGGGGAGAGACCCCGGCCACGGCCAGAGCTGTTCCGCTCAGCAGCCCTCCGCCCCCCACTGGCGCCATGACCACATCCAACGACGGCACCTCATCCAGCAACTCCAGCGCTGCCGTCCCTTGTCCGGCGATGACGAAGGGGTCGTTGCAGGAGTGGATGAACACCGCACCCGTCTCCTTCAGCACCCCGTCCATAATTTCCCTTCGGGACGCTTCGCTGGGCTCGCAGTAGACGATACTTGCGCCGTACCCCGCTACCGCATGCATCTTGCAGCGGGGCGCATTTCTGGGCATGACGATGAAGGCCTCTGTGCCCCGCAGACGCGCGGAGAGAGCCAGGGCCGCTGCATGGTTGCCCGAGGAGTGGGTACCTACACCCCGTGTGGCCTCCTTAGAAGGCATCGCGAAGACAGCGTTACACGCCCCTCGAAACTTGAAAGCTCCCACTTTCTGAAAATTCTCACACTTGAAGAACACCTCGGTGTTGAACATACGATCCAGGGTGCAGCTAGTCAGCACCGGCGTACGATGCGCGAAAGGCCCGATGCGGCGAGCTGCCTCCCGAATGGAGTCAAGGTTCGGAACTGGTTTCACGGCCAAATACCCTCAATGTTCTCGTGCCACAGGGCCTCGTAATCGCCCACGACCGCCTTTCCCGATGCGCTGTGCACAGATTCAGTCTGGCAAGACTACCGCCAACGGACATTCACGCGCAGCATTGTACCACCCACAGACTACGAGGACAAGTTGGACCACTATGTGGACCTGGCCCGCCATGGCGTCCCCCACGCGCTAAGGAGGACGCTTGCGATGTTCCCCTGGCCTATGTCTGCAAAGCGGCCCCCACTCCCCCCAGTATGGAGTGTGGCTCGCGTCTTACAGTTCCTATCCGCCCGAAGCCTGGGCAAGATGCGGACCCTTGATTTATGAGCCATGAAGATATATAATGTGAACTAATGGTACATATCTCATGACCATCTCAGACTGGGCCCCGATCCACACGCACATCTTCGAGCTGGAGCAAGAAGGGCTGGCTACGCGAACCTTTCGCCGCCTCGATCCCGACCGCCAGCAGAGGGTACTGAGCGCGGTTCTGGACGAGGCTATCGAGCGCGGCCCCGGCTCCATCAACATCAAACGGGTCGCAGAGCGGGCAGAGGTATCAGTCGGCTCCTTGTACCAGTACTTCAACAACAGGGACGGCCTAATCAGCTTCGCGGTGGAACTCTGTGCGCGTTATCTGATCGACGAGTTCAATCGCTACCGCCCCCTGCTGGTATCCATGCCCCTCCGCGAGGGCCTGGCCGCCTACCTGACAGGAAGCCTGGAATGGAGCCAGATGCAGGTGGGCCTGATCCAGTTCCTCCTGAAGGCAGCCTACGGGGGCGATCCCGAACTGGGTGAGCGCCTCGTGCATCCGGTGGGCGCTGTCCTGCGCGAGATCATGCACGAGATGCTGGCGGAGGCCCAGCGCCGCGGGGAAATCCGTCAGGACATAGACCTCGATACCGCTGCCCGAATTGTCAATACGTTGATGATCGCTGTGGGAGACAGCATGCTGCTCCCGTATTTGAACCGGTACTACCAACTCCTGGAGGACGATCTGCCCCTGGAGCGCCTTCTGCACATTCTGATCAACCTCATCCTGCGTGGTATCGCACCCGCCGCGACCGGCGACCAACCATGAGAGGAGGATCAATGCCAAGAGTCGTGCTACAGGCCGAGGGCCTGATCAAACGTTACGGCGAACTGGTGGCCGTTAACAACCTGAGCCTGGAGGTTCACGAGGGCGAGGTGTTTGGCTTCCTGGGCCCCAACGGAGCAGGAAAGACCACATCGATCAACATGATGTGCGGCCTGCTCAGGCCGGACGCCGGCCGAGTCCTGGTGCACGGCCAACCCATCACTGGTGGCGCAGCCAGCGTTCGCACGCGGGTGGGAATCTGCCCGCAGGAGATCGTCCTCTGGAGTCACCTGACCTGCCTCGAGCAGCTGAGGTTCATCGGGGACATGTACGGAGTGGATGGTCAGGAAGCTCGGCGGCGCGCGGAGCGTCTGCTAGAGGAACTCGGTCTGGAGGAGAAACGCAACAAGCAGGCGCGCACCCTGTCAGGCGGTCTGCAACGGCGCCTGAACCTGGCACTGGCGCTGGTGCATGACCCGGACATCGTCGCGCTCGATGAGCCGGAGGCGGGACTCGACCCCCAGAGCCGCGTCGCGGTACGGGGCTACATCAAGCAGCTTGCCAGAGGCAAAACGGTCATCCTCACCACCCACAACATGGATGAGGCCGACCGTCTGGCCGACCGCGTGGCCATCATCGACCACGGCGAACTGTTGGTGCTGGATACCCCGCAGGCCCTCAAGAGAAGCGTTGGTGAGGGAGACGTGCTGGAGATCAGCGTGACCGGCGACGAAACGAGCCGCGGCCAGGCGTTATCTGCCCTGGCAGGCCTCGACGGTGAGGCTGTCGTCAGCGCTGCCGACGGCGCGCTGCAAGTGCGGGCTCTCAACGTCGTAAACCTGCTGCCCCTCATCGTCGAGAGTCTCGAAGAGGCCGGCGTACCCTTTGGCGAGGTGCGCCTGCGCCAGAACACCCTGGAAGACGTGTTCATCCACCTCACCGGCAGGAGGCTGAGAGAATGACATTCCTGTCCGTCTTCAAGAAGAGCCTGCGAGAACAGTTCCGCAACCTCCTGGTCCTGTTGCTGACACTCGTCTTCGCCCCGGTATTCGTCTTCGCCTACTGGCTGTTCTTTCCGGCCGAGGGCTCTACGGCCTACAGAGTGTTGGTCGTCAACCAGGATGCGGGTGTGGAGATAGATGGGCAGCCTTATCACGCCGGCGCGGAGGTCATAGAGGCCATTACCCAGGTGACGTACGCCAGCGGCAGCCCGCTCCTCAAAGTCCGGCAGGTGTCCAGCGCCGCGGAGGCGGAGGACCTGCTGCGCGACCGCAAGGGGGTGGCCTACCTGGTCCTTCCCGAGGATCTCTCCCGGAAGTTGTCCGCCGCGCGGGCCGGCGACTTAGCTGCGAGCACCGAGTTGCTCTTCGGCGGCGACCTGACCAACCCTTATTATCCTATCGCCGCCATCCTGGCCACCTCGGCCGTCGATTCCTACGTTCAAAAAGCCGTGGGCGCCACGCCGCCTCTGTCCTATGTCGAGCGGCCACTGGGCGGTTCTGGGGCGCGTACCGAATTCGAGACGTATGTACCGGGCATGTTCATCTTTGCCGTGACAATGCTCGTCTTTGCCGCGTCGATGACAGTGGCGCGCGAGGTGGAGGATGGGACTCTGCGCCGGCTCCAGATTACGCGCATGACCGCTTTCGACCTGCTGGGCGGGACCAGCCTGACTCTGGTTCTGGTAGGGATCACCGCGGAGATGCTGGCCTTTGCCACCGCCGTGGCGCTCGGCTTTCATAGCTACGGCCCGCTGTGGGTGGCGATCCTCGTGGGCGCGGTGACCAGCGTCTCGGTGATCGGCGTAGGCATGATCGTCGCCGCTTTCTCCAAGACGGTCTCGCAGGCCTTCGTCATCGCCAACTTCCCACTGGGGGTGTTCATGTTTCTCTCCGGCGCCATCTTCCCCATACCCACCGTCACCCTGTTCGAGATCGCCGGGCAGCCCATCGACCTGTGCGACTTCCTCCCACCCCGCCACGCGGTCATCGCGCTCAACAAGATCCTCACCCTCGGCGCCGGGCTGGAAGAGGTCACGTACGAGTTGGTGGCGCTGGTCCTACTTTCGCTGCTCTATTTTGCCGTCGGCATGTGGGTCTTCCAGCGGCGACATCTGCGGGCGGCGTGAGACACGGCTGCCAGCTCCCTCGCCTGTGAAGAGCGGGTCGGGGGTGATTTGCGGCCAGGGCAGTGGTAAATTCCTTGCCCGCCACTGACCGCTGTGCTATACTGCCATCCCAACGCCATCCCACGGCCAAGCGCCGTCTACCGACACGGAGGACTCCACTGTGACCAAAGACGTCCGAATCCTGCTCGTGGGCCTGGGCAATCTGGGCCGCCGCTTCTGTGACATTCTCGAGGAGAAGGGACCACAGCTCGAAACCGATTACGGCCTCCGCCTCTTGCTGGTGGGCGCAGCCGACAGCCGCGGCTCAGCCTATGACCCCAGCGGCCTCCTGCCCGCTCAGATCTCCCAGATCAAACAGGCCGGAGGCACCGTGGCCGACTACCCCCATGCGGGCAGCGCCACGGAAACCGCCCTCGACCTTGTCCTCAGCCGCGAGGCAGACCTCCTCTGTGAGGCTTCGCCGGTCAACCTGGACCAAGGGGCCGAGCCCGGCCTGAGCTACATCCGGACCGCCCTCCAGAGAGGGCTGCACGTAGCCACTCCCAACAAGGGCCCTCTGGTGCTGGCCTACCGGGAACTGCACGAATTGGCCGCCAGACACGGCGTGCAACTCCGCTTCGACGGGACCGTCGCGGGCGGTCTTCCGGCCATCAATCTGGGGCAGCGGGACATGCGCGGCGCCACCGTCCACCGCATCGAGGCCGTACCCAACCTGGTCACCGGATTCATCATGGAACTACTCGGCGATGGGGCCTCCTGGGAAGACGCTATCGAGCAGGCCCGGGAGGAAGGTTCTTTGGAAGCGGACCCCTCGTTCGACCTGGATGGCTGGGATGCCGCTTCCAAGCTGGTGATCCTGGTCAACGCTGTGATGGGCTTCCCGGCCAAGTTGGACGATGTGGACCTTACCGGCATCCGGGGAATGGGTATGGGTGACGTGCGCGAGGCGCGCGCAGCGGGGCGGGTCTACAAGCTGCTGGCGACGGCGGAGCGCACACCCGATGGTGGAGTTGATCTGCGGGTGGCCCCAACCTTGATGCCCTCGGGCCATTTCCTGGCGGGGCTGGGTCGCAGGCACATGGGGGTGGTCTACCACACGGACATCTACGGCACGATTATGGCCGCCGTAGATGAGCCTACGCCGGTCCCCTCCGCGGCGACGATGCTGCGGGATGTTCTGGATATCTATGTGCACTAGTGCCGGGAGCGAGTTAGTCTTCCTGGCACCAGACTACATCGATCGACTTGCCAGTCACCCCGATGCCCCATTAAGGAAATCGACGACGATTCGATTGAACTCCTCTGGCTTCTCCGTACTGGGCAGGTGAGCCCCCCCGGGGATGAAAACCTTCCTCGCACCAGCAACGCGCCGGTCCAGGGTGTCGGCAATACAGAGGAAGTCGGGCACGTCCAGTTCGCCGACGAGGATCAGCGTGGGGACTTGGAGTTCCTCGAGTCGGTCCATCGCCGGCGGCGCCAGCTCTTGGCGCTCCGCATCCGGGGGAAAGGGCACAGCGAAGACGTCCATCTGCATCCGCCTCACCTGCTCCCGGACCCCGGCATCCACCTGATCCCGCGTGCGAAAAGGTCCGTCCACCCACATGCGGAGGTTCAACTCCGTTGCACCAGCGAGGTCGCCCCGCTCCAGCAGTCTGTCTTCCTCCTGGGAGAACCGCAACAACTCCTCTGAGGGCTGGTGACCGCCCACCGCCGGAGCGCCAAGTATCAGCGCACTCACCATTTCAGAGAATGCCAAGGCGAAGCCGATAGCCACCCGGCCGCCGAAGGACAGCCCGATGACGAACGAGCTCTCTTCACCCAGATGCCTCAACAGCGCCGCCACGTCCCCGTGGTAAGAGAACTGTCCCGAGGGCACCACGGTCCTACCGTATCCCCGCAGGTCGGCTCGAATCACCCGGTACTCAGCGGCAAACTCTTCCCATTGAAGGTCCCACATCCTGCTGTCCCCACCCCGGCGTGAAGAAGCACGAGCGGTCGGCCCTCACCGGCCACTTCGTAGTACAGCTTTGCTCCCTGGACCTCAGCGAAACCGGAATAAGATTGAGCCAACTGCGTCACGATGATTCCTCCTTCTCTACTCAGAAACCCGTTGCAACGATTGTGGCACAACAGTGGCTGCGCCACAAGCGGGCGCCATGCCAACGGAGGCGTGGCCGCTCAAGGAGAACCGTGCTATGATCAGGCACGTACGCGCCTCGTCCAGACCACGCTGCCTTGCGGGCACAAGAGAGCTTCTTCTCATGCCCACCACGCTGAGCCTGAAGACAAACCGAATGGAACTGATCGCCGGCACGGCGGAACTCGTCCGCGCTCACCTCAGCAACCAAGAACGCTTGAGGCTCCTGCTCCGCGCCAGAATCCCCCGCCTCTCACCGCCGACGCACGAGACACAGGAAGCCATGGAGTGTATGGCGCAGGCCCTGGAGAGGGGTCCGGGTCAAACCGGCTGGTGGTGTTGGTACTTCGTCCTACTGGAGGGAGCGACCGGCCACAGGGTCCTCATTGGCGATGGGGGTTTCAAGGGACCTCCTGACGCCGATGGCATGGTGGAGATCGGCTACTCGGTACTCCAATCATACCGGAACCGGGGTTACGCCACGGAGGCGGTGAAGGCGTTAGCAGAATGGGCGTCCGAGCATCCGGAGGTCAGAGGGATTGTCGCCGAGACGAAGAGGACCAACACTGGGTCCATCCGCGTGCTGGAGAAGAATGGGTTCACCCAAGTGGAACCGGGATCGGAGCAGGACCTCATCCGCTTCGAGCTGGCGCCTTAGGAACAGGCCCATGCGTTCCCAATGCCCCCGGAGGGTTCTCCCCATAGCGACAGGCGCCCTACTCGCCCGCCACCTTCCGCGCTCTCTCGTTCATACTCTCGACATACTCGTCCAGCGACACCAGTTCACGGCCCACGATGTCCAGAGTCTCTTTCGAGATCCGCCCTTCTCTCGCCAGTTGCCCGCCCGCCTCGCTGGCGGCCTCCAAGATGTCCTCCACGGGCTCGCCCTGTCGAAGGAAATCCCGAAAGGTCTGCCCGTGGGGCCTGAGCACCGCTCCCACGAATTCTCTGTCAACGTGCCGGCAGAACCCTTTCACCTGACAGAGGAGAGGTTCGAAGTTGCGCATCTCCCACAGGCCGCAGTTGGACACCAGCGCCACCTTGCCGCCCCTCACTGTTTCCTCCACCAGATGTTGGCTGCGGCCACCCCGCACTTCGGCTGCGAGCCGAAGGAAAGATGTCAAACGATCCATGAGGTTCTTCAGGGGACCGCTCAACCCATCGAAGTAAAGTGGGCTGGCGAAGACCCAGACAGCTGCCTCCCGAAGTTTGGGCAGGAGCGCCGCCATATCGTCCTCTTGGACGCACTGGCCCGGAGTCTTGATCCAGCAGCCAAAGCATCCCAGGCAGGGCTTGACGTCTAGATCCCTGGTGTAGAGAAGCTCCACGTCCGCCCCGGCCTCTCTCATCCCCGCGAGAAACGGATCGAGAACCAGAGCCGTGTTGCCCTTGCCCTTGTGGGGGCTGCCGTTGATGGCCAAGACTTTCATAGTGCGCAGATCCTTCACCCCTGTACCGGTATGAAAGGCTCTGCCCCTCTAGACACATTGGAGCTGTTGGCCTAGGTGGGCATTCGCCGCCACTTGACCGACCCGCCCCACCCACATTCTGACCGAATCCCCACCCTTCGGTAGCCGCACGGCATGCCGTGCGGCTACCGGGAAAATCAGCTAGTCATCTTGATGCAGGGACCACCTCAGGGGGTTCTGTTGCACATAGCGGCGGTATCGGTTCAGTTCGCTCGCATCCCGAATGACGTGGTCGTAGTAGCCTCGCTGCCATACCTTCTCACCCGGGGTCCCCCGCATTTCGTTGATCGGCCTCGTAACCGCGGACTTGAGGGATCGGATGATGGTGGAAATCGACCCGGCCACCGGCTTGCCGAACTG
>Ga0180437_10005835_pt1 | contig 16697 bp, 10 predicted proteins | sample SS_ome_4_FD_132410 | JGI IMG/M metagenome (GOLD analysis project Ga0180437, IMG submission 132410) | Hypersaline lake sediment archaeal communities from the Salton Sea, California, USA - SS_3_D_1 metaG | ecosystem: Environmental > Aquatic > Non-marine Saline and Alkaline > Hypersaline >... | reverse complement strand
GTTGTGGTTAAGCGGCAGGAAAAGGTTATATAACCTCATGGGGCTCTTCATGGCTCACTCCATTTGACTATTTCTGTGAATGCAATATACTTCTAAGGTGAGTACAGTATATACCCAGAAGCAGCAGTTGACAGGGACAAATTGGCACAGAAAAAAGACAAGAGGCCGGTTGAGGAATGGTTGGCGAGGAAGGCTTTGGGGCGATTCTGAAAAGACACCGGATAAGGTTGGGGTTGAAACAGAAGGAACTGGCGCAAGCGGTTGCCCTGAGCCCCAGTTATATCTCCAAGCTGGAGCGTGAGGATCGGCCACCTCCTCCACATATCGCGAAACTTCTAGCTAATTTCTTCAGGCTTGAAGGAGAGGAAAAGCTGTCTTTCCTGGAAGCAGCGCGTCGTGTCCGTATTAGACACCTCGAAAGCAAGGGCCTGAAGAAGGCCCCCGCCAGGCTTCAGGCCAGGGTTCCTCCCCTACCCCAAAGGATCAGATCTCCAATCGGGCGGGACAAAGAGATCGAGGACATCATTGATCAATTGACCGAGCCAGAGGTGATCATCAACATCACCGGCGATCCAGCGATCGGCAAGACCACGGTCGCCCTTGAGGTGGCCCACCGTTACCGAGACCAGGAACGGCTTGTTTTGTGGGGAGATGCCCGTGAGGGAACCGCCGAGGGTGTAGCCCAGGTCGAGGCCCTTATTTGGAACTCGATAGTTGGAGGGCCCGTGCCGGATAGCGAGGTGCAAAAGAAGAAGCGCCTTTCGGCTGCGGTAGGGGAATATAAACCTCTCATTGTGCTGGACAACCTGGAGTCAGCCAAAGAGTTCACTGAGATCCTGGATTTCGCCAGGCAAATCGGCGAGGCAACGTCCGTATTGATTACCTCCCGGCGATGGATACCTGCTGGCATCGGGGACAACGTATCTCTTTTCGAACTGTCTGAACATGAAGGTATCCGGCTATTCGAGAAGGTAGGAGAAGCCTACGGGAGGCGACCGGTAACTGAGAAGGATCACCTGGCCATTGAGGTCATCTGTAAGGATTTCCTGGCGGGACATCCTGGTGCTATCGAAATTGCCGCTTCTTTGTGGAAAGGATGGCCTCTGGAAGCCATCCTGCGCGGTCTCAAACAGAGAGCAATGGAGACCTTAGAAGACCCGCACCGTACGGATATAAACCGCAGCATGCGCCTTTCAATCGGACTATCCTATGACCTTCTGCACGAGGAGAATCCAGAAGCCTGGGAGCTATTCCCGCGCCTTTCTGTCTTCCAGGCTAGCTTTTCTCACCGGGCGGTGGAGGCTGTAGCTGGCATCACAGAAATACTGCCAGCCCTGGAGTTCCTGGTTGATCGCTCGTTGGTGAGGTTCGACGGGAGACGTCATAGCCTCCACGCGGTGGTGAGGGAATTTGGCTTAGAGAAGCTGGGAGAGGCGAGGGGCGAACATGAACTGAGGGCGGCTCAATACTTCCTGGATTTCGCCCAAGAGCACGAGTCTGATTTTGACCGCCTCGACGAGGAGAAAGGCAACCTTTTCGCTACGATGGATTGGGCAGAGGCCCACGAGGAGCATCGTGGAATCGCCCTTGAACTTGCTTCGGAGCTAATGCGCTTTATGGACAATCGTGGCCTGTGGGCAGAGAACTTGCGGAGAATGCAAAGAGCCCTGGAAATCGCCGAATTGGTCGGGGACAAGCACGAGATCATGTTTCGCCGTTTCTATCTGGGGATTTCCTATAGGTTCATGCGTGACGAGAAGCATACCAAGAAGCTATTCGAAGATGGGCTCACGCTGGCTCGAGAAATCGACGATCCACGGGCTGTTGGCCTAGCACTCTTGCTTCTGGCAGACTATGAATTTGCAGCACAAAACTATCTCCGGGCTCGCGAATTAGGCGGTCAGAGCATCCAGTTTCTTGAGAAGACTGGGGCTAAGTCTCTAGTCTGCAGCGCCTTCCGCAGCATCGGCAAATGCGAGAAAGCATTGGGAAACTTCGATGAAGCATATTCCTACTTTGAGAAGGCTCTAGCTTTGGCACGGAAACTCGAGGACACCAGCGACATAAGCAGTGCCCTAGTCGAGCTTTTCGAACTAGATGTTGAAGTCGATAGATTAGCAAGTGCGGAGGAGAAGGCTCGAGAATATGAGAAACTCGCTCAGCTGACGAACGATCCATTCTCGAAGGGAATGGCCTTACTTATATGGGCTGAATTAATGCTGGCAACCTCAGGCCCTGAGGCAGCCAAAAGACATGTCTTGGCAGCGGTTTCCCATTTCGAGAAGGTAGGGTCGCCAGCAGAAACAGTCACGGCACGAGAGAGCCTTGTGGAAGTCGCGGAATGCCTCAACGATCTCCCTCTGCAAGAGGAACAATTAACGGCCATCGCCCGCGCGTTCTCAGACTTTGGTGCTAACAAAGAGGCAGCGTCTGCCTTCTACAGGTTGGGGCTGGTGCAAGAAGAATTGAACAAACCAAGGGATGCAACGAGGTCCTACGAAAGAGCGCTTTCACTGTACAGCTCACTGGGTATGCTTGGCGATCCCAGAGCAAAAGAAATGACCGAGAGACTGGAGAGGATTCGTACGCAGGTTAGCTGATATAAGAGAAGTGATAGCCGACGTAATCGTTTGTGCCTTCTTATCTGCCTTGCCTTTTTCGGCCCAGATCGGAGTGCTGAGATCAGAGGATGGATGCTCTCAACAGGGATTTGCTATAAGAGGCAAGGGGTAGTATAATATTTGCAGAGCTGCAAAAAGCGCACTTCAGTGCAAGTAAAAGGGGATCAACAGAGTGGCGCTCTGCGAGATCCCAGTACTAGCGCCTCACCCCCTGTAGGGGAGGAAGTAAGGTTGGTCAGAGACCTTCTACCGCCGTTATCCTCAATGTAACTATCTGTTCATCTTCTCTTCTGCATAGCTTGCTGTGTTACAACGGTCCCAACCTAAAAAGCCTTATGGCTGTTGCGGAGCCCAAGGCAGGGCCAGGACGGTGGGAGCATCTTAGCGAGGGCAGGATAGCATAAAGGCCGTCCACGCTTAACACGAGCAAGGTTATGATCCACACCAGCACATGAGGAAAGAGATGTCCTTCGACATAATTCTCATCGTCGGTCTCTACATTGCCTGCGAGTTGATCGCCAACACCACTGCCGGCAAGCCGGTGGTCCTTCTCGGCAACATCACCGTACCGGCGGCGGTTTTTATCTATGCCCTCACGTTCACCCTCATTGATCTAGTCAACGACCGACTTGGGAAGGAGGGGGCACGGTACGTCGTCTATGTGGCTTTCCTGGCGAATCTGCTGTTGGCCGCTTACTCTCAGTTCGCCATCTGGCTCCCGCCTGCGCCGTTCTATGGCGAGGAAGGGCAAGCTGCCTTCGCCGGCGTGTTAGGCTCGACCTGGCGAATCGTGGCGGCCAGCTTGATTGCATATTTGATCAGCACACTGATTGACGTGCATGTTTTTGCTTGGTGGCGGGAGCGGATAAGGAAATACCGCTGGGCGAGGGTGTTGATCAGCAATGCGGTGTCCACGCTGATTGACAGTATTGTGTTCATTACTATTGCCTTCTTAGGCGTGATGCCCGTGTTGCCTCTGATTGCAGGGCAATACGTGGTGAAGATGGCGGTGACATTGGTCAGCATTCCGCTGATCTACGCAGTAAAGGCACGTCGGATCCCGCTAACGGCCTGACAGAAGGCAACGTAGGTTGCGACCTATTACCGATCCGTAACCTCCGCTACACGCGGTTATCGCCAGGCCTTGAATACCTCGTAGAACCATCACGGGAAACCGTATTCAGAGCAATCGTTTGCTGTACCTGTGTTTTGAGCCGAGAGGCACCAAGATGTCTGTTGACTTTTCCTTCCAGAGGCACGAAAGCACAAGGGTACGCAGTGGACTCTTGAAATTGGGGGACCTCAATCTCGAGACTCCAATACTGTGGCTAGGTCAGCAAATCTATGGCGTTCCTGAGCCATGGACTCAATTTGCTGGCATATCCGGTATCATGGTTAATGCTTCCGAGGTTTTATCATACGCTCGTCCCCAACAAGGTATTCATGAATTCTTGAGCTGCCCAGGGATACCAGTCATGATGGATTCGGGCGGCTTTCTTTTTCTGAAGAAGAAGTGCCTCACGGTTACCCCCGATGATATTTTGGAGCTCTATAGATCATCAAAACCCGATATTGGAGTTATCTTGGATCACCCGTTAGATCCCGAGGAAACAACTAAAGTCAATAACAGACGGTGGCAGAAGACTTTGGAGAACACTCGTCGAATGATAGAGGGGAACAGTGGTGAATTGGCCCTTATGCCTGTAGTGCACGGACACACCTTGGACGAAGTACGTGAGGCTTGTGAAGCGGTCAAAGCAGTAATGGAAACCAGACTAATCGGCATTGGCAGCCTGGTCCCTTTGATTAAGGGTAATAGCACATCGAAGAAATTCGGCGATCCAAATCGATCTAAAACAGCAACAACCGGCCGCACAAGCGGCATGGCTAGCAGACAATTCCTGATCGAGGCTGTCAAACTGGTGAGAGAGGAGTTTCCGGATGCGTTCCTGCATGTGTTTGGAATCGGTAGCGTGACGACGATGCACTTAATGTTTAGTCTGGGAGTTGACTCTATTGATTCGATTAGCTGGAGGCTGAAAGCTGCCTTTGGCATGATACAATTGCCTGGTGTTCCAGACAGATATCCTAGACCAAAAAAGTCAACAAATAAGACACGTGCCGTCCTATCTGCTAGCGAGGGCCAGATCTTGATCCAGTGCAAGTGTCCAGTCTGTGTTGAGTTGTCATTGGAAGAGAGAATAGAGGTATTGGATAATTCCTTTAGAAAGCGGGCAATCCACAATGCCTGGACATTTGTGCAAGAGGGAATGACATTCAGGGAATACGCCAAACAAAGTCACAATAGTCTAGAGCAATTTGTGGAAGACAGGCTGCAACGTAGCCCAATGCGCGTATTCTTGGACCAAGCCTTTGGCAGCTAGCCTACTTGGAGGGCGCTGTGTTCAGCTACCTTGAGAAAGTAATCCAAGATCTGAATTGGGATCAACTCTGGGAGTGTTTGCCTAATACCGTGGCGAAACTACAGAATGCTTTGAGACAGAAACATGTGGTCTTTTTGTCTTATCCCAACATTCCGCCTCTGTTTGAGCAAGAGCTGCTTGAATCTCTGGCTCGGAAGCTCAATAGTACGCTCTCAGAAACTGTAGTTGTGGGATGGGAGCCGTCGCCAGATGCGACTGACAGGATTCGCTTGATTCGACACCCAACCTCAGATCAGATTCGTGAGATAGCTTATAACATCATCCGGGACGTGCTAGAAAGCAGAGGTGAGAATCGATTCCTACTCTTTTGCAGCGAGCAAGCGATATCTTATATTCGGAATGACATTCGATCCTTTGAGTTTGTGAGCGAGTTGGCAGAGATGATAGGAACCGTGGAGGACGACGCTCAACGTGTTGAACAAGCTATCTCTGAGGTGAGCGGAGCTGAGCTACCGGGGTATCGTGAGACCAATTTGGCAAATATAGTCCTCGCCATTGCTTTGCTTCGCGATTGGTGCCGGGAAGAACGCACAGAAAGATGGTCGGCCGACCTCATTGAAACAGTGGCCGAATCGACGTTGGTAATAGATAGACGTGAGCCCTTCACAGTGCTTCCATACAACAAGCTCCTTTCTTTACCGTCGCCGCTTGTACACCAACTTGCTGTTCCCAATGGTATCTTTCCTAGACTGCTAGAAATCCCAAGATTCGAAGGAGACTATTACTACTTCTCTATCTTTCGCAACTGGGTTACCCGTGATGATTACAATCTAGGGGCTCTAATTGATCGTCTCGCTTCTGAAGCCAACAGCGCGAGTTTCGCTAATCGCGTCAAGGCTCTTCTCGCTTACTCACATTCTCCTTATTGGCTCGACTGTGTAGGTGCATTGCAGAGAATATACTTGCGATGGTACGCTCGAGAACGGTCAGAACCTCGTTTGCCTATGAGTTTGGATCTTGAGGAGGATGTTCAGAACTGGCAGCGGGTAAGTAGTTTATGCCGGAAAGTATACCGCTACTTAACTGACGATGATGTCAATCTTGAAGAGGCGCGAGAATGGCGGTCAATAGCAGAACGACTAGAACCTCACGCCTTTGTGCTATTCCTGCTAGATGATTGGATAGGCTACTCCACCTGTCGCAGCGATTTACGGGAAACTTATGATTTTTACCGAGAAGCGGCGCTACTTGATGACTCCTTTAGACGTGTTCATCAAGCAAACATAGCTTTGAAAGTCCTTGAGAGCCAACTTCTCTTCCACATCTTGATGCCACGGGCTGCCGGCATCGATGAAGATTCTAAACTTCTCTCGTCTCTAAGCGGGGTATTTGGAGTAGCAATGAAACGAAGTTTGCTCGATCAAACCGAAGCAGGTAAACTGGCAGCCCTAGCTGAAGTCCTCGCGAAACTGGATCCTATCTACACCTTTGCCTTGGAGAAAGTCCATGAGCGTCGCGAGGTCAAACGATATTTGAAAAAGGCCGAGGATCTGGCATCAGATGACCTGCCAGCTATGGTTGACTTATGGATAGAGGTGTGTAGGAGATTTCAATACGGAGCCATCCCTGCTGACTCAGAGATTGCCCCACGCGCTGCCAACAGGTATATTGAGCTCACGGACCGTTTGATAAAAGATTATCAAGAGTGTGTTAAGGGGACAAACGACCAACAGATATCTAGATATGACCTTATTTCTACGACGCTCGATGAACTGATCAGTATGAGCAGCAACTTTGACCAAGTGTTCCTTCTCGTTGTAGATGCCTTTTCCTATGTTGAGTGGAGACGATGTCGCGAGCAATTCTTGAGTGCGCTGGATAGAGACAACGTTGAGATACAAGACGAGTACCGACTATCGGTTCTTCCTACCATAACCCCGGTTGATACTACCGCGATATTCACCGGATATCTACCTGCCCAGACTGGATTGTTCGGCCAAAGAATTGTCGATGCGCAGGACGTTCAGTACACACTCATCGCTCAGCACAAGGATTGCGACCCAGTGAGAGTCATATACGGCCAAGATACTCGGTACGCTTCTGCCATCAATAATGATGACGCCCCAGACGTAGAGGGAGAGCAGATTGATTACCTTGTAGTGAACCATCGCGCCGTCGCTGCTGCCTTCCCTGCTGTGGATAAACGACATTCCTTTTACCTACTTGTCAACGAAAATCTGGCCGGCACCCCACTGACGTATCTGCATGCGAAGTTGGGCAAGGTGGCAAGAATAGATCTAAGGCAATCCCAAGTACTAAGGGCAGCCAGAGAAATCAGAGGTGTTCTGGATAGAGGACAGATCCAGGAACATATGCCAATTGTCATCTACATTCCCAATTTTGATGAAGAAGGGCACAACAAAGTCGTCGATGAGGATGATTGGCAAGGTTATTATGACTTTCAAGCTTTGAAACTCCAAAAGGATCTTGTCGGCACTTTGGTAGATTTCGCTGAACGACAGTCTGGACGATCCATCATTGTTCTGACAGCGGATCACGGCAAGTTTACAACTTATGATCAAGACATCTTGAGAACGGCCGCTGATTTGCATTGGTTGGACGTACGGACGGAGGTCATGCGCCTAATCAGTGAAGTCGTGCCGTCAGAAGATTTCAGGATGGATCGCGGAGGCAAGTATTGCAACTTCTGGATACCACAAGAACAGCTGGCTGAGGTCAGGCGTCGCATTGAACCTGTACTGGCCCGAGCAAACGATGTTATTGCCCTGATAGGAGCCAGCCAAATCAGGAGCTTCTTTCCGGGAACCCCAATTAGTACCTGGCAACATCCGAACATTGTCTTGATTTCCAAGTACGAGTTCAGCCCTGCACGTTCAGAGCAACATCAGCATGGAGGAGCTTCGTTAAGCGAGCTGGTGGTTCCCTTTATCAAGTTTATCGTTGACGGGAGGAGCTAAATGCCTAGGAAAGCAAGGGCCCTGGGAATGATAGATTACATGGCGTATGAAGGAATTGCGTACCTACTGCCTTTCATTCGAGATAACACGCCCTCACAGGAAGAATTGGATGCCTTTTTCTCTAGTCTGAATCAAGATCGCGAGGGCGAAGGTCTGCCGAAGATCACCTATCAAAGCGGCAACTATGATATTCTCTACTTCATCTCTAAGAAAGTACCGCTAGTCGTTCAGAATGACGAGAGACTTTATCAACTGACTGATGAAGGGAAAGAACTCTGCTCTTTGCTGGGCACGGAAACGTTCAAAGAACGATTTTTCAGCCTTCTGAGCATTTACTCCAAGCAGAACTTCACATATTTCAGCCAGATCCTGGTTCAGCTCCGGCTGCATTTTCGGAATGTAGGATCGAAACTAACTCGTTCAGAATGGGACGCCTTGGCAAGAGGGGTTTGTGGAAACAACACCTATGCAATCAAAGGTAGCTTCGCGCTCTTGGAAGGCTGTAGCGTACTAGTACAGACCCAAGAAGGCGACTTTGTTATCCAGCGAAGATTGTTCCAGGATGAAGGTGCATTGGACAGACTGGTCTTAAAGAAAATCATCGAATTGAGGGAGAAGGGAACCAGGGAAGTAGATCAAGTCAGACAAGAACTGGTAAAGGAGCTTCCTATTTCTGAAAACGAGTTCGACTCGATTCTCAAGCGTCTGGAAGCCAGGCGTGAAGCGTTCATCAAGCGGACAAGAGGCGGTGACTTCGTTGAGTAGGATCAATCAAATCTGGGAACATCTTCAAGCAAACCGGCTCTCGATAGTGGAACTGTCCAAGTGGGGAGACTCAGTGTTTGAGTTATGCTCACGTTTGGAACAATTTGGAGGCAAATGGCAAATCGTCTTTTGGGAGACCTTGGATGATCACTCGAAGTGGCACCTGTCTAACTATGATATGAAACTCAATACGATCTTCGTCGCAGAGACTGACGAAGAAATCGATATCAAAGGCGCCTTGGAGCACAGCGGACAACATCTGATCGTTTTCTGTGTGCTTGGGGCTCCCAGGTCTCTGGGCAAATTGGGAACTGATGTATACGCTGACTACTACGTGGCTTTGGGAGGGTGATTATGAGCGAAATAGCGAAGGCCAAGAAGATTCTGTACGAGCTGCTGAGGGCGACCTACTACCCTGCGTTGCTGGAAAAAGCAAAGCATCATGGCCTACAGCTGTCGGAAGAGTGTCGCTTCGTACCCCTTGATGTTAGAGAGAATGCGATAGATTGGCTCACAAACAAGTATCAAAACAAATATGGTCCTGTGGGGATTTATGTAGGCGATTATGGTGTGGGAAAAACAACTGTGCTATATCAGCTTATGGAGATGATGCGGAGCGGAGAGCTAACATATGGGGATCGCCAACTCTACCCGATAAGAGTGGAGCTCCAATCTCGTAGTAGTATGCGTCCAATCCTTGAGGAGATATTCGGGCGTATTTGTGACGAATTAGGGGAGGATTGGTTTGTTGAAGCCTACAATGACGTTAAGGAGCGCTACATTCACAGAGAATTTCACACTCGCGATACCGATAGCTACGAGGATATCTTAGTTGAGCTGCTAGAGATCCCGGTTGCTGCGATCCAAAGGGGGCAGCTCAACGAATACCTCGAGCATATCGCGCTAAGGTTTAGACAACAGACCTCGAAAGCAGTGGCTTTGATCATCGATGAGCTCGAAAAGACCACCAAGCTTGCAGAGCGCCCAGGGAGCGAGAATGATCCGGTTTTCAACTTTGTTGCCAGGCTAGTGGAACAAAGCGTCCATAGCTGGGATCTCGAGTGGCAGGACGAACCTGCCTTCGCACTTGTCTTCAACATCATCGATTTGGACGAATTTGCGAAGTTGAGACTTATTTATCCTGATACTGAGGATCGGTATGAGCCACTGAGCAAGGATCTCAACCTGAACAGAGAGCAGGCCAAAAAGCTGATGATGAAAATGCTGAGAGAGTATTCCCTTGCTATCTTGGATAAACTGGGGACCGCGGTTCAGCGTTCCGAAGCTTTGATCGCGTGGAAAAAGGCTCTCGCGAGTAACCCCAATTGGGACGATCCTCTATACTCGTTCCCTTTCAACAACAAGGCACACAACTATCTTGTGAACAGGGTATTGGCGGCGACAGAGACGGGAAAAGTCGTCAGATTCAGATCCTATCAGTTCCTTGCACGGGAACTGGTTGACTTGTGGAGTGGTCAAGAGGAAATTGACATCAGATTTCTTATCCGAAACGCGAAGACCCTACGCAACAGGGCGCTTGGTAGCCCAGTGTATCTACAAGGCATTCAAATAGGCGCTATCCTCGATGATGAAGAACTTGTAGATCTCCTCAGAGAGAGTTGTCAAGACCTCTCCAGAGTCGATCTGGAAGTGCTATCCAGCATCGTTCGACAGGCTATACTGGAGTCTGTCGAACCAAGACACGCGATTCAAGCCCGGGATGCAGAGAAGCTTGAACTGCCGATCGCCGATCTGGATGAAGACCAACTCCGGTCAGTCTTTGAAGGCGTGGCTAAAGAAGATGTGGGATTTTTGAGCGTGTTGGCAAGTGGGGACGTCCTTCAAGTGGATGTGGAAGCACTTCTAGATGCTCTCAGTCAAGAGGAGAGACGCGATCTCACGAGAAGCGAAAAGGTTAAGAAAATACTGAATTCCTTGATAAGCGATGAGGATGAGAGATTGGTCAGAGATGTAGCCCCGTTAGAAGTGTTAAAAGGCCACTTCATTGCGGACGGATGGTCAGATACAGAGTTCTTGGATGAGAGCCAAACTGTACTAGTGCTGGCTGGGAAACGTGACCAACACTACACTTCCAAGATATTCCTTGGCTTCGAGGAGCAGGAAGCAGAGATCTCGAAACTTGTGACTGAAGCAGTAGCGTATGATCCGGGAATAGTGCTCAAACCGGGGGGCAGAGTATGCACTGTGGTTGTATATTTGTCCAATGGAATGGAAGAAGCGGACACTCTGACACAGAGGCTCACCGACTACTTCTCCGACCAAATGTCTCAGCAGATAGTAGCTGATGTAGCTGCCGTTCTCAGCGAGGACGAGCCATTCGCGGCGTTCAAGCAGGCCCTCAAGATTTGGGCATGGATCTCCCTGAATGGACAAGAAGACCAGTTTGCAGATGTTCAAAAGTCCCTCAAACGTCTCGACAGCGACGTCAAACTCAGTCAATCTCAGCGAAGTTCCTGGATTGCGAAGAAGTTGGGCTTTTCCTACCCACATGGCAAGGTGGAGAGTATTTGTCGTCTCATGAGGGTTTTGCGAGCAATCGATAAACTCGGGCGAAGGATGGTATTCTACGAACCGCAAGATAGGGATGCCTTCGAACTAGCGACGGAGCAATTAGCCAGACCACCAAGAGTAAAAAGCGTGATTCTGAAACCAGCAAAAGAGTGGAATGAAGACGAGCAGGAAGGAGCCCCATATTGGATCGAACACGAGGATTTTCTTGACAGATCAGGAGAGATAGCAACGATTGACCGTGTGCCCAATATTCAAGACGTAGTTGATAGGATTGAGACCCAACTTAAGCAGACCAAGGAAGAAACCCTTGACATCAGAAGCGTAGAAGAGTTGGTTTTTGGCCCCGGTGTCAGTGTTACTCCGCAGGGACAAGCCTTACTGCACCTGTTGCTAACCCTTGGCGCTAACTGGGGCAAATGGGTCGTGAATGATGATTTGAACTCGTTCAGTGACATCACAATAGAGCTAGAAGAACCACAAATTGAAAGACTTCGCCAACAAGTCCAAAAGCAGTCGTGGGAGAAACTTAAGTTGTGCGTCGTCGGATATGCCATAGCAAGTGAAAATGAAGAGAAAGGTTCCATACACAGGCAGGCAAAAGAATTGGCAGATTTTTTGCCAAAGATTACCAAGGCCAAAACAAGGCGAACACTGGAAGACTATCAGAGCCGGATTACGGATATAGAACCACCTAAGTTAAGACCTGCTCAGGTTGATATCTCCATAGTCGAATCTATGGAGGATCAGCGCCCGCGTGTTGGCGAGTTCGTGGCCAGCCTATCAAGAGTGAGTAGTGGGCCAGAGCTTTTTGCAGGAGTTCTATCTAGACCAATCAAAGTCTTCTTAAAGAAGCTAGAGAGGGACATAGAGGGCGTAGTCCTAACCCAGAAACTTCGGGCCATGTATGTCAATTGGAAGGACACTGAATACACCGGGGCTCCCAAGCAGGAACTACTGCTTGAAGTCGAGGCTAGGAACAACTTGCTCAGGCAAGATGAAAGTTGGGAGACTACGCTGGCAGCAGGATTCGAGAAGCAGTTGACAGAAAGGATACAACAGTTCGCAGCCCACTTCGATCAGCGATTCAATGCGGCTGTCAGCTTTGTGGAGACAGAAATAGCAGACATAATCGCCCCAAGCTGGCGGGCTGAGTACAGCGAGCGGGAGCTTGAAGATCTGAGAAGTGAGCTTAGTGCATTGTCAGAAGAGATTGAAGAAGCAATAGATGACATGACGTCCCGTTTGTCAAAAGCAATTGACGAGGTGACACGCGGGCTAGATGGAAGCGAGTTTGGTAATCGGGATGTGGAGGCACGTCGTCATAGAGACAGTCTAACGGACGACAAAACAGCACTCAAAGAAGTGGAAGACATACTCGGCCGCGGGGTGTTTAGAACGATTCAAAGGGCCCGTGATGACCTGGAAGCTTATACCAAGTTCTGGGATGACTGCCAGGCTGCCCGGACCGAGGAGCTGAGAAGTTGGAAGGACCAGAATCCCCACATCCCTGTCACACTTGACGACATCAAGTCATCCATAGGTTTCGCAAGAGAGGACATAGTATCTCTGATGAGCAAGCTTTCATCAGAAGGTATTGACATTCTTAGAGCTTTGGCACATCCTGAGGAATATGGAGACCACTTGCGTAGACTTCTGGCGATCTTTGCTGCGGCTGCTTTTCTGACCAGGGAAGAACAGGAAGGAGAAATAGGAGAAGGATAGTATGAAAATCATTGGGAGAATTGAGTCAAAGCAACGTCAGTTGCAGGATCGCTTCGCGATTTATCTTGGAAGAGTCTTTGAACAGGTTGATGGTGGTGAGAACGGTAAGGTTGTCTTGACCGATAATGCTCTACTCGACATCAATGAACCCCACATGATTCTAATATGTGGTAAGAGAGGCTACGGAAAGAGCTACACGATGGGGGTCTTACTCGAGGAACTCCTTAAACAACCGATAGAAGTCCAAAGGACATTGTCCGTTTTGATTGTTGATTCTATGGGAGTATTCTGGACCTTACAGCAGCCCAACAGGAAGCTGACACCTAAGGATCAGGAAGAGTGGCGCGTTGAGAGCCGTGGGTTTCCGGTCACTGTTTACTATCCATATGGGCTGAAAGACCAATATGAGCAGTATAGCAGTTTCTTCCATCGTGGTTTCAAGCTGTATCCATCGGAACTCGAGGTGACTGACTGGATGTATCTTGTAGATATTGAGGAGAGTCAAGCGCAAGCCGGGATACTAGTGAAGCTCTTGACGCGAATTCGCAAGGCCTATGGCGGTTATTTTGGCATGTCGGAACTCTTGAATGAGCTCCAGCAAGTGGATGCTCCGGAAAACATCAAGGGCGCGCTTGAGCGCAGGCTGACTGTGGCTCAAGCATGGGGTATTTTCAGTGATAAAGGGGAGAGAATCGAGGATTTGCTTGAACCCGGTAGAACAACCATAATTGATCTAAGTGGCGCTGGTGAACTTTCATGGAACGTCCGAACTACGTTAACCGCTATTCTTCTCAGGAAACTGTATAGCCGCCGCACGTTTCATCGGAATGAAGAAGAACTCGCTAAGATATTTGGCGAGAACGTCGAGTTGCAGTTTCCACTTATTTGGTTCTTCTTGGACGAAGGACACATATTCGCGCCCATGGAAAAGCATACCCCTGCCACTGAGCCTCTCTTGGAGTGGGTCAGACAAGGACGACGGCCAGGCCTGTCGCTTGTGATGGCAACACAACAGCCAGGTGCATTGGACCGACGAATCCTCGCTCAGTGTGATACTCTTATTGTGCACCGTCTGACAGCTGGCAATGACTCCGTTGCTATAGCCAAGAAGATATCAGAACTGCATGACGCAAAGTCGATCAGCCATTATATGAGGTTGCTCCCAAAGGAGCCAGGATACGCAGTTGTGCTCAATGATTTGACTGAGGAGATAGTCCCCGTAAAGATAAGACCACGGCAAAGCTGGGACGGGGGTGGAAGCGCAAAGCTGGAAGAGTATGTGGAATATGCCTGACAGCGTGTTGCCATCCCATTGTCAAGGAGGCAGTCATGAAACTGAGTGCAGACTGGAGAACAGAGATCCAAGACATGTGGGGAATACAAATCTTGGAGAGCATAGAGTGTGCCCCCCAAGGTGCCTTATGGACGACCAGATGTTCTAAAACAAAGAGCGATGTGGCTCGTGGGAGACCCAAAGATTTTTACGTTTCTCCTGTTAACAAGTTCTTCTACAGATGGGCTGAGGAGCAGGGAGTAAGATATGGGGTCTTGTCCGACAAATACGGGCTCCATCTTGACGATGAGGAATTAGAGCATTATGATTTACATCCAAGTGTGCTGACAGTTTCAGACAAGCAAAGACTGGGAAGGCTGATTCAGCAGAAAGCTTCTGAGGCTGGCTTCGACAGCGTTGTGTTTTACAGCCCCTCACCTTTGATGAGTGTACCGTATTTCGAAATGTTGTGCTATTCTGGACTAGAAATCTTTTACACAACGAGGTTGGGGTTCTCAGCCAAATGCCTGGATTAAGAAACAGTGAGCTGTAGTTAACAAGTGCTCCGGTTCTTTCTTACAACATAGATTGAAGGCCAGGAAAGGTCGGAGCCATTGACGCCGCTGAGGCCCTGGTAAATCGAAGTAAAGAAGAACAGTCGGGGTTGGAGATAGCTGCGGTTAGCTGGCTTGGGCGCGGTTTTCGCGATAAAAATCGGTCTATTTCGGTATTTTTCGTAAAAAAAGAATGGTTTATGTCATAACTTGAGGAAGAAGGACCGTGCTTTCTGAAAGCACGGGAGAAAGCACGGTTGTTTCTCTTTCTTCCCCTGGTCCTCAATGTCCTTTTCCCTCCAGAAACAACACGTCTTCCTTGCCGGAGCTCCCCCAGAGTATACCCCTCTGCGCCTCTGCAATACCCCTCAATTCTTTCGCAGAAATGCCTCTCTGAGGGCCTGTAATGCCCCTGGAAGCGCTTCTACCCCCTCAAAGGTACTTCTCACCTGTCTCCTCCCAGAAAACGGCAATAGAGTCTCTCTAAGGAGGCTGACAAGTAGACTTTAAGCCTGTCCGAGAGAAAGGTTGAGGAAAGCCAATCTCCCCGACAACTCGTTGAAACAACCCAATATGCGGCAACTTTTGGCCCAGATCAAAAAGTTGGGCGATCTTTAGTTGGGTCTTGACAAAGTCCTTCATTTTTGTCTAAAGTGATTATAAGATGGCTATGTACGAGGCGTTTTTCAGACTCAACGAACGACCGTATTCAATCTCGCCTGATCCCCGCTTTCTCTACCTGGCGCCCGCCCATAAGGAGGCGTTAGGAAAGTGTACTTATATGATCACCAACAAGATCGGGCCTGTCTACATCACCGGCCCCATCGGAAGCGGAAAGACCACCATCGCCCGGCGGATCTATCAGCAGTTCAACGACGATGACCAATTCATCACGGCTATGCCCATCGCGCCCAATCTCAGAACGGCCAACGCTTTTCTGCGCACCATTATGCAGGAATACGAGGTAAAGACGGCCCGGAGTTACGATCAATCCCTCAGTAACTTCAGCGAGTTCTTGAAAGATCAGTATCGAGGTGGAAAATCCCCCGTCCTCCTTATTGATGAAGCCCAAAACCTGAATACCGACATGCTTCGGCTCGTTCATTTCCTTCTCAATTATGAAACGAATACGCAAAAGCTGCTCCAGATTGTATTATTTGGGCAGAATGAGTTGGCGACCAAGATCGAGCACTTCCCAGAGTTGAAGAGTCGCATGTTTCCCAGTGCTTTGGCTGCTCTCACCAAGGATGACACGGAGGCCCTGATCCAGTTTCGCTGGCAGGTGGCTGGCGGAGACCAGCATCCCTTTGATGAGGCCGCCCTGGGGGCGATTTTCAGGCTTTCGCTCGGTCTGCCCAGAGAGGTTTGCAAGCTTTGTGACCTGGCTCTCCTCAGGGCCTACCATGATAGAAAAAAACAGATAGATCGAGCGGTTATCCAGGCAATCGCTGGCGAGCTCAGGCTGAGCGACGGAAACCAGGGTAATCGCTCCTCTGTGAAGAAAGGCTCTGCTGGAGGAAAATAATGGGAAAGATGTTCGCTGATCTCTATAACGAAACCAAAGCCCCACCGAGGGCTGTGTCCAAATCAGTCAAGCCTGGTTCCGAGGCTAAAGTGGAAGAAGCAAGTCCCCTTCCCTCAGAAAAAAAGGCACACGTCCGGGTCAGAAACAAGAGAGCCCATAAGCCAGTTAGTCGGTTAGCCAACAAGTCAACCAGTAAGCAAGTCAGGCAGCCGACCGACCAACCAGTTGACCAGTCAACGGACCTGTCGACAATGCTGTCAACCATCCGGTCAACGGATAGAAGGGTCAGCCGCCCAGTGGCCTTTTACCTGAGCGAAAGGCAAAACGAGATCCTCGACATCTT
>Ga0180437_10005831_pt1 | contig 16706 bp, 16 predicted proteins | sample SS_ome_4_FD_132410 | JGI IMG/M metagenome (GOLD analysis project Ga0180437, IMG submission 132410) | Hypersaline lake sediment archaeal communities from the Salton Sea, California, USA - SS_3_D_1 metaG | ecosystem: Environmental > Aquatic > Non-marine Saline and Alkaline > Hypersaline >... | reverse complement strand
CTTGATCAATAAGAATCGAACCTGTAGATATGGCATCAACGTGCTGCGCTGCTTGTCCAAGAAGCATAATCGCTCCGCTGCCATACTGTTTGTCAATTTGTGCGAATGTTACCTCGAGAGCATGTTTTTTTGCATCCCGATTATCATGCTTTTCTACTTCCTTTTTACTCTTCATTTGTGGCTTTTCTGTTCGTTTCATACTGCATTATCTTCTGTTGAAAAGGGTAATGTTTCACTAGTCTTTATTATAGCATTTCTGTACAAAGAAGCAACAAAACCGGTACCTATAAGGTTAAACTGGGTCCATCTCAACCTGGAGGCTGCTTCAGGTTGCTTTTCCTTGATCGTCGCCTCTTCTAGGGGTTTAATCGCATCAAGATATATCAGATAACCATGTTCATCATCTTGATGAGTTAGAGCGGTTCCAGCCTTCTCTAACTGCATCATCATGTCCACCGGAATTCCTTGTTTTTTAAGTTCTTCCAGCTTATCCGTATCAGCAGCCGCTAACCAGTCAGTTTTTTTGAATGATGCCCCAACGGTCTTTGCTACCTCATTTAATGGCGTTGAAGCTACTTTTGCGCGCAATTCATTCAATTCTTTATTTAGTCGCTTGGCGGCTCGATCACGATACAGATTATCGGTGACATTTTTTTCAATTGTTTTCAGCTCAGGTGTATATTTTTTCTGAATATCGGTCAGTTGAACTGCAACACCGATAGCGCCCTCAATATAAAAACCAACACCATCCTTTTCAAGGCCAAACAACTTCTGCGCTAATTTTGACTTATCTTTCTCCAAAGACCCTACTTTTTCAGAGGCGCCACCACGTTTTTTGATGAATTCTTGGAGCTCTTCTTGAGTAACTTCGCCATCCTCAAGCAGCTCCTTCATATCCTGTAAAAACTGCTCTTTAAAGCTACGCAATTCGAGCTTTTCTTTAATTTCCTTTGAAACTGAAGAAAGCGGCTTATAGGTAGGAGCTTTCTTAGAAACTCGTTGAACAATTTCTACCCCTTTATCGGTTTGAACCACATGGGCAATATCACCATCTTCTTTCAGCAAGAAGGCCGCTTTTTCAAACTCAACATTATGGGTGCCTCGAGTAAATGGCTCCATTAAGCCACCTTTTTTGGCTGTTTCTGTATCTTCAGAAAGTTCTTGTGCTTTTTTGCCAAACTGATCTGGGTTTTCAAGAAGTTCGCTGCGAACAGCTCGAGCTCGCTCTACTATTGTTGATAACTGAGCTTGATCTGGCACCTTGAAAAGAATTCTACGGACTTGAATTTCGGCCGGTTTATCAGAGTAAAGTCTTACTTTATGAGCATTATAATATTCTTCTATTTCTTCTTTGCTGATCTCTACCCCATAATCTTTAGGTTCAAATTTCCAGATAAGGCCAGATCGCTTTTCAGGAACAAGATACCGCTTTGACGTAGCATTTTCTCGCTCAAAAAAGCGCACGAGTTCCTCTTTGGAAATCTCCTTTTGCTTCTCTTCTTGATACAATTTATCAAGATCAATTTTTATATATGAAAATTGCTTTGGTGCATTTTGTGCAATCATCTGTTCTTTAAGCTCAAAGGAAGGAATATATCCTGTAGCTGAGGCAAGTTCAGTAACAACATTTCGTTTAATAGCTTTAGCAAGTTCTTCATTAAAATCGGAAGTCGACAAACCAAATCGTTGCAGATGAACATTTAAAGCCTGTTCGTTAATACCTGAAGCATCAAAAGCATAGGGAGGAATAAGATCGGAAATTGATTGTAAAAAGTTGGGATCCCGCAATTTATCTCGTATAAAATCGTTGTGCACTTCGAGCCCAAGTTTTTGTGCAACTTGATCAATTAAGGCTTCTTGGACAACCTGTTCGAATGCTGTTTCTCGAGGGTTGGCTTTAAGCCCCATCATTTTAAACATCATATCGGCATATTGCCCCCACTGCTGACGGGCTTGTTGCATTTGATCTTCGATAGCAGCCGCTTTACGACTGATCATTTCATCAGTAAGGTCCTGACCATTGACCGTGACAATAGTATTGGCTGTCCTTCTACCAAACTGAGGAATACTTGGCATAAGAAAGATTATAGCCATAATAGCAAGGATAACCCACAATATAACCTGAAATCCACCACTTTTAAGCCATCGCCGTATAACAATGATCATGACTAAAAACCTTTCATCAATCCTAGATTGTTACAATACGCACATCATGAAGATGTTCATCCCGTTTAACTTTTTCAACCAGTGCAATAAGAGCATTTTTATCAGTGTAAGGATCGGTCACAACTTGATACCAGCAAATGCGTTTTCCTCGTGGGGTCTTGCTTGTTCGTTCACGCAAATGAACTGTGATCCCTTTTTTTGCTAACCGCTCCACAAACTGTTTTGCCTTTTTAGAAGTTCCAAACCCGACCAGATGGGCACAAAATACCTCGTTTGACTCGCTTGGTTCGCTCACCGCAGCTGATTCCTGCTCTTGTCCTAGACTTGCAACTTCTTCATTCGATTGTTCACTTGAGCCATTTTCTGTACGAGCATCTGATTCAAGATCATTTTCATACAGGGAACAAATTGAAGTATATACCTGATCAGCTAATGCGTCCTGCTCAACTCGTGCAACAAATCGATCTGCAGCCTTTTTTTCGCCCCAAAAATAGCCGGCGCTAAAACTGCCCAGAGAAATAACCATAACAATAGCAACGACCCAGCCAATTTGTCTATTAGTAACTTCTATACTAGTATGCCTCATAATGCTCCTTTTTTCCAGGTTTTTTCTTGATTATTCATTTTTTTACTCACGATACTAATGAGGTTATACGCTTTGATAGTAGTCTAATATATCGCTCAAGATTGGTCGACGTCAAGTTAACTGTTTCTATATCTGTAGAGGGGCTCAACTGTTGGCTGAGCAACTGTTTTTCCAGCCGCCTCCAAAAGGTAAGTTGTCGTTTGGCATAATTTCGTGTGTCTTGTTGAATCAGGTTAATTATTTGATCCAACGGCTGTGTTCCCTCAAGATAATCAAATAATTCCGGATAGCCGATAAGATTTTTCTTTCGTAAAAATTGTTCCCATTCAGTACCAACAAGTGGTTTTACTTCGTCAATCCATCCTTCTTTGATCATAAGTTCCGTACGTTTGTTAATGCGTTCATACAGTTGTTGACGATCCCGCGTCAAACAGATCAATGTATAATCTGCTGGCGGTTCATATGCCGGCACAAATACTGAAGGTTTTTTGCCGGTAGCATGCCAAATTGCAAGCGCCCGTTTTATACGATAGGTATCATGAGGATGAATCTTTTGGGCTCTGAGAGGATCAATTTCATTAAGCTTCTGCCATAATTGGTCGGGTTGATAATCCTTGCATGCTTTTTCATCAGCAGATGCACCTATATGCGGAGGAAAAAATAACGCATGGACATAAAAACATGATCCTCCAACAACTAGAGGAACCTTATTTCGTTGCCAAATATCTTTGATCGTGCGTTCAAAGAGCTCTCGATATGCAACAACAGTACAATCAACCGGCTGATCAAGAATATCAAATAGATGATGTGTTACCTTTTGGTTCTGCCAATCGGGCTTTGCGGTACCTATAGATAAGGGAACATAAAACTGCCCGACATCAATATTTACAATCTCACAAGGCAGGTGTTCTGCTAATGTTATTGCAACATCAGACTTGCCAACGCCGGTGGGTCCAAATAAAACAACAAAATAAGGACGAATTGCTGTATCACTATGCATCTATTGCAAAACCTTATAATGAGTGAGCTAACGCCTTACCAAACTTACATTGGGAACGTAGCTGCACAAGTGCCTGTTCTTCGTTTATGTCATTTGCTATCGAAATTTCCTGAGCAAGAAGGTGTTCAATCTTTTGCAATAAATGTTTCTCGCCAAATGAAAGCTCCTTTTGTGTTGAAAGAAATTTAAGATCGCGATAGATATCACATATTTTTAATGGATCGCCGGTGCTGATTTTTCCTTGATATTTTTTCAAACGCTTCCCCCAATTGCTTCCGCAATAGGTTGCACCTTCAGATCGTGTTTTACATGAAGGAGCTGAAAGCTTTTTGAAAATTTCATCAATTATTGCATTTGAACTAACTTTACGAATGCCAATTGACGCTAAATTTGCAACCGGTACAAGTATGGTCATATCAGAATCCAAAAACTTAAGTTCAAAAAAACTTGATCGACAGCCACCTACTGTGCGCTCGATAACGCGATTAATTTTGGCGACACCATGTCCTGGATAAACCACTTTTTCATTAAGAGCAAACATAGGGAATCCTTCCGACAAGGAAAATGATTCTTCTGTCGCCAGAAAAGCTTTTTTCCTCTATGTGGTAATTTTAGTATACCACAGAGGTTTCAATTTTGCATCAGATAAAAAAAAGATCAGTTTGTTTCTTATCATAAGGTATTTTGCTACTATTTCATTGTCATGGGTGGTGGCACTTCCGAAATTGATGAGTTCTCAACAAAGTGCTCACAGATGAAACGATAGAAACCCCTATTGTTCGTCATATGCTTAACATGGGCAAAGGGTGTTAGATATGCGTAGCGACATGAAGGTGGTGTAGCCTGCCACAGCTTATCAAACTCGCAAGGGGGCACAAGAACATCATTTTTCATGCTATGGATAAAAAGGGTTGGAGTATTTTGTATTTCTGACATTATTGCAGTAGAAGATCCCCCCGCGCATTCAACATATTTTTTCATAAGAGATCCGATACCTTGAGAAATGCATAAACATCTCAATGCCTTTTTAAACCAGGTTGCAGTATGATTAACTTGTGGTTCCCAGCATAAATAGGGATCCTCAATTAATTTCTTACAAATTTCATCCAAAGAGGAAAATGGACTATCTAAAATGAGCTTATCAAAAAGTCTTTCACCTCCTCCTTGCGCCTCTTGTTGAGCGCGCAAAAAGGGATAAACGCTATAGCATATCGTATGACCCGCAATAACCTGATAATCCTTTTTTGATTTAAAATAATTCACAACAGCTGATACTTCCTGATGTCTATTTAATAATAATCTTCTTATGGGACTTATAAACGTAAAAGGACTACATAGGAAATGCCAATTATTCCATTGATAATCAAATGTAACCACATCAAAATTGGAATAAAGATCTGCGAGAGGATAACAATATCTTTGCGAGTGTTGAAAACCCTGCCCACAAAAAACCACTTTATCACTATTGCGATTGAAAAATGAAACGGGGATTTCTCCGTAAGGAGTTGACAAAAGATGTTCAGAAAAACCCGGAAGTGCTGAACCTTTTTCTTTAGATTCAATTCGTTGAGTTCTACATTGCGTCACTTCATCTAGCCTATACTGAGAAAGCTTTTGAAAAAGTTCATCAGCAACAATGTCATTTCTGCCGGGCTTTCGCAAACGGAGTTCCATTGTCCATATTAATGTACTTTGCATTAACAACATATATATAACAATATAGCTTACTATTTTATTAATCATAAGAACTCTTAATAAGCATAGGCATTTGTTTTCCTCTACGGCAGTATAAAACTGATTCAATGAATACCAATACTAAAAAGCAGATTTCTTAATTCACTATTTTCTTCACGTTTTGCCAGTTTGAGTAAATATGAAGGTTCAACCTTTGACGCTAATTTAACAATTTTGTCTTTTTGTTTATACAAGCTTTTCTCTAAATGCAATTTTTCTCTCAAGCTTCCAAAAATATTATGCAACGCTAAGCGCCCTGCTAATGAATAGGCTGCTTTGAAAATAGAATTAGAGACTAAAAAGGTCGCAATGCCTACACCGATTGCTGCTGCAATTCTAACCTCATCTGTTAATTTATCAGTATTAATCAAATGTTTTGACTCGATCATCGTTAATGAACCTGAAGCATAAGCAATAATTGCACTCACAGGATATGTAATAAGTCGCCTTGCAAAATCTATTTTTCTACTAATATCTGTAGCTCTTTGAACCAAAAATCTATAGTCGCGAAGAGCTCCTTTAAGAGCTTTTTTGCTTTCATTAGGCATAGAGGATTCTTTGTGATTACTTGTTAAATTATTTTCTGCAGCAATATGACTAGTATCCAGACTTACTTCTTCACAATTACTACCAAATATTACAAAGATAATCGCTAACAAAAAGTTTTTAGAATTAAACATTTTTCCCATATTAATCTTCTTAGCTTAGGTTCTGTTAACCAAATTTAAAAAGCTCATAAAAAGTTAAAATATCACTAGACAAACAGATAGCTTAGGTGATATGTATGTATCACCTAAGCTCTTAAAACTCAAGTACTTAAGATTCGATATCGCTGCTATGTGGAGATTCAGAAATCTGTGGCAATTCTTGAGGGCTCTCAGAAGAATACGTTAATTCTTTTAGTCCTGGCTCTATGGAATTCTTGTAATCCTGCAATAAACAATCTCGAGCAGCCTGAAAATTACCGGCATATCCGTCGCTCTGTGGCTCTTTAAATCCTAATTCCATTGCGTGGGACAATTGATTTATTTTTTGTTCCTGCAGATTCAATTTTTCTGTCAGACTTGCTTGTGGATTTTCTTCTTCAATTCTTAATAATCGTTTAATCCTCGGTAATATACCTTCCATTGTTACACCAGTTGCTACTGCTGTTGTAATAACTAATGCGCCAATCTTTAGGCCCTTTTTTAAATTATCATCCATGCTATAGCTTCTTGTTCCATTCAATCCAACTAAAGTTATTATTGTTAACAAAAATACTGTATGTTTCATTTTAATATCCTATTCTATCTTTACTATTTCTATCTTTACTATTTACCAATCAGTTTCACACCTGAACCTTTAATTTTCACGCCTGAACCTTTGAGTCCGGTCTTAGCCTCTGCTAAAAGCTTTTGTGTTACTAGAGCTTGCGCAACAAGCTGTTGTGATATCTCATTAAAACCTTTGGTTAATTTGTTAAATTCATCCCGTGCAATAAGCAGCCCATCCGGCGTTTTATCACAGACCATAGAAGAATTTTCTGTAACTTGTTGAAACAACTCATGAGACTTAGACGTAAGACTAAAAAGCTCTGATAAACTGGATTGTGTTTCCTTAACTGTATGCAGGAATGAGATTTCGCGCCCCCATGATCTATCAAATGCAAGAAGAATCATCTCTCCAAACTTTTCTATAGCATCAGCAAGTATTAGATTTTTCCCTTTCTTTTTGGTGGTTTTTAATTGATCTAAACTTGCTTTTAACGCGGCTGCATTTTCTCGGTTAATTTGAAAAGCATACTCTTGTGTAGCCGTCGAAACAGGTGGTGTTCCTTTTTTTTTCTTGCTATCCATTGCAAACAAGCATCCTGTAGAAAGAAATAGCAGGCTTAAGCCTAACTTACAACTCCTCATTGATCCTCCTTGAGAAAATAATTAATAATCCTAAGAACATGAACACTCATTATCATTACCGTAAGATAACACTGCCTGCAGCAGATTTAAAGAAAAACTGGTTAGTGTTGTAAATGCTGTAGCCGCAAAAATCAAAAGCAATTTTTTCGTTTTTGATTTTTGTTTTTCAACTTTCATTTTCTCACGTTCAACTTTTTCGGCCTCAACATCTCTTTCTCTTTGAGCTTCATCAACCTCAACTGCAAGGCCTCTACTTTTCAAGGCAAGGTTCAGTAAATTATGTGAAAAAAGAATTTCAGTTGACTCTTCTTCTTTCCCCTTTGCTAGTAACCGTTTAACAAATGGAAGAAAAAGTGGTTGCATTGTAGTATCTTCTAATAAGTCTTCAGCAATGAATTTAGTTACTGTTTCCGGTTTTCGATCTTGAACCTTGCAAATATCAAGGATCAATTCAAAAGCGGTTCTCTGTTCAGATAAATCCGGAGCATTTTTAAGTATTGATAATGCGTTACCTAGCCGTTCTATATCGTCCATAACCATTCCTCGACTAGTCCCTATGGCCCTTGAAAGGGTTTTGTCGCCCCGCAAAGCGGGACACTGCTTACTTAATACATCTACCGGAACCATTTCATGGTCCATACATTGAATAAGCGGCATACAGATTAATATTTTTATTAAGAAATAAACATGAAGGTTCTTCATATTACTTTCCTCCTCTTGTGAATTCAGAAAGTAAAGTAACAATAATTAAAATGGATTTGCAAGAAATAATGAAAGTTTTTAAGATTTTGCCATTGCTAAAGTCTCTTTTTCAATCACCCAGTTTATTATTTCTGCAATCACATTTTTACTGGAAAGCATATTAAATTCCATTAATGAACACCATTGGCGTGCATAAAAATCATGATAGTAGAAATTTGTTGTATAGGCATATTTTGCAACAAATTCTTCAGCATCAAAATTATCAAGATACTCACGATAAGCGTAAAACTCTTCAGAATTTCTCAATTTTTCCCAAGCATTATTATCTTTTATTCTCGGCATATAAACAACAACAGGAGCGTCGGGATTATGTTCATCTTTAAAAATCATCAAATTCTTGTTTGCAACAAGGGGAGGATTTATTTGAGGAAACGGCAATTTCTTCTCATAAGCATATTCAGAAACTTTGATTAATTCTGAAGCATCTGCAACCTCGCTGGAAAAATCCAACAAAAAAATAATATCAGCTTTTCGGCCCTCCCTTAATCCTGAGACTGGCGGATAAGGTAAATTCAAAATAAATGCCGGATCAACAAATTTAAGCCATTTTACATGTTTTATCGGAGAGGTCGATTTATTAAAGGTAAAATTAAAAATTTTTGCAGCAGTTAATCTCTTTTTTCCAATTTTGTCTAAAATATGCTTGATGATTAAATTGTACATTCGATTGGGGAAATTTTTTCCTATTGGTTTTGAAAAAAGGAAGCTATACAGTTGGTCTATGCGTGCGGCAAATGCTGAGCCACACATCCCCATATAGAATCCCAGACTTTGCTCTGCCGCACAATCCGTAGACAGACCTGAATCAAACATTCTTCCGACAGCCCATGTCGGTATAAAAGCATTTAGTTCGTAGCTTCCAAATTGAAGAGGGGTAATTTCGTACCACCAGGACTCTCTGTCATCTGAAGAGCCACTGGTAACAGAATATACTGGAAATGGCCTGTTGCCATCTGTTAATAAATGTTCTTGATCTGATATATACGCACAATGCTTTTGATCATTTAGATCTTCTAATAATACATTAGCTAAAAGTACACCAAACAAGTCAACCAACGTTATCTTTTGATTAAACGAGTATTTGAGCAAAAGATTATCACATATCAACTTTAGATTATGAAAGCTCAGATTTTTAAAAAGGCCTTTAAGTTTTGGAAGAATATTTTCTTTAAACTTGGTAATAGAACCACCTAATGTAAGCCAACTATTAACAAGCCATGTTGACCCTGATAGACAAGAAATGTACATTATTGCATCCAGCAACTTCATCTTTTCTGCACCAACCAGTGAACCCAATCCTCCTATAAAAGCTCTATATCCACCACCACTAATTACAAAAGCAATGGAGGGAATATAACTATGATCAAGATTTTTATTGAGAAAAATTTCCAGCGCTTTTTTTACTTTACTTCTGCGAAGTGAAAGATACCGCAATTCTAATTCACAAATTTCATTTGATTCAATTACAGCAACAGCTGTTGATGACAGATGGCCGGAATAATTTGAAATAAGTAATTCTTGAATTTTGACCTTAATGGCCTCAAAGATAGGATTTGCTGCTTTTGAATTTGAGTGGTCGTCAAAGATTTCTTCAATAAATTTACAGGCGTCGGAATAATTACAGCTTCCGATAAATTTTTGGACTGTTAAAAAAAGCTCCCACTCAAAATTATCGATGACAATAAATTTCTGACTATCATCTATAATAAATAGAGTTTTATTTGTAATCATATTATATTTGATAGAAACCGTTTCACTTAAAAAAAGAGAGTCAACAGATGTATTATCCTTCTTGGAAAAAATTAATATTAAATCATCCGTAAGGTTTTCTTTTGCTATTTTTATAGTTTTATTCGAGTCTAATATATATTTTGTTTCACAACATGATAACTGGTTTGCCTTACGATCAATACAAATGATTATATCATGTTCTGTTTTGTTAGAAATAGTTAAGCAATCTGAATCATTGGCATACAAAACAAAAATTGAAAAAGACATAATTAAAGTTATTATTAACCTTAGCACCCGAGGAATATTCATCTAAAATCCCATATTCCTTTATTACCAAAAAGTTGTCTGAGGGTAAATTATTTTGGATAATATATATGAGCATTGTATCATTTCAAAAAAAATTTGTACATGGATTGCGCTGGAACTCTGTCGAATCGATCTTGTATTATAGCATTTTGGCAGCGCATCAAATAGGCTTGCGCACCATTTCAAGTTCTACATTGTATGGTGCTATGGGGACATTGCTTGCCCTCGTTTATCTTACTATAGTTTTTTTTAATTGGGGGCTAGATTTTTCTATCGGTCCATTCTTTAGTATCTACATCAGCAGTAAAAGATTATTTAGACGCTACTTACTCAGACAGTTGATTGCACAGGGCTTTATATATAGTCTCATCGCCACGGGCATGATTATTATTCTTGCAGCAGGATATTTGCCAATCAAAGGCATGCCTCAGATTTCATGGTTTCTCGCATTAATAATCAGTCTTCTTATTGTAACCGAAGGAGTCAAGAAAAGCTTGCGTATAATCTTGCAATTTGCTTTTTTGAGCCATATGACCGCGGGAATCGAATTATTTTATATCATTAGCTATGTTGCCACTATCTGGATTTCTTACGTGCTTTTTGGAAGCATATCTCTTCTTAATATTTTTTTGCCGATGCTTATTATCTCATCGGTATCAACGCTATTTTTAGTCATGGCACTTTATAAGCTCTACACGATAGTTCCTGCAGGTGAATCTGGCAAAACCTGTTCGTGGAAACAGATAGGATACAACAGAATGTCCAATTATGGGTATCAGGTAACACGAGAACTGTTCACCAGTAATTTTCTGATTCCTTTTTTTGCCATGAAATTTGGCCTTGGACTTGCAGCGCTTTTAGAATTGGTAACGGCATTTAATCAATTCATAACTATTATCATCAAGAAAGTTTTTGGCATTACAGGCCAAACATTATTGTCTCACGCAAAAAACATGAAGCTCGCATACAAAAGAGTTGCCTTCGAAATGGCCAGCCGCAATCTTTATCGAGTTCTCATGGTGGTAATGGCGTTGATATTAATTGGCTACAAACCTTTATGTGACCTTAAATTAACTCAATCCTGCACAGATAGCTCATTAATTGGACTCCTCTTTTTTCTTTTATTATTCAGCGAGAATTTCATATTGCTTTATGAAAAATGGTTTATTATAGAGGAAAAGACGCCCTATTTGATACTATTTAATGGATCTCTGTTAGCTTTGTTTTGGGCCATTACAAAAGTTGCCTATACCAATTCACCGTATATTTTGTTATCAACCCTCATTGTTTTGCGCTTTATTGCCTACTTCAGTTTAGTAGGTATTTCATTTTATAAATGGCAACTCAAAATCCCCTGCCCAAAAAAGTGCTGCCTGGCTTATGTCATTTTGTTAGTATTAGGCTGCTTTTTCTTGTTTGGATAAGCGTAATTACTAGTAAGGATAGCGCTCTTGCTTCTCTTTCTTTCTAAGATACTCAAGACCATTCTCTACTGCACGCTTTACGGGAATATTTTTAAGGCGCAAGGCAAGTTCTTCAATGGTATAGCCATCATTGTTTTTGAGATTGAGATTAATGCGTGAGCCATAATTTTTCAAAAACCACTCTACCCAAGGAGCAAATCCGCGTTGGATGGCGATATGAAGATTGGTGTTACCATTATTGTTTTGTGCATCGATAGATGCCCCACGATCTATAAGAATTTTTGCGACATCTTTTCGCAACTCCAGTTCGGCAACATCCAGGGTTGCTATGAACGGAGAATCTCCAAAATTATTCTTGCCGTTAACATCCGCAGCGCGTTCCAAAAGCATGTTAATAATACCAATCTTATTTTGTTTATCTTTTTTTGAATAGGCAGGAACCCTAACCGCCATTATCAATGCCGTATCACCTTGTCGATTATCTGCTCTAAGGTTAATATCTGCCTTATATTTTGGATCAAGGAGAAGTCTAACTCGTGGCAAATCATTCCAGGTGGCTGCTTTCATCAAGGGAGTAAGCCCACTGAGCTTTTCATAGGTCGACTTAGAACGAGCGTTAATATCGGCCCCTCGTTCTAACGCCCCTTTAACCGAGTCTAAACGGGCTGTTCGATTAAATAAGGCTTGAGAAAAAAGATAATGAACCCCAAAAAGCGCTATAAAAAAACCGGCTATTATAAATTTTACGCCTAATGAAAGCGCAACCAATCGCCTCATATCCATACCATCTTCCCTTTTTATTCAATTACAATTTAGTCTGGCAATATAAAAGTACCTTCTCATTAAAAACATAGCACGTTTAATTCTCGATAAGCAATATTATTGCAAAAACATCCAGGTTTACAGCTGCATATAAAAAAAGTTGGATATATCTGCTTCGTGGCAGCGTAAAAAAGTAGGTTTTCTCTAACAAGCTATCGGTAATAAGCCATAGTTTAATCAACTTTTGGCTTTATTTTTGCTATGATATTCTCGTATATAGTTTAGCCTATTTTTCTTAGAAAAAAAAAGTTTTACATTAAGGCGGCGATATCATTACGTTAGCGAAACACTGTTGCGGAGCTTTCTATGTTATTTTCTCAGCTCTACTCATCTTTTATGTCAAGCCTTCGCTGGAATGCGCTGCTCTATTTTTTGTATAAAATACTGTTTACTGCCAGCTCAATCTTGCTGTTTACTATCCTTTCGGTTAACGATTTTTCTGTGTGGGCGAATCTCAATAGCCTTATTTTTTTATTCCTCTTGTGGCTTGATTTTGGATTTCGCAAATCAATTCCACGATACTGTCCAGAATTTAAAAAATCTGGATCAATAAGCAGTTTCTTATATTATCTTGTTGGCATCCAATCAGGAATTCTCGCCATCACATTGCCCGGTTTTATGGTTATCTGCAGCCTTTTTTTCCGTTCGCTCGGTCTTTCATATCAATCGATTTTACTCTATCTCTGTTCCGGTATTTTTTTTGTGGAGGGAATTAATTCGACCGTGAGGCTTTTTTATCATGCTCACTTCTGGAACAAAAGATATACGTTGATTCAGACAATATTTTTATTAGGCGAAGGAATCATCAACCTCATATGCATTACACTCCTTCCCCTTAGGGCTCTTCTTATTGCCCTGTTTATTAATAAGCTTATAGTCAGTTCCTGTAATGCAGCAATGAGTTTAATTATGCTTGCGTACTACCACAAAAAGGGCTTTGCGCATCAAGCAGCAGTTAAAGAGCATCAGATCCCCATTAAAGAATTTATAACCCACTCAGGAATGATGTGGGTTGGAACAAGTATAAAAAGCATTACCGAACGCAATTTTTTAGTACCCTTTATATCGCATGTTATCAATCCCGCAAGTGCCAATCTTTTTAAATTGGCCAATGACTGGGCAATGCTTATTCATCGTCCGATCATCAAAACCATCGGATCAAGTGACACCACGCTACTTTCTCACATTCGTTCGGGTCATTACCATTCATTGCCACTTATGAAAGTCTGCAGGAAGCTCATCTCTACCATCATGCTCATTTCTATACCTTTTGGCTGTATTATCCCGGTTGCATCTTTTGCAATGCCTTCTACAGCAGTTGTTATGTTTCTTATTATCATTTGTGGCCATATTATCGAAACGATTCTCTCTCCGTATGAACGAGTGTTAGAAGTCAAGCGCAATTATATATATCTGCTTGTTTCTTACATTCCTTATGTATGCATACTGCTAAGCACTATCTACTATCTTTATCTTCCCTCAAGTAATCTTCTGCTAGCTATACTATTTATTCACGCAGCGCGACTTTCGGGTTCATGTTTTATGGCCTTTTTTGCGCATAAAACATATGCTCGTTCACTGCCGATAACAGCTGCAACTTCATATCACAATCAAGAACAGGTCTGCCCCATCAAACCGAGCCATACTCAACCATCGCAGCAACCACACACCTAAAAGGGCTTCTTTATTGATAAGCGTCCCTTTTTGCTCAAATTATTGCATATTGTCATTTTGTTCTGATAATCTAGTAAGTGTAGCATAGTTAGCTTAGAATAAATTATACCATGGTAGTATATGGAAGGAGAGTTATGAATAGTTCACATATAGCCTTAATAGCAGTTCTTAGTTTTTCTGCTATCACTGTTGCCAGTGACGTCACCATATCAGATAAAAAGCTTGCCCCCATTTTTGAAGCTGCCAGTGCGGGTGATACAGCAGCTCTCGAGGCTGAACTTAAAAAAGGTGTTGACCCAAACAAGCTTGATGAAGAGAGTGGCCTTTCAGCTCTGCATTATGCAGTTGCGGGTAATCACCAGGATGCAATTAAACTGCTCATCAAGTATAAAGCAAACGTCAATTTAAAAAGTAAAGAAAAATGGACACCTTTGCATTGGGCGGCATTAATGGAACAACCGGAAGCGGCTCAACTACTTATTCAAGCCGGAGCTAAACGAGGCAAAATGGGTATAAAAGGTAGAAAGGCTCTAGACCTTACGAAAAAGAAAGAGGTTCGCGATATTATTCAAAAAGCCAAGGTTGAACCTGGGGACTAATAGGTCCCCATTTGATATTTTGAAAAAAACCTCTATGGTATGCTATGGAAATTGTAATACAGGCTTTCATACTATAGAGGTTTATGATTAAAAAAAGCTCCACTCGACCCATTGCTGGCGTAGATGATGCAACGAAATGTCCTTGTATAGGCAGTATTTTTGTCTCTGGTGTTGTTGCCGATACCAAGACGCTGTCTCGCTGGAAAAAGCTTGGCGTAAAAGACAGCAAGCTCATTGCACCAAAAAAGAGATTTAAATTAGCACAGATCATAAAAGATACGGCGTATTCCTTTTCCATTCAGGAAATTACCCCCGTCATGATCGATGATAAAAGCATGAATCTCAATGACTGGGAGATGCTTGTTGTCTTAAACATCATTCAAGAACTTAAAAAAAATAGTTCATTTACAACTGCGTATATTGATAATTGGGAAGTAACAGAACAACGATTTAAAGAACGTTATAAGACAGTTACAGCACCTACATTGCAGCCATATCTATTATCAAAGAATCTTACTATCGACAGCAAAACATTACATTCTGTTGAATTTAAAGCCGAGCATCGGGCAGATGAGCATTACACTATTGTCGGAGCCGCATCTATATTATCAAAAACTTCGTCAGACGAACAATATGAAAAATACAAAAAGCAGTATGGCAATTTTGGAAGCGGAAGCCCCGCAGACCCACAAACACGTCTGTTTGTCTTTAATCACCGCCACAATCCACCGCCTATTATTCGCACAAGCTGGAATACTTACAAAACTTTGATTTCAATACAAGCCATAGAAAAAGACCCAATCTATCTGCGTCTGAAGCATAAACGCAGCTTAAAAAAAGTGTCTATTGAGGAGTCCCCATGAAGCCATCAGAAATCTCTATTCCCGTAAATGATTCGCACATTACCGGAAACCTTCAGCTTGTTCCCGATTCAGGGTCCCTTGTTATCTTTGCTCATGGAAGTGGAAGTAGCAGATTTAGCACACGGAATCAATTTGTTGCCAATACCTTAAACAAATCTCAGATCTCGACATTTTTATTTGATCTTCTCTCGGAGGTTATCAAATTAAATGAAATGGCTTATGCTCAATTGAATTGCACAAAAGATCTGACCATCATTCCAGGCGCCACTCATCTTTTTGAAGAACCTGGAACATTAGACCTTGCTGCAGTATCTGCAGCAAGGTGGCTTACTGTATATTTATAAAATTTGAACCGGCTAGTTAATAACTCTGGGCTGTTTTGATACAAACTCACCCTACACAAGCAAATTAAAATCTTTCTCCCCTTATAATATTATCATGATTTTTTACCAATTTTATTTAACTCATTACATTTTTTCCGTGCAAATAGAAAAATACAAGACAAGGGAATATTGGGGAATGATTGCAGGATGTAACTTTGCGTGGTTGACTTCTCCATTTTTAACTTATTTTTGAATAAAATCCAGAATTGTGGTATATTTATGTAATGCAAATTGCATATAGATTGGGAGTGAGAGCATCTTTTATGATATCGGAAACAAAAAATACTAACAATTATTAATCGCTGTAATGTGTTGTTAGAACGTAACTATTAAATGGAAAGTGATAATCATGATTAAAAAGAGTTTGTTAGCAATTGCAAGTATTTGTTTGTTTGTATGTACATCAAGTTATTCAGTTAAAGGTGATGTTGAACTTGATTTAAAGGGGGAAGAAGCAACTGTTTCTTGCCCGGAAAATCTGTGTCGTTTGTCTGTAACAATAGGGAATGTCTTGGATGATGTTGCAGGTACTGAGCAGGAAGAATTACCAGTTCCATTGCCAAACATAACAATGGAAGACTGGAATTTGTTGAGGCCATTGCTTGAGAATATTGATGCAGGAAATGTTGAAAATATCAAAGCAAAGTTGGGTACATATAACATGGAAGACTTGGTAAAACTACTTCATGCGGCAAATTTTCTTGATGTAAAAAAAGAAATTGCTAATGTTCCTGAAATTGTTTTGTTGGAGATGGTTTTCG
>Ga0180437_10005829_pt1 | contig 16709 bp, 19 predicted proteins | sample SS_ome_4_FD_132410 | JGI IMG/M metagenome (GOLD analysis project Ga0180437, IMG submission 132410) | Hypersaline lake sediment archaeal communities from the Salton Sea, California, USA - SS_3_D_1 metaG | ecosystem: Environmental > Aquatic > Non-marine Saline and Alkaline > Hypersaline >... | reverse complement strand
GCACAGCTAAAATCAGAAAAGCATACAGTTTCGTGTTACTCGAACTCAATGCTCACACATCCGTTATGTTTAATCGAACATGTCGGACGTGAATAAAAGTGTTATCAATCATCTATATAGGAGGTTCCTCTAGATTACTAGAAGCTGTGAATCTCCAAGAATCCCCTTGGTCGGAGTTCAATTGGCAGCCACTGCCACTAGTAGTTTTTTGTATAATTCATAGCTCTGCTATTGCTTCTATCTCAATACTAACATCTTTAGGAAGTCGAGCAACTTGAACTGCGGCTCGTGCCGGTGGTGGTTCTGAGAACCATTTTGCATATTCAGCATTCATCTCTGCAAAGTCATTCATATCCTTCAGGAATACAGTACATTTCACGACCCTATTCATGGATGATCCTGCAGCCTCAATCACGGCCTTCACATTGGATAAACACTGTTTTGTCTGATCTGTTATTGAACCTGTTACTAGCTCACCAGATCCTGGTTTAGCAGGTATCTGGCCAGAACAGAAGACAAATCCACTCGCCTTGATGCCTTGTGAATATGGTCCAATTGCACTTGGTGCTTTCTCAGTAGATACTTTTTCAAGCTTCATTATTCATCGATTGATGAAGAAGCTATGGTCCACGATTAATCTAGCGGTTAAGGTCTTCTTTCTGGTGGAGGTGGAACTGCAAAACCTGCAACAATCCTTGTTCCAGTTTCTCCTTGTAGAGCTCGTGTGATGTTGGGTGGATCAGTGATGATTGCCATCTCACCCCCATTCTTGATGAACTGAATGCATGCCTCTATCTTAGGTAGCATACTCCCAGGCATGAAGTGACCTTCCTCAATGTATCGTTGCGCTTGTATGTGGTCCATCTTATCGATTGCCTTTTGGTTCTCCTTCCCGAAGTTTAGGTAGACCTTTTCAACAGCAGTCGAAATGAGAAGAACATCTGCATTCAGGTTGGTGGCTAAGAGACTTGATGCTCTATCCTTGTCAATGACCGCAGCAATGCCCTCGAGGTCCCCTGCTTCGTTTGCAACGACTGGAATCCCTCCACCTCCTACTGCATAGACAATTATGTCATCGTTCAACAATGCTTTGATACCGGGGAGTTCAACTATCTCTTTTGGAATCGGTGATGGTACAACTCGTCTCCATCCTCTTCCAGAATCCTCTTTCATTTGCCAGCCTTCTTCTTCCATCCGTTTCTTGGCTTCTTTCTCATCCATGAATGAACCAATAGGCTTGTTTGGATTTTGAAATGCCGGATCGTCTTTCGAAACTCTGACCTGTGTCACGATTGATGCAACATGTTTGTCCATGCCTCGTTTGTGAAACTCATTGTACAGCGCCCTCTGAATCATATACCCGATTGCGCCTTGTGTGTCTGCGCCACAATAGTCGAGAGGTACTGGATGGAGCTCATGCTCTGCAAGCTCTGACCTTCTCAGAATAAATCCGACCTGTGGACCATTTCCTGATGTTATGACCACATTCCATCCTTGTTGGATCATGTCTGCGATGTGCTTGCATGTTTCAGCAGTAGCCGCATACTGATCTGGAACAGTCTTGTGGTCCTTGTCCTTTATGAGTGAGTTGCCGCCAATTGCAATTACAGCCGTCTTGGCCATGACATTCATCTCCTTATGAAAAGAGAACCTGAAATCTTACATAATTCAATTTAAACGAATGGGTTTAAGTGCTTGGACCTTTTCTATGCTTCTCTCTCTCGGAGCCATTCATCGAGATATGCTGTTTCAAGTTCATCAGCTTCAGAGATCTCCTTCCCTGTCATCCCATCAACCAGTGTCTTGGTCCTGACAAGAATCTTTGCATCTCTACTCAGAAGTATATCAACAAACTCCTGCGTTCTCTCAGCTAACTCTTCCATACTAACAAGCATATCTGCAAGCCCTATCTCAAGGGCTTCCTTTGCTGAAACTTTTCTTGTGGTCATGAGAATCTCTTTTGCGCGAGAAGGGCCAACCAGTTGGAGTAGATTAGAGGCAGCCCCTGCTCCAGGAAAAATCCCAAGATCCACCTCAGGCAACCGAAATATTGCAGTTTCAGAAAATATCCGAAAATCACATGCTACAGCCAGCATTGCACCAAAACCAATTGCATAACCATTGACAGAAGCAACCGTGATGCATGTTCGATTTTGACGAATTAGTCGCATAGAGCGTTCCAGAAGCTTGAAGAATTCAGTGACCTCTTCTCCTTCTAGACCAGTCACTGTTTCAAGATCGAACCCAGCGCTGAATGCACGGTCTCCCTCTCCGTTGAAGATGATTACTCTTATTCCCGGATTGTTCGCAATCTGAGAAACCTTTTCTTCAAATTCAACAAGCATGTCCTTTGTGACAGAATTTAGTTTGTCAGGACGCGAGATAGTGATTATTGCATAGGCATCTTTGATGTTGACTCTGATTTCACCAGTCACTTGAAAACACCCTACCTAGGAGTTTCAAAGGTATTGCAAACGCGGATAAAACCTTCTGTCAGGGTTCACTTGCAAGCTTCACAAGTATCATTCACATGAGCACAAAACTCTCGATGAATGTCGCACATTATCCCCTCGTCTCGCATGACTCTGATAATGCGATTAATCTCGCTTGTCATAGCTTCGAAGATGTCGTCATCGTCCTTTCTGGCTTTTTCAAATTCTGCAATCATGATGTCTGCTGACTTGTCAATCTCTTTTAGGATAACATCTGGAATATCTACCTGATCTCCCCTAGATCTTCTTCCTTTCTTCTTCAATAAGTATTGTGTGATTGCTGGTTCAGTGACGCCTAGCATCCTAGCGATCTCTTTCTGAGTGATTTTGTGATCTACAACCTCTCCCTCCTCATTTGTGCGAGGAACTGTCTTTTTCTTCATCATCTTGGCAAGCTCTCTTCTGATCGCAGGAAGGACGTACCACACCTCAACTTCTTGAGGCATCATCCACGTCCTTCTTTTGATCTGCTTTTCTTTCTTGATCTCACTAGCAGACATTGTTTTTCCCCTAATTGTTCACAATAGTGAATATCTTTCTATTGTCTCACCTAATAAGGATGCTGGCATAGCAGAGCAATCTATGATATGAAAAGAGTCATGCTTAAGAAAGACGAGGTCAATTAGTGTAATGGGTCTCAAATTGAATGAGGTACTTCTAAGAGATGTAGCTGATGTAATTAAGAAGGCTAAGTATTTCATTGCTCTCACTGGTGCTGGTATCTCCAAGGAGTCCAATGTTCCAACCTTTCGCGGTGAGGATGGTCTCTGGCGAAACTATGATGCGATGGAACTTGCGACACCATCTGCATTCTCTCGAAATCCCGGTCTTGTATGGAATTGGTATGCTTGGAGACAGGGGTTGATTGGTGAATGTCATCCCAATCCTGCTCATCTTACATTAGCTGCATGGGAGAAAAGGGGAATCCTCAAGACCTTGGTCACGCAGAATGTAGATGGTCTCCATATTCGAGCTGGCTCAGTCAATGTACATGAGGTTCACGGTGATCTTTGGTCTCTGAAATGTATCAATTGTGATTATCATGTACGATTGAACTCACCAGCCAATGGAATTCCAGTCTGTCCGCAATGTAACAACCATCTTCGGCCTGATGTTGTCTGGTTTGGAGAGTCTTTGAATCCAGTGATTATGAGAAGGGTCTATTCTGAATTGAATCAGGCTGATGTATGTATTGTAATAGGTACTTCTGCTCTAGTACAACCCGCCGCGTCCTTTCCTCTTATCGTGAAACAACATGGAGGTAGGATTATCGAGGTCAACATCGAACACACGATGTTGACTGATGCTGCAGATATTCATATCACTGGAAAGGCAGGAGAGGTTCTACCTGCACTCGATGAACATCTAAAATAGAATCGCGGGTATGAGAAGATACAGATAAATTAGGGTACTTTAGTTTGGTGCGCTGAGGTAAGTGTGAGTGAAAATCTTGGTTACAGGAGCTACTGGCTTCATTGGCAGTAGAGTCGTTCAAAGGTTGGTTAATGAGGGTCATGAGGTAGTAGCGCTAGTAAGAGAAACAAGCAACACTAAGGGGTTCCCAAAAGAAGTCGAAGTGAAAGTAGCAGACTTGTTTGATATTCAAAGCCTTCAGGATGCAGTCAAAGGAGTGAATGCAGTGATGCATTTTGCAGCCTATTTTGATTTTTACCCACAAGATGAAGATCTTATGTTCAAAGTGAACATTGAAGGCACTACTAACCTGATGAATGCATGTGTGGGAACCGAGGTTGAGAGGTTCATTTACTGCTCCTCAACAGAAACGATGGGCAGTATCAGGTTCCCTCCTGGAACAGAAGATACTGAACTTAGACCTGACTTCAGTTATGGAGAGAGTAAAATCCTCGCTGAAAAGGCAATTCGGGAGATCACCACAGATACTGATTTGCCTCATATAATTTTGCGACCAACCGGTGTGATGGGTGAGGGAGACCTCTATGTCATATATGAGGTCGCTGTTCAGCTGAACGAGGGTAAGGTGTTTGCACTCCCAAAAGATCTCAGCAATCACTTTATGTTTACTTATATTGATGATGTTGTTTCAGGCTTTGCATCCGCACTCACTCCCAAGGCCGCTCTCAATAACACGATGATTCTATGCCCAGACGAGTCAATGAGCTGGGAGGAGTTTGCGAAGGTTATGACCGAGCGTCTTGGTGTGAAACCTCCACGCCTCCGTGTTCCCAAATTATTAGCCAAGTTTGGAATTGCAATTTTGAGCCCATTCAAGAATCGTAAGAAGATGACTTTCTTCTGGCATGCAAAATCAGTCGATATGATATGCTCGAACCGAGTCTATTCAAACGAGAAGGCCAAACGTCTACTAGGCTGGTCTCCCCAAGTTACAATGACTGAAGGATTTCGAAGAGCGATTGACTGGTATTTTGAGAATGGTTATCTCGAAAGGAAGTCGTAAGATATGGATTCTATTCTTGGTTTTATTCTAATCATTTTCCCCATAGTGCTAGCATTGGTCTTACTAATATTTATGAAAAAAGCGGCTGATGTAACAGGTGTCATTGTTTGGTTTGTGACTCTAGTTATCGCAATCATTGCGTTTCAGACTGACATTGGTATTGTTCTAATTGCCAGCATTGTTGGGATTGTAAAATCATTTCCTATTTCGTTAATGGTCGCTACTTCAATATTGATGATGACCTATATGCAAGAAACTGGTGCATTACAAAGATTGATTGTCTTTTTCAAGACGCTTGGAGGTGGAAGTCGACCGATGCAAATTCTCTTGATTTCCTTTGGACTTGGACTGTTTCTAGTTGGCATTGGAGCCACCCCCGTGTCAATGTTACCTCCAGTAATGCTAGCCCTTGGTTTCTCGCCCATGGTTGCAGTTGCATTGCCATCTATTGGATACGATCCCCTCACTACATTCGCTTTACTAGGAGTTCCAGCTGTAGTCTTCACTGGGGAATATAGCACATGGGCAACAGATGTAACCCTGCAGCAAGCTGGGGCAGTATTTGCCTGGTTCATGCCACTTGTAAGTATGGGAATTGCTGTAGCGATGCTTTGGATTGCAGGAGGCAAGAAGCTTCTACTTAGCCGTGATGGACTCATTCTAGCCAGCATATGTGGTTTAACCGCGGGGTTTGTCGCAATCGTCTGTAATGTGGTACTCCCCCTCACTACCTTGACAAATGTCTTTGCGGGAGCTGCAGTTCTCCTTGTTCTATTTATTTTCAATCGCATACGAAGAAAACCACTTCTTGATAGAGGCATACTTGATGAGAAAGATTTCAATGTTGAGGGAGAGATGAGTATCTATCGAGCTAGCATCCCGTGGGTTATACTTGTGATTCTAAGTCTTGTCACGAATCTTATCCCGCAAATCTTCCAACTTCTATTCGTCGACCTTGATTTTCCTGTCCAACTGGGATCTTATCCAGGAGTAATTAAGCTGCGTTTACTGTGGCAAGCGTACACACTCATGCTCATTTCAACACTCATTTCAATTCCTTTTTTCAAGAAACGTGATGTACTAAATCGAACAATCTCAAGTTTTATCAAACGAGCTCCCAGACCTGTCCTCGCCGCAGCAATTTTCTTCGCCATGGCAGAGGTGATGAATTTTAGTGGGTGGGTTGTTGACCCCAGTGGCACATGGCTTGATCCTACAGACCTCTCGAATAGCCTAGACCCAACAAACAATATGATTTTCTTGTTGGCATCATTAACAGCGGGGCTTGGACTCCTATACCCTCTACTTGCACCATTCATGGGATTACTCGGAGGCTTCATCTCAGGTTCTGAAACATCCGCAATCGCCATGTTTACGAAGTATCATGTTGAAACAAGCAATCTAATTGGCGCAAGTTCTATTCATGTCGCAGCATCAAATGGGATTGGGGGTGGTCTCGCTAGTGTTCTCAGTCCTGCAAAAATACAGAACGCTGCTGCTGTCATTGATCAAATTGGGATTGAAGGTGAGGTTATCCGATATGGACTGGTAGTCGCAATTTTGATGACCCTTGTGACTGCATTGTTAACACTATTATGGGCTTTTCCACTCAACATACTAACTGTTGGTATTGTCGTAGGGATAACAGGTGGTGTTGGTCTTCTTGGTGGTTTGGTCTTCTGGATGAGGAGGTGAATCTCTATATTTCATCAATCTTGGCAGCGAGAATGAAGTCGTTCTTGAATAGACCATTGATTGCATGGGTCCATAGGGTCAGTCTGACCTTGTTCCATTGAATGAAAATATCTGGATGATGACCTTCCTCCTCTGCGATTTCAGCAACCTTGTTCACAAAGATCATAGATTCCTTGAAGTTCTTGAATTGGAATAGTTTCTCGATTTTGTCAACTTCGTCCTCAGCTTTTTTCCATCCCTGCACATCATTCAACATTAACTTGACTTCTTTATCTTCCATTGGAGGCACACCACCTCTGCATGGAACACACTTGAGTGATGAAAGCTCATTTCTTCTCTTTGCCATTTCCTTTATGCTCCTGTCAACAATTGTTTTTTATAACTTGAATATGTTAAATCCTTGCATATGTATAAATGGTCTAGGAAGAGGTTGCACGGCACCCTATCCTCTGTTTATGGATGCTATGAGAGAGCCAACGTGGATAGTAGTACTGAATCTTGCCTTCGTTGGCATGAACACACTATATGATGTTAAGTCTGGTATCGTTGATAACCTCATTAGAGACGGTTAAATGCGATGCTTTCCGAATGGAAAAACATAGTCTATAGAGCATCATGAAAAGATGTGTTGTCCTGATGGTAGAAGGCAATCTAACATATTGGCGCGGGAATAGCTTCTACATCAACCCCACCTCACAGTGTGTGAATGATTGTCTATTTTGTGTGAGGCAGTTTGGTGATGGTGTGTTTGGATTCAATCTGGTTTTGAAAGCAGACCCAACTCCTGATGAACTCGTGGAAGCAATAAATCGTAGCTGGGACTCGAAATACGATGATGTAGCAATTGTGGGTTTTGGAGAACCATTGCTCAATCTTGATGCAGTTCTGGCTGCTATTAGAAGACTCAAAGAACTCACAGGGGTTCCCATTCGGTTGAACACTGATGGACAAGCAGGTCTTATCTATCCGACTCGTGATGTGGCTGGTGAACTTGCAGCAGCCGGATTGGATCGTATTCAGATTTCCCTTAACGCTCCTGACCCGGAAACTTACCTCCGACTCTGTCGCCCGAAATTTGGACGCGGAGCATTTGAATCAATCCTTGAATTTACTGAAAAATGCAAACCTGTGCTGATGGTTGAGCTATCAGCAGTCGACATTCCCGGTGTCGATATTCAAGCATGCAGAGGAATTGCAGAGCGATTAGGTGTTGGTTTTCGTGTTCGTGTTTTCAAAGGTCCTGAAGGGGCACTGGAGGGCATCCTACGAACTCTCGTCACATAATCCTGTTGTGAACAACTATATCTGGAAGATTCATCTAATATGGAGTATGACTCTCCGGAAACTCTGTGATGGATTATATGCTGATACGGATGGGACTAACGGAGGGAACTACGGAGCCATTGTACTCGAAGATGAGGTCGTCATGGTTGATGCAGGCATGATTCATCACAAGAGTAGGGAAGCGAAGGAGTTCTTGGAGAGAGAAACTAAACTACCAATCTTGAAGCTGATTTTCACACATGCTCACAGCGATCACGTTTTTGGAGCTCAGGCTTTCGAGCCCGTCAGTCTTATTGCATCTGCTCCGATGAGAAAACGCTGTGAGGAGAATCTCAAAACTGACTGGAAACGTGAGAATCTCCTGAAGAATTATGCAGAGGTGAGAGATGAGAGACCAGAACTGTGGCAGGGACTTCAAGACCTCTCGATACGTCTGCCAGATATTGTCTTCAAGACATACATATTCTTAGGTAACAATGAGGAGATTTCAGTCAAACTTCTAGGTGGACATACTGCTGGTTCTTCTACAATAATTTCACACCCACACGATGCGATATTCATTGGTGACCTTGTCTTTAGCGGCCAATTTCCATATGGTGGCGATCCCACTTGTGATCCAGATAGATGGATAATGGCGCTTGAGGAAGTATTGAACTTGGGACTTGAAACAATAATTCCAGGTCATGGCCCAGTCTGTGGCCCGAGTGAACTTGAGGTGTATATGCAGGCATTAATGGATTTACGGGCAAATGTCGAAGATGCCACAAGTTCAGGGATGACCATCGAGGAGTTCATCAAAGAGGAAATGATTCCGCCAGAAATCTCTCTTGGAGCTGAGCGATTTGCTGAACGGACCTTGACCCATTGGTTTCAATTCTATGGTTGAGGAATTCACATGAAACTCTGGGAGCCTGTTTCTGTAAGGAATTTAGAGCTGAATAATCGCCTGGTCATGCTAGCGACTCACTTGAACTATTGTGATGAGGACGGCATCGTCACTGATAGACTCATCGAGTTCTATAGGGAACGAGCAAAGCATGGACCAGGTTTGATTGTTGTTGGGGGTTGTTATACAGAGCATCTTGGGATGAGTACGCCAACAATGATAGGAATAAGCAAAGACGAGCATATCGAGGGTTTACATCGACTTACAGATGTCATACACTCCTACGATGTCCCAGTGGCTGCGCAACTCTACCATGCTGGACGTTATGCACACTCAATTGTATTAGGAGAAAAGGCAGTTTCTGCATCAGAGGTCAAGTGTCGACTGACTCGAGAGACCCCTCGGGCATTGACACTGGATGAGATATCCCAGACTATCAACAACTTTGGTACTGCTGCGAAGCGAGCAAAGGATGCTGGGTTTGATTCAATTGAAGTAATAGGATCAGCTGGATATCTCATAAATCAGTTCCTCGCAGAGGCGACAAACAAGAGGGAGGACAAGTATGGTGGTGACTTCGAGTCGCGTTCAAGATTCCCACTCGAGGTTGTGAAGTGCATAAGAAAAAGCGTTGGACCTGAGTTCCCAATACTCTATCGAATGAGTGGAACGGATTTTGTACCTAATGGTCTCTTGCTTGAGGATAATAAAGTACTGGCATCGAAGCTTGTGCGTAGCGGAGTTGACTGTTTGAATGTGACTGGGGGTTGGCATGAAACTCGTGTCCCTCAAATAACAATGGATGTTCCACGTGGTGGGTATGCATACCTGGCGGAGGAAATTGCCCATGTTGTTGATGTTCCCGTTGTTGCATGTAATCGAATCAATACTGTGACACTTGCAGAACGGATATTGAAACGAGGAAATGTCCAGCTTATTGGTATGTCAAGAGGATTTCTGGCTGACCCCGCGCTCCCCACCAAAGCTAGGGAAGGTCATAGTCAATCGGTATGTCCATGTATTGCATGTAACCAGGGATGTCTAGATAGGGTCTTCATGATTGAGCCTGTCACGTGCACTCTAAATCCTATAGTTGGATATGAGCGTGAACGGAAATTGGGTCCTCCAGGTGATGGGCGAATAGCAGTCGTGGGTGGGGGAGCTGCTGGAATGGAGTGTGCTCGAGTTCTAAGACTAAGAGGCTTTATGGTCACTCTGTTCGAACAGGGGTCTCGGCTAGGGGGACTTTTGGGTCTCGCAGCTAAGGTTCCAGGGCGTGGTGAGTTTGCTGCATATGTTTGCTATATGCAACGGGAGCTTAGACATCTTGGTGTTGATGTCAGACTGAATGCACAGGCATCAGTTGACACACTTGTGGAAGAGGGATATGATTGTGTCATAGTCGCAACCGGTACAATAGCAGGGGCTCCAGCCATTGATGGTGTTGAGATGTCGCATGTGACCAGTGCTTATGATGCAATATCTCTCGGACTTGATGACCTTGGCAATGTTGCCATTATCGGTGGCGGCGCGCTAGGTTGTTATACAGCACTCTATCTTGCCTCCCATGCAAAGTCTGTTCAAATCTTTGATAGCGATTTAGCACTGGGAGTTGACCTTGGTAGGACTACTCGATGGATTGTTCTTCGGAAACTCAAGGAGAAGGGTATTCGTACATACACAAACACCACTGTGACAGAGATAGAGTCGAAGCACATTTCCGTGTTAAGTGATGGAATACTCAGACTGGTAAAGGTTCATACAGTTGTACTCGCCACAAAGCCGCAACCCAATGACCGGATATTGAAACGACTGAGTGGGACAAGTCTTCGGACTGAAGAGGTAGGTTCTGTGAAGGGATCAATGAACCTTCTCGAGGTAATTCATGACGCATACGAGTTGGGGAATTCACTCCAGCTCTAAATCGAATACCTGCCTCAGCGGATATTCTTAAATTCATTCACACGCGTCTACCTTTATATCTAGACGACTTGGAGATAAGACATAGTGGCTTTCGATGAGGAACCATCCAGCGTAGTGACATATCCGACATTTGCTGAGTTGAACGATATCCTATCAATTCACTTTGAAATAGTGACCAGTGTTCTTGAATTCGGCATGCCAACTTTCATTGTGCGCTGGCCCTCTGGAGATGTGGGCACGAACGAGCAACAGGATATGGTCTTCAAGGAGCTCACCGATATGACAAAGCCACTAAAGGTCTGGCCACTTGTTCGATGGAAGAATAAGGCAGCTGGTGAGTACTTCATCAGATTTGTACCGATTCAGAAACCAGGTCCTAGCAATGTGAAGATTAACTATGCACTCTTCGTTGCCACACTTGCATCAATCGCCATAGGCGGTCTTCTACAGGCAACAAGCCCTGTGTTTCTTACCCTGTTCTACCCAGGAGGTTGGACCTATCTGGACATAGCGTTTGTGACAATCACATTCATGCTAGCTCTTATGGGGATAATCTTCACGCATGAGATGGGTCACTACTTGATGTGCAAAAGAAAGGGGATTGAAGCATCCCTACCCTATTTTATTCCCGGCTTGCCTCAAATAGGTGGAACTTTCGGGGCATTCATCTCCCAAAAGAGCCCTCCTAATAATCGAGAGGAGTTGATTGACATGGGTCTGGCAGGACCATTAGCCGGCTTTGCAGTCACTCTGGTAGTGCTTTTCATAGGTTATCTGATGTCTGTCCCAGTTACTGCACAGGAATTGATAGCAATCGATGAGGCATTTCCAGGTATGTCTGGTGAGTTGGCAACTCCATACCTATTTACTCTAGTTGGCTATCTTTTCATCGATTTCGTCCCACCGGGTGGAACCTTGTACATGCATCCTGTTGCATTCGCTGCTTGGGTAGGAATGTTGGTCACAGCTCTTAATCTGTTCCCAATAGCTCAGCTTGATGGTGGACACGCATTGAGGGCAATTGTTGGACCACGATGGCACAAACAGATTGGTTGGGTTGCGTTACTCATCATGCTCCTGACTGGTTACTATTTGATGGCGATACTGATATTAGCACTATCTGCAGGCGGTGGTCATCCCGGTCCGTTGAATGACACAGTGAAGATTTCTAATGGGCGAATAGTGGTGTTCATCTTAGCTATGATCATACTTGTGGTGTGTATTCCACCTTTATGGCAAATGATGGGATTCTTTTGAGATAATTTCAAACATCTATTAAATAATCCACAAAATTAACATGTTTCCGTGTTTGCCAAGACGCGGTTAAAGCGATGGGAGCAAGACGATTTGTAACGCCTGTTCTGATGTTCTTTCTTGGAATGCTGGTGATAACCCAATTGATATTGACTATCACACAGGGGATGCCTCATATAGAAATCATACCTGACACATTATCAACTGAACTTGGAACCGATATCATCACAATTATGGTGATTGCTTTCCCTATCCTATTTTTAGAATATTACCTCTTTGCAGTTCCAATCGCAGTTGTATTGTTGATTGGAACAAAGATTGTCAAGTCAACTCGTTATGAGCTAAACATCATGAACATAGGGCGAGACTTTGGGGGAACTCAAATAGTGCGTAGAGCAGCTGCTCCTGCGCTCTTTGCTGTCGCTTCTGCAGAGCTATTTCGCGCGCCACTCAGAGCGTTTCTATTTGGAGCTGAATTTGTTCCTCCTCCGGAATTCGCCTCGTTGTTTCCCGTTGTTGTGTCACTCATGAGCGCATTACTTGCTGTACCAATTGCATTACTTCTATTCATGCCAACTTGGATTCTGAATGATGCTGGTGTTGTCACACATCTTAAGTCTGACAGACTTGATCTGCGTCAGTGCCCCGATACACAAGGCGTTGGAAGATGGATTGCAAACATGCTTGGAGGCTATGCACTCCTAGCCTTCCCAATTACCATGTTTCTGAATCATTTTTATGAACCTCTTATCTCTCCCTGGCTACAAGGGACCATCATCCCACCAGAGCAGGTGTTCTATCAAGTTACAACTGGAACACTGTGGACAATAGGACTCCCCTTCTTTGTTATGGCGTTCATTCTCCCGGTTATCATGTTCAATGAAGCGATGCAGAAACGATCAACAGTCCGAATTCTTAGACTTGCCACTCGATTAGGTGCCAAGATGGTTCGTAGGGAACAAATCCAGGAGATAAAACGTCTGAGCTATGCGTATGATGAGGATAAATCTGCGACTGTTGAACTGTACGCTGCTGCGGCTAATAAGGAGATTGTTTCAACGCAGAAGAGCATCAAGACAAAAAGCAAGGACTCTTCTTATAGCAAGAAGGAGAAAGTCAAAACCAAACAGAAGAAGAAACAGAAGAAGTCAAAGAAGTGACGTCTGGAGTATGATTGTAGTCATTAACCAGTATTCGTCTTAGCCTGATTCTCATACTTATCCAGAGCCTGCCGAACAGCCTCTCTCACGAATGCAGGGAATGATTTCCATGAGTCTCTGACCCTGAGGTTTTCAAAACGATCCTGGAGAGCTTTTGGAACCCGGACCATGGTGTCAGTCATAGTGCATACCTTCCCGATACTTGTTTTTGATATTACGATAGACAAATATATAACTATTCGTATACAATTTGCATACAAAAGTATACATAATTAGCATCCATTTTCCCGGCGGTGTGTTTTAGGGATTCATCTCAATCCTCTCGATTCAGCAATTCAGTACTGGAGGTCCCTGAACACAGGAGTTCCCGAGGAATTGGAAGGCTCCCTCCTCCCTTCATTCCTCGGGTGCTCCAACCAATATCTAATAAAAAGGGTGAAACCCCGAGATGGGGTTTTAGTACTCTACCAGTCTTCTTCCTCGTAGTCTTCGAGACCCCAGTCCTCTCCCTCTGGAATCCTCATCACTCCGAGCTCTAGGAGACGATCCATCACTTTCTCTGCAGCTTCATCAATCTGAGGTTCAAATTTTGCACCAGTGATGACAAGCTTTCCAGAACCGAACAACAGAATGACGACCTTCGGGTCTCGCATCCTATAGATGAGCCCTGGAAACTGCTCAGGTTCATACAGGGTGTTCTCAAGTTTCATAGCTGCAAGCTCGAGGTTAAGTTCAGCGCCTAGACTCGCACTGGCAACAATATTCTGAACAACAATGATCGGTTTACCGGTGATATCGATACCTGCCTCCTTGATGTTCTTCACAATTTTATGTACTGCACGCTTTGCTTCTTTCTCACTTTTTGCCCCTGTGCATACCATTTTTCCTGAGTTGAAGATCAGGGTGGCTGTTTTTGGTTTCTTGAGACGGTACACCAGACCGGGGAACTGCTCGGGGTCGAACTCGACGTTTGGCATTGTTGCGGCTATCTCATCGAGATCAAGCCGCTGGTTCAAAATTACGGAAGCGACAACATTTTCTATTTTGGTCTTTGGCTGTGGACGTGGCATCTGCTCTTACCTGCCTTTTTGCCTTATATAGTATATAAGGAACTTGAGGTTTCTATATAAAAGCGCTTTTAAATGTGAGCAATGAAATACCAAAACTCCGCAGTCCAAATTTAGACCCTTAACGAGCCACGGAATCCTCTCACTCCATAGAATGAGGGTGCGCTGTTATGATATACAAATACAGTGTTGTAGCGGCGATCACAAAAGATTGCGCCACCGAGTTTTCTAATATCAGAAGGTGTTTGCACCCAACTCGAGGTCTTGGTATCGAATTCTCCAAGTTTCTGCAATTCTCGATATTGCTCTTCTGTTAGAAGTTCAATGCCCATGGCTGCTGCCATGTCAACAGCGTTACCTTCTGGATGCACTCCCTTCTTTTCTCTCTCCTCCTGCCCTTCATTGTCGTAGCAAACATTTCTACGGTCTTTAGGAGTTTCTGTTGAGCAATCATAAAAAATGTATTCACCCGTCTTTTTGTCATGACCGACAATGTCCGGTTCACCGCCAGTTCTTTCCATTTCATTGAGTGACCACAGTTTTTCAGCATTCACCTTCAACTTTGCTTGTATGTTCGCCCATTCAAGACCTTTGTGTCGACTCATGTTTTCCTCAAAACGGGCTTTCAAGACTCTGAGTAGTTCATCACGTTGTTCTGGTGACAGCTCTTTCTTAGATACAGTGATCGATGATTTTGGCATAATCAAAGTTCTAATTCTGAGTTTATAAAATGAATTTTATAGGATGATATTATCAAGCTAGCAGCCGCAATCTTCCTTCCTTATGACGACAATCTTGACCTTGACATCCTCCGCTATATCACCAAATGCCTGAAGGAAGTATCGTGATGCTTCTTTCAGCCCTCTCTCTCCCTCCGGCGTCAGATGATAGAGGATCTGTCTGCCAACCCTACGACCCTTAATGAGACCTCCCGCTTTTAGCTCTTTCAAGGCTGGATATATAGTACCTGGAGTTGGCTTTGTACCTCTCCTTTGAGCGATCTTTTCAGCAATCTGTTGGCCATTCATCTCTTCCTTATCTAGTTCCCAAAGAATTTGAAATGTAAGAAGACCCCTCATGTCACAGCAGTCAGGTGGACAACATGGGTCAGCCTCCTTCTGGTCACTCATACTAACGTATTGGATGTCCGATACATTTAAATGTATATATAGGGTGTCCAATATTGGACATCCAATATAATTGGTGATTGCATGACTGAAGATAGAATCGGAAATACTATAGAGTTAGGACAAGGGAATGAGAAGCGAATGAAATCCAGAGGTTCGTGTCATTCATCATTATGCTGTGATGAATATTCCACAGATACTAATCCCATGAAAATGATGGTTGTGTGAGGAACATGAAAAAAGTTAGTGAAATGAAACCTAATGAAATTAAGGAAGAGGTTCGAAAAGCATACACTCAGGTAGCAGACATAGATGCCGCTTGTGGGTGTGAACCAGAGATTCAGACAACGTCAAGCTGCTGTGGTGAGTCTTCATCAAGAACGGTCACCAGAGTAAATCTTGCTGAGGCACTCGGCTATGATACGGAAGGAATGCCAATTTCAGCAACAGAGTCCTTTGCTGGTTGTGGAAATCCAGTCGCTCTTGCAAGTCTTAAGGAGGGCGAAGTTGTTCTTGATCTCGGTAGTGGAGCAGGTCTAGACATGTTTGTTGCAAGTAAGAAAGTTGGTGAGAGTGGAAAGGTGATTGGTGTTGATATGACACCAGCAATGATTGAGAAAGCCAAGAAGAATGCTGAAGAGCTAGGAATTACAAATGTCGACTTCCGATTTGGTGATATTGAAGAGATGCCAGTTGATGATAACTCCGTTGATGTTGTAATCAGTAATTGTGTGATTAATCTTGCTCCAGACAAAGGCAAAGTGTTCCGCGAAGCGTATCGAGTCCTAAAGCCTGGAGGGCGGGTCATGGTTTCGGATATTGTCTTGTCTAAACCATTACCAACCGAAGTCAAGGATCAGGTTGTCACATATACTGGCTGCATCGGTGGTGCTATTCTTGATGAGGAATATCTGCAACACATGCGTGATGCTGGATTCAAAGATGTGAAGATAACAAGTAAGGCAGGAGAGAGCCTTTATGGTGCATATAGCGCATATATCGCTGGTACAAAACCTGTATAATGAGGGTCAGCACAATGGAAAATGATATTGAGATAGATGTAACAACTCGTCTGGTCAAAGTTCCAGTCAAGGTGAATGGCCAAGGACCTTTCATCTTCCACTTGGATACAGGGGCTTCTACTACAACCATCACTCCTCAACTTGCGGAGCGTTTAGGAATAGCGACTCGAAAAGGCAATCGTCCAGAGGCGCGTGGGATTGGAGGAGGCGTTCCTATATTATTTGCTGATGCTGCAATATCCGTTGGTTCACTTGAATTTGAGAAGGATGAAGTCTATGTTCTTGACATCAATGCATTATTGAAATCAGCTGGTGGTCGTGAGGGAGTATTGGGTCACAGTACTTTGAAGCACTGCATCATG
>Ga0180437_10005828_pt1 | contig 16712 bp, 15 predicted proteins | sample SS_ome_4_FD_132410 | JGI IMG/M metagenome (GOLD analysis project Ga0180437, IMG submission 132410) | Hypersaline lake sediment archaeal communities from the Salton Sea, California, USA - SS_3_D_1 metaG | ecosystem: Environmental > Aquatic > Non-marine Saline and Alkaline > Hypersaline >... | reverse complement strand
TCTGGGTTGTGGACGTCTCTTGGATCGTTTATCCTTGGCCATCCGTGGCTCTCCTGATGCGGGGCTTCTTTGCCAGAAAACCGAAGCATCCGGAGAGTCGCGCTCTTGTGCAATATCAACTCCGACTCAACTGCCTAGAAATGCCCCAAAGTGCACTGGCATATTCAAGTATCCTGGGTTTTCGAGGACATGTGTTGCATCCAGGCGGTCCGCGGGCCTGAGAGCTGCCCCCTTGAAGGGTCGCAGGCAAGCCGCTCGACGTGCGTGGAGACGGCGCCGCGCGCAATGGCATCGGCGGGAAAGAGCACCCGGCCGCCCTTGCCCGCCGGCTGGACGAAAGGGATCCTTCCTTGGCGCTTCAGGCGGTGGATCGTCGAAACCGAGAGTCGCGACGCGGCGCTGAGCACTTCGACCGTGAGTAGTTGCGGGCCACCGCAGTCCTGATTCCCGCTCATCGCTGTCCTCGAAGCAGCAAGACGTGGCGCGGCCGAGACCGCGCGCTGTGTGTCCTCACTTACTCCCGGTTGCCGAATTGCGCGGGAAGTAAATTCTCGGGCGATTTCGGGGGCCTGCTCCGAGCATCGCGCCCAGCGGAGACCCCGCGCTAGCAGGGTGTCGGGGCCATACCGAGGGGGCGGCGCCCGCCGCCGCGAAGAGCCGTGCCGGGCGGAGGGTATGTCCATGCCGGGCTGGGTCGGAGAACCTGGCCGCCGTTGCGAAGAAGAGAGACGCCCGGGCCTACAGACCGTCCTCTTGGCGCCCTCTCACGCCGGCGATGAGGTCCTCGGCCTCGTCGCCGAGTTCCAGCTCTGCGGCGATCTCGGCGTCGCTGCGGCCCTGGTCAAGAAGCGTACGGATGTCCATCATCGCCTCGGCCTTGGCTCTCATGTCGGGCCTTCAATTCCTTGACCCATCGCTCCACGGATCCAACAACCGTGCGGACGGGAGCGTCGAGGTTTATTCCGACCATCGGGACCGCCGGGATCTGGTCGAGCCAAGGGTCGTCTCGCCTGCTGAAATCGGACAGGAGATCGTACTCCTGTAAGGGTTCCGCGTGCTCTGGCGACGCGGACTTGACCAGCAGTTCGCCGACCGCGCGGCGCGACTCGGGCGGCAGTCCCCGGAGCAACACGCCAGCTAGGCTGCGGAAAGTCGATGGGGCGATTGCTCCGTCCCTCCAAACGCCCGAGAGATCAGATGCTTCGACTTCCTCGGGTCCTGCGCTTGGGGGTGGCGGCTTGTCCGTTACCCCAATCAGGTTCAACAGCAAGACCACGACTTTGCCGAAGGCATTCTCGTAGGGGTCGCTACTTGGACTCTCCAAGTGCCGGCGAGCCGTTTTTCAATAGAGGAGGTAATACGGATGACGGCGCGTGATCTCCCACCGGAACTCCACTGGAAGTGCCTGAAGCACCTGGGGCGCTCGCCTAACAACAACGTCGTCTGGCGGGTCGGAAGCAATGTAGGGCACGGCACCGCTCCTTCAAATGGCAAGGACGGCCGGAGTTCCATTCCGGCCATCCGCTCACCGTACGGATGAGAGAAGCCCTCGTCAACCTGGGACACCTCGTGCAACCCTCGAAAGCTGCATCTCCTAACGAGGGTTTGACCAGAGCTGTGAGTTACTCCCGCGACATCGCTCTGAAGAGTGTCGGACCGACGCGCACACGGGCGCGTTCCACCTGCAATCGGGCGGCGAGCAAGCACGGTCAACGCAGCTAACAACCTGGCAGTTCTCGTCAGCCGTGAACCTCCGGGCGGCCGTTGCGTGTTCGGGACTTGAGCGTTTGCCTCTCCTGGCTCGCAAGTATCGACGACGGCACCGTTCGACGACAACGTTTCCGGGTCCCTCGGCCATGGTGCGGTAGGGCAGCGCCACCCTTTTTCCTGCCGTCGCCTGGGTGTCTGGGACCTGCCGGCCGCTTGCGTTTTCGTCGGCGGAGCATGGTTAGGCCGGCGCCCGCAGCCAGGCCCGCGAGCGTGGCCAACGCGAGCCACGGCCCGGACGCCCGCCACGAGAACGGGACCTTTCCGAGTTCCGCGCGGAGGACGTACCCGGCCGGCAGCGGGTCCGTGCCCGAGCGGAAGACGAGCTGGCCCGGCTGCTCCGCAGCGCGGCGCGGCAGATTGCAGGCGACGTCGTCGGGCTTGTCGGTCCGCACGGTGACGGCCAGCTCTTCGGTGGGAAGGTCGAGCGGCCGCTCCCACACGGGATGCCCCGGGTCGGCGGGGAGCACGTAGGTGAACTTCAGCTCGTGCTGGCCGGGCATCCAGGGGATGCTGGTGACCAGGGCGCCGCCGGCGAGCGAAAACCGACGCCCGTAGAACTCCTGCTCGAACGTGGTCCGCTCGAAGTTCGAGGGGATCGAGAGCCGCAGCGTGACCGGCTCCGCGTCTTTCGTCTCCGCGCGGCCCACGTAGCAGGTCTGCGTCGGATTCTCGACGTGCATCGTCTCGGAAACGGTCAGCTTGCCAGGCTCGGGCTTAAGCACGATGTCGTAGCGGCGGACGACCAGCGGGCTGGGCTCGGTCAGCGCGCGGCACACGTCGAGGCGCACCTCGGCCCGCGGGTCGAGCGCCGTAAGCCAAACCCGCCGGCCCGGGTAGTGTACACCGTCGGCGTTTGCCCCGGGGACGTAGAGGTATCCGCCGGCCGCGGGCAGGCCCGTGAAAAGAAAGCGGCCCTCGGCGTCGGCGGTCGTTTGCTCGCCGGGGACGAGCTGGCCATCGAGCATGACCCGGAGCACGACCTCGGCGCCGGGCACCGGCCGTCCGTTGGCGGCGTCGACCACCACGCCGCCGATTTCGCCCTGTGCGGAAGGGGGCGCGGCCAGGGCCAGCCAACACGAAACGGCGATCGAGTGCATCGAGAGCATGGCGTTTCCTCGGGGAGCGCTGAGCTTCACGCCGCCTGCGGGGGCGCCTGTTGCGGGGTTTCGTTTCGGTCGCTGCGCGCGGCCAGCGCGGCCAGGTCCTTTTCGAGCCGCCGCTGGCGCGTGCCCAGCCGAACGACGTACAGCCCAACGGCCCCCAACACGACGAGATAGGCAACGGCAAATGCGGTCATGACGAACCTCTCGGGTCACGGATGGAAGACGGGCGGCCACTCCGTTGTGGCACGAGCCGTTGTGGCACGGTCTCCTGACCGTGCCACATCCCGTGCCGTGACGTCGGCGGGGTCAGGAGACCCGCGCCGAACGGAGGCCCGGCCTCGACCTGCTGCTCCAAGCACGCCAGCAGCCGTTCCAGGCGGATCTGCGCGCGGCGGCGAGTCAGCAGCATTGCGAAGAACGCGGTGAATCCCAGCACGCCTAGCAGCAGGACGACGCGCATTAGCGGCTCCATTCCCGGGGAGGCCGGGTGAATCCCGCGAAACCACCGCGTGGCCATTACCACCAACGGCACGTCGAGCGCGCCGACCACGGCCAGGACCGCCGCCACGCGGGCCCGCTGGTGCGGCGCCTCCACGTTGCTCCGCAGGACGAGGTATCCGGAGTAAATGCACCAGAGGATAAACGCGGCGGTGAGCCGCGGGTCCCAAGTCCACCAGGTCCCCCAGGCCGCCCGGGCCCAGAGCGAGCCGGTCACCAGCGTCAGCCCGCAGCAGAGCCAACCCAGCTCGGCCGCGGCCAGTGCCCAGTCGTCGTAGCGGAGGTCGCGGCGCACGAGGTACACAACGCTCGCCCCCGCGACGAGAAGGAACCCGGCCAGGGCGAGCCACGCCATGGCCACGTGGACGTAGACGATCTTCTGGGCGGGGCCCATGGTTCGCTCGGTGGGCGCGACGAAGAAGACGGCCGCCAGCGCGGCGGCCGCCAGGACCACCGCCAGGGTGCAGCCAATCTGCCGAAACCCGAACGTCGTTTTGCTCCACGGTTTCATGGGGTCATTCCTCGACGGCCAGCTCGAAAAGGAGGGTCCCGGCCGTGGTAAACACCACGGCAAACGCGGCCAGAAGCTGAACCCATCGCCACCACGCCGGCCCCAGGTCGCCGGCGACCATCAGGCGCGTGGCCTCGGCCGCGGCCAGCACGACGGGGATGGTCAAGGGCAGCACCAACAGCACGGTCAGGTTCCCGCTGCGGCGCACTCCCGCGGCCAGCGCGCTTAGGAGCGTTCCGACCGCGGCGATGCCGGCGTTGCCCAGCGCCGCAATCAAGATCAAATCGCCCGGCCGCTCCAAGAGCGGCACGTCGGCCAAGGCCACGAACAGCGGCACCAGGACGCACTCCAGGGCCGAGAGCGTCGCCACGTTGACGATCACTTTGCCCAGGTAGATCACCGAGGGAGAGACGGGATAGAGCTTTAGGCCGTCCCAGCAGCCGGCCTCCCGCTCGGCGGCAAACGACCGGTCGAGCGCGAAGATGCCCGCGAAGAAGACAGCTAGCCAGAGCAGCCCGCCCACGAGCGCCGGCTTCTGCTGCGGGAGGAGGTCCATCTGGAAACTAAACACCAGGACGACGGCGATCCCCAGCACGAGCATCGCCGGCCATGCCTGGCGTCCCCGCCATTCGGAGACGAGGTCCTTGTGAATCACCCACCAGAGCTTCGCGGCCACGTTGGGACTCCTAATCACGCGGCACGGGCCGCAGCGGGGGCCCTTCCCGGCGAGGCCCCGTCCCGGACCTCAAACAGTCGGCCCGAGCGAAGTTGAACCACACGATCGCCGAGCGTTCGCGCCCGCTCCGGGTCATGCGTGGCGAAGCAGACGGTCCGGCCCTCGGCGCGGAGGTCGCCCAAGAGCGCGGCGAGCCACGCGGCCCCTTCGGCATCGAGCGCGGAGAAGGGCTCGTCGAGCAGCACGATTCGCGGCCGGTGGATCAGTGCCCGGGCGAGGGCCACGCGCTGGCGCATTCCCCGGGATATCTGCGAGGACAGGCGGTCGGCAAACGATTCCAGGCCGATGGTACGAAGCCACCGATCGGCCGATGCGGCAGCGTCGCGCACCCCGTACATCCGCGCGGCGAACCGCAGGTCTTCCCGCAACGTCAGGTGCGGATAGAGGAGGCTCTCGTGCGCCAGCAGCCCGACGTGGCGGCGCAACGCCGGATCGCTCCGCGCCGGGCGCCCGAACCAGCGCACCTCGCCGGCCGAGGGCCGAAGCACCGACGCCAGACAGCGCAGCAGCGTGGTCTTGCCCGCTCCGTTGGGACCGGTCAGGGCCACGGTTTCTCCCTCGGCCAATTCCAGAGTCACGTCGCAAAGCGCGGGCCGGGGGCCCAGCGTCTTCGAGAGCCCGATGGCTTCGACGGCGGCCGGGTTCGTACCCATCATGGCCCCCCGCTTTCGTGTCCCGTGGCGCAAACCGTTCGGCGGCGGCCCGTGCGACGCGAGTGCGGCGCCGGCGGCGGTGCCTGGCCCGGTGGAGTCGGGCGCGGGGAACGCACGGGCCAGAGGCGGAGCACCACCCCCAGGGCCGCCACCCAGCCGGAAAACCACAGCCAGCGCATCATCGGGGCCTCGACGAACGTCAGGTGCACGCCGTCTTCGCTCTCGCCGTAGTGGAGGATCGTGTAGAAGTCGCCGCGCCAGGTGCTGTGGATCGCCACCTCCGTGGTCCACTCGTTTTGCGGGGCGTGGAGGTGCTGAGCGGGAAGCAGCGTGTAGGGCGAGCCGCCTTGCGGGGTGACTTCGAGCCGGGCCTCGACCACATGCTTTTGCCCCACCTTGCGCTCGACCAAGCCGGCAAAGCGGACCTGGCGCCCGGCCCAGACCACGGTTTCCCCCTCGTGCATGGCGATTTCGTACCGGCGAGTGCCCAGCGACGTGCCGGTCACGCCGACCGCAAGACACACCAACCCCAGGTGGATCAGGAAACCGGCGTACTGGCGCCGGCGGGCGCGGAGGGCGGCAAGCACTCCGAGCCAAGGCTTTGCCGGGCGTTGCAGTATGCTGTCCAGCGCCAAGGCGCCGGCCAGGGCGGTCGCGGTCAAAGCCGACGTTCCGACGACCGCCAGCGCGATGACGTGGCGCAGCCCCACGGCCAGGGCCACAATCACGGCCGCGCCCGCGACGATGCACGCCGCCGCCAGGCCGCGCCACTGTTGGCGCGTCGGCGGCTTGCCCCAACGCAAGAGCGGGGCCGGCGCCGTGGTTGCAAGCAACACGAGCCCGGTGGGAATCAGCACGTGGTTGTAGAAGGCCGTTCCCACGATCACCTTCCGGCCCACGAAGAGGTCCGAAAGGGGGACCCAGGCCGTTCCCACCAGCGTCACGGCGGCCAACAGCAGCAGGGCGATGGTGGCCACCACGACCATCGTTTCCCGCGTCCACGCACTTGCCGTGCGCAGCTCCGCGCCGAGCGACCGGCGCCGCCACAGCAGCAGCGCGGTCCCGCCGAGGAGCAAGAGGGCCATCTCACCGAGGAACGTCCATCCGATGGGCGATCGGCTGAAGGCGTGCAGGCTGCTGAAGATGCCGCTGCGCGTCAGGAAGGTGGCGAAGTTGCACAGCCCGAACGTCACGACGGCCAGGGCCAGGGCCGTTTTTCTCATTCCCCGGCGGTACTGCCATACCATCAAGGCGTGGATCAGGGCGGTGCCGGTGAGCCAGGGCATTAGCGAGCCGCTTTCGACGGGGTCCCATCCCCAGTATCCACCCCAGCCGAGCTCCTCGTAGGCCCAATCGGCCCCCAGCAGGATGCCGGCCCCGAGCACGAGCCACGAGAACAGGGCCCAGGGGCGTGACTCGCGGACCCACTCGGCGTCCAGCTTGCCCGAACAAAGCGCGCAGACCGCCAATGCGAAGGGAACGGCCCAGCCCGCGTAGCCCAGGAAGACGATCGGAGGGTGGATCAGCATGGCCGGGTGCTGCAAGAGCGGGCTGAGCCCGGCCCCCTCGCTCGGCGCGGAAAGGGAGGGCTCCATGGGATCGGCCGCGAAGATCATCACCCCCACCAGCAGGCAGAGATAGGCCATCAACACGCCGAACGCCGGGCCGTGGAGCCGGCTCGGCTCTCGCCCCGGCCAGAAGAGAAAGGCCAGGGCGAGCAGGGCGAGCATCCAGGCCCAGAGCAGCAGGGAGCCGGCCTGGCCCACCCAGAACGCCGAAAGGGCGTAGTGCCACGGCAGCCCCCAGCTCGAGTAATCGACGACGTACTTGAAGCCGAAGTCGCGGGCGAGCAGTGCCCAAACGAGTATCCCGGCGGCGGCCGAGAGCAGGATCGCAGCGGCCGCGCCGGCGGCCACGCCGCTGCGCCAGAGCGGGCCGCCTTCTTCGCGCCGCCCGGCGATGCAAGCCAGCGCCGCCCAGCCCGAAGCGACGAAGGCCGACAAGAGCAGCACCTGGCCGAGCGCCGTCATGGAGCGTCTCCCAGGCGGGTTTCGACCTTGTTGGGGGATTTCGACTCGTACTTGCTCGCGCAGCGGGTAAGGACCTTGGTGCCGCGGAGCAGTGCACCTTCTTCCAGCCGGCCCTCGACGACCACATCGACGCCCTCGGCAAGGTTATCGGGCAGCGGGCCGTCGCAAACCACGCGGAGCCGGCCGTCGGGCACCGCCAGGGCGAACTCCGCGCGGCGACGATCCGGCGCGATCTCAAGCGACCCCGGCGCGATCCGCCCGCTCACCCGAAGCCGGCTGCCGACCAGCGAGTCGCTCGATGCCAGGCATTCTTCGGCCGTGACGTAGTACTGCCAGGACGCGGACGCGCCGAGGTAGGCCATGTAGGCCGTGGTGCCCGCGATGATCGCGGCGCCGACGATCAGTTTCGTGCCGATTCTCATGGCGTGGTGCGCCGCCGAGGATTCGAGTCGGCGGCCGAGCGAGGGAGGTGAGTCGCCAGCGCGGCCGGAGAGTGGCCGGGTTCCCGACGTGGCCAGCGGGGGCGTATAGCAGAATAGGGCCCCGGTGTCAAAGTCACTTCACCGGCCGGCGGGCGGGCTGAGGGGAGGGGGACGCCGACGCAACATCAAACTGCGCAAAGGGTTATGTCGCTGATCCGTCGCGAGGCGCACAAGCCTGATTGCCCCTGCCGCGTCACCCCGGGGTTGCAGAAAACGTAGAACCAACTGGCAGTCCATCCTACAGAAGAAGAGCGCGGCGCTCGGGGTCACTCCGCGGCGGGTCCCATCTCCCCGCCGTCGGCCGACGGTGCCGAGAAACCGGCCCTGCCGGTGCCCGGCTCCGGGCGCGAGCGGATGTAGAAGACCAGCAGCACGATCACGATGAGGATCGGCGCCAGCGACGCTGCCAGCCAGACGCGGCGGAAGGTATAGTCGTCCAGGGCCTCTCGCGCTGCCTTCCCGACCTTGGCGGTCACCGCGAACCCTTCTTGCAGCTTTTCCTCGACCGGGTCGACCGCGAAGGTGTGAATCAACGTGCGGGCGTTGGTCAGGGCGTCGTTGGCCTTGCGCAGATCGAATCGCGGCCCGCTGATCTCCATGCCCAAACGCTCGGCTTTCGACACGAGCAGCTTGACATCGTCGATCTGAGTTTTGAGTTCGTCGAGGCTGGCGCGCATTTCTTTGGCCTCTGTGGCCCCGGCGGGCGTGGCGCCGAACTTGCCTTCGCGGTGGCACTTGGCGCAGACGGCCGAATCACCCATTCCCAGCATCTCGTCGGTGGGCGAGCCGATGTCGTGCTTGCCGTGGCAGGTGACGCAGCCGGGCAGGCCCGCTTCCTGGAAGCGGTGCTGCATTTGCGTTTGCATGAAGAGCTGGGCGACCTTGGTGTGGCAACTGCCACAGGCGTTGGCCACCGAGTCGACGTCGGGCGGCAGCGCGCCGTGGTTGCCGTGGCAGTCGTTGCAGGTCGGGGCGCTGAGATCGTCCTGCTCGAACATCGCCTTGGCATGGACGCTCTGGCGCCACTCGGCGTACTGGTCGTGGCCGATGGGACTTCCGTGGTACGTGCGGCCCGTCATCAGCTTGGAGTCGGCATGGCAGGTCTTGCAGGTCTCGGCCACCTTGGTGGGATAGACCGGGGACTTCTGATCGTCGACCGCCAGGATACCCGGCTCCTCCAGGTCGTCGCCGGAGCCGTGCGGCTTGTGGTGGCACGAGGTGCAGGTGGCCACCTTGTCATCGTTTTCCTGTTCTAGACGCTGGCCGTGGCCGCTGCTCCAGTACTGCGACTCCTGGTCGACTCGCGGCGACGGCTCGAACTGGCGCATGTACTCGTTGTCGGAATGGCAGTGGCCGCAGAAGCCGGGCACGTCAGCCGGCGACTTGACCGAGCGGAAGCCGGTGTCGACGGCGTGTGCCTTGCGGAAATCGGTTTCCGCGGGGTCGCCGCCGTGACAGTCCTGGCAGCGCAATCCGGCCCGCCAGTGTACGTCCCCGCCGAAATGTTTGTCGGCCACGTAGAAGCGGCGCGTGTCCTTGTCCCAGATATCCTCCTCGCGGTGGCAAATGATACAAGCGTTCTCGTCGTCCGCCGGCGCATCGGCCGCCGGAGCGCGGCCGGCCCCCGTGAAAAGGAGCCCCAGCAGCACGGCCGGGAAGCAGATGACGGAAATCGCGGAAAGCCTTTTCATCCTCGTAACCCCCAAGCCAGCATCCCGACGCACACGAGAGAGCTCAGCACCGAGAGCAGGATCACCAGCCGCCGCAGCGGCGCCCCTCGCTCCAAGGCGGCCACGCTCAGCGCCAAGACGCCGGCAAACAGCAAGCCCCCCAGGGCGAGCTGGAACTGCAGCTTATCGAAAAATCCCCAAGCGGTCATCGCGATGAAGAACGTCACGGCCGCCGCGGCCAGGAGGTTAAACACCATACGCGCCCGCCCCGGCGTTTCACCCCGGTCCAAAAAAGGCACCAACAGCACGACCAGGCCGGCCGCTCCGCAGGCGAGCACTCCGAGCATCTTTCCTTCCAGCCCCAGGACGTGACCGGGAATCAGCTTGAGCAACTGGAACATGAATAGGAAATACCATTCCGGCTTGATTCCTTCGGGCGTGGAGCCGAAAGGGTTGGCCTTCTCGCCCAACTCCCAGGGGAACAAGGCCCCCAGCACGGCCAGAAAACCCAGCGCCACGAACCACCCGACCATGTCGCGCAGCAGAAAGTCCGGAATGAACCGCATGTTGGGCACGGCCTCAAACGACCCTTGCCGCCGCACCACGCGGTCCGGAACGCTCATCCCGTGCTTCTGCACCAGGAACAGGTGGATTCCCAAAAGCCCGAAGGTGACGATCGGCAGGATCACCACGTGCAGGGCGTAGAAGCGGGCCAGCGTGTCGCCGGTGACGTTCTCTCCGCCGCGGGCCAGAAGGAGCAACTCGTCTCCGATCCAGGGAACCACGCCGACGATCTCCGTCCCCACCCGCGTGGCGGAAAAGGCCAGCTCGTTCCAGGGCAGGAGGTACCCGCTGAAACCGAAGGCCATGAAAATCCCCAGCAGGATGCAGCCGGTAATCCAGGTGAACTCGCGCGGGCCGCGGTAGGCCCGCATCATGTAGGTGGTCAGCAAGTGCAGGAACAGCACGCCGATGATCAGGTTGGCGCTCCAGCTATGGATGGAGCGCATCAGCCAGCCGAAGTCGATCTCGGTCATGATCGCCCGGACGCTTTCGAACGCCTGATCGGGCGACGGCTTGTAGTAGAGCGACAGGAGGATGCCCGTGGCGATCTGGATGCCGAAGAGGAACAAGGCCATGCCGCCGAGATAGTAGAAGATCGTCTCCCGGTGTACCGGGACGTGCTTTTTCTCGGCCAGGGCTTCGACGCTGTCCAGGCCGAGCCGCTCCCGGAGGTAAGCCACTACCCCGCTTCGAAGCGGCGCGTCCGGCGGCAACGGATTAGCTGGTGCGGGAGACAACGATCTCCTCCCGTTTGGGACCCCTGAGGTCGACCTTGTACTCTTCCAACGCTCGGGGCGGCGGCCCCGAAACCACGCGCCCGCTCAAGTCGTAAACCCCATTATGGCAGGGACAGAAAATGTCGGACTCCTCGGGCCGGAAGCCGACCGTGCAGTCCAGGTGCGTGCAGATGGCGTTGAATGCCCGCACCGTGCCGTCCGGCGTGCGAATCACCAGGCACGGCTTGCCGCCGAAGTCGAACGGCGAGGGCCACTTCCCCTCGGCGTCGACCTTCAGCTCTTTGAGCGAAAACGGCGCCTTCTTTTCCATGGCACCTGAGGTCGTCGCGGGCCGCGGCCGCAGGAACCGCACCACGGGATATAGGATTACTGCACCGGTCACCGCAACCATGGCGCTCAGAGCACGCAAGAGCCAGTGCCGCCGCGAGGCCGATGAAAAATCCGCCGGATGAGCGTCCGCAGCCATGCTCGATCTATCGACTGAGTTGCGCTGGAAGCGTGCGCCTCGGAAACAAGCGTTTATAGCACCTCGCTATTGGTGTGTCAAACACAAGTGCCGTCGCCCGTGAATTGACCAGTTTGCGAACCCGCTGAATGACTCCATGCCGACGCCGGGCGGGATCGGGTCGGCGTGAATCGGCGGCCGGACTCACCACCTTTACCGCAAGCGGGCCGCGGCCCTCAATGTCCGGAAATACGACTCTGCAAGTAGTCTTTGCGATGCGCAATGGGCAATACGTGGTTTTTTGCCATGCGTTCTGCGATAAAGCCAAGAAAAGGGAGAAATCGCCGACTGCCGGTAGAATACTCCTTTTTTCACCAAGAACCGTTTGGTAAAGGTCGGCACCGCTGCCGCGTCACTTTGACGGGCCGCGAATCGAGAGGTCTCCCCGAAAAATCCGCCTATGGGATCGTCCCCCTAGGTTGACCGTGGAATTGAGGGCAGGTAAACTCACGGAATTGCGGGTTCGCGTCGGGAGAAGCGGTATGTCCCCAGTAGGGTCTGTGCCCCGGTGGACCACGATCCGGGCGCCCCGGTTGGGCTCAACGCACCCTGTGAGGTTTCCTGGTCTTAGCCTAGCGGAAGGAGGAAAGTAGCGATGAGAAAGCTGACACGAGGGCTGTGGATCGGCGGCGCCGTCGCGGCCGCAGCCTTGTTGGTCCTGGCAGTGACACCCAACGCGGCGATATGGGTGAAAACCCTTAGTGCCGCCGAGGCGGGAGCCGCCGCGACACCGGAGCCAGCCCCGCCCGAAGGGCAAGCCTACACCGGCTCGAAGCGCTGCTCGTCGTGCCACTTCGAGCAGTACATGTCCTGGAAGAAGACGAAGCACGCCGAGGCATTCACCTCGATGCCCGCGAAGTACAAGCGGGGCGCCGACGTCACGTGCTTCGATTGCCACATCACCGCGTATGGTGACCCGAAAGGATACAAGGGCGCTGAAACGGCCGATCTGTTGGGCGTGACCTGCGAGGCCTGCCACGGGCCGGGGAGCGAGCACGAGGTGATCTCCAAACAGTTCGCTGAGGCGAAGGAGCTCACTCCCGCGCAGGAGAAGCAAGCGCGGGACTCGATCTGGAAGATCAAGCCCGGCAACGTCTGCATCACCTGCCACGTCGCCCAGGAGCACAAGGAACATCCCGAGTACGAAAAGGAAGAATGAAAATAGAGATCGGCCGGGACGTGGGCCGGGGCTCGGCGGTGGGCCTCGGCCCACGACTCCCGAATCGCAAAGCCGGGACCGGGGGCTTCTGAGAGAAGAAGCACAATCGGCGGGTCTCTTCCACGCCTCCTCCGGGGCGCCGAGCGGAACCAGCGTGCGTCGCACCACCGGCCTGCCGCGTCGTGGTGTTTCCTGCTATCTTGGGGCTTCCACCACCGCGGAATTGCCGGGATGAACACACTCACCAGGCTATTGGGTCTGCCTGCCCTCCTCCTGCTAGTCCTTGGCGCCGCGCAGTCGTTGGTCGGACAGGACGGGCCGCAGATCGTCCCCCCGCCGCCGGCAAATATCCCGCCGGCGCCACCGGCCGAAGGAGTTTCCGGCCCAAACGAGACTCGGCCGGGCCACGGCGAGACCCTGCCCGGCGACGCGCCCCCGCCACCGGCAGAAATCCCACCCGCACCGGGTGACGTCCCCCCGCCACCGGCAGAGATTCCGCCGGGACCGAGTGAGGTTGCCCCGCCGCCGGGCGACGTGCCGCCGGCGCCAAGCGACGTGCCCCCGCCAGCGGGAGAGATTCCGCCAGCACCTGGTGACGTTCCCCCGCCGCCGGGAGACATTCCACCGGGACCGAGTGAGGTTGCACCGCCGCCGGGAGACATTCCACCGGCACCCGGGGACATGCCCCCGCCGGTTGAGATCCCGCCGGGACCTGGTGACGTTCCGCTGCCGCCCGGCCCGGGCGCCGGCACTGAGCCGGACGGCCCGCCGTCTGAATTGGACGGAGGTCGGGGCGCCGTCGCCGCCGCGCCGCCGGAGAACGGCTCGCAGGTCGCACCGGAGAAGAACTACTGTTTCCTGTGCCATTCCGAGCCGGACATCTGGGAAGCGGATACCAAACGTTTTCACGTTCGCAAGGAGCTGATTGAACAGGACGTACATTGGCAAGCGGGTGTGAACTGCCACGACTGCCACGGTGGCGACTACACGGCCGGGGAGTTCCGCCCTGCCCACGCCCCCTCGGCCGGCTTCCGTCCGCTGGCCGAGATGATGAAGGCTTGCGCCCAGTGCCACAAGGAGCAGCGGATCGAGCTGCTAAAGAGCGTACACGCCAAGGCGGGCCCCAAGAACGAGCGCGGGGCCGGGACGCTGGTCGGCTGCAGCGCGTGTCACGGCGAGAAGACCCACGGAATGTTGCCTGTCGGCGACAGCGAGTCTCCCGTGTTCCTCGACCATCAAATCCTCACGTGTGGCGAGTGCCATCCCGAGGATCTGGAGACCTACAAGGAGACCGTCCACGGGAAGGGGCTCTTCAAGTCGGGGTTGCTGGTGACGGCCGTCTGTGCCGACTGCCACGGCGCCCACGGCATCTTCTACGCCGCCGACAGGCGTTCTACGCTGCACGCGAGCAAGGTAGCGGGCACCTGCGGTCATTGCCACAAGTACATCGAGGACCGGCTCCGGCGGAGCGTTCACAGCGGCGACGGCGGCCCAGGCAGCTTCGCCGACCATCCGGCGCCGGGGGGAAAGATCTGGCAGAAGCCGAGTTGCACTTCCTGTCACCAGGGGCACCACCTGCTGGATCCCGAGTCCACGGACTTCCAGTTGCAGCTAGTGAACCGGTGCGGGAATTGCCACGCCCAGTGGTCGAGCCGCTATACGATGAGCGTACACGGCGAGCTGACCCGGTTGGGTTACGTGGCGGCCGCCCAATGCGCCGAATGCCACGGGGACCACGATATCCGTGCGCCCGAGGATCCGAAATCATCCCTGGCGCCCGGTGCCAATCGGCTGGAGACCTGCCGCAAGTGTCATTCGCACGCCGTGACGAACTTCACAAGCTATGACCCCCACGCCAATTACAAGGACGCGAAGCGGTACCCGCGTCTGCACGCGGTCTACGCGGGAATGCACACCCTGATCTACTGGGGATTCGGGCTGTTCGTGATCCACGCCTTCTTGTGGTTCCTGCGGTCCATGGTCCATACACTACGGCACGGGCGCCACAAGACACTGGTCACTGAGGAGATGGCGATCTTGAAGGTCCCGCCGCTGCACCGCGTGATGTACGCCCTGTTGCTGGCTTCCTTCCTGGGCTTGGTGCTGACCGGTCTGCCGTTGAAGTACAGCAACCAGCCTTGGGCCCGTTCGCTGGCGGCGAGCCTCGGGGGCTTCGACTCGAGCAGCGTCTGGCACCGCTTTTTCGCGGTGACGGCCATCTTCGCGTGCGTTGTCCGCCTGGCAGGCGGGATTCGTCAGGTGGTCCGACTCCGGTCTGAGCAGGCTTCGTGGAAGTCCATCCTGGTGGGCCCCGACTCGCCCGTGCCCGGCAGAAGAGACCTCCGCATCATGTGGGAAATGGTGCTGTGGTTCTTCGGCCTGGGACGACGGCCGGTTTTCGAGCGCTGGACCTACTGGGAGAAGTTCGACTGCTGGGCGTTTGTCCTGGGGGCGACGATTATCGGCCTCTCGGGACTGATGCTCTGGTATCCCAACGCGTTCTGCAGGGTGCTGCCGGGCGGCACCTTGAACGTGGCCCAAGTGGTCCATTCCGAGCTGGCAGTCCTTCTGGCCAGCTTCCTGTTCATCGTTCACTTCTTTCACGCGCATTTCCGGCCCGAGAAGTTCCCCATGGACTTGTCGGTCTTGACCGGGTTGGTCAGCGAGGAGCACCTCCGCAAGCACCGACCGGCATACATAGAGCGTCTGCGCCGAAGCGGCAAGCTCGACGAGCTGCGCCGGCGGGCGCCTTCCTCGAAGCGGCTGCGGCTCGTGCTGGTGGCGGGGTTCCTGGTGTTCTCACTGGGGCTGTGCCTGTTGGCCCTGATTCTGCTCGCCAGCCTGGGAAAATAGGACCATGAGCGACCACAACTGTTCCACTCCGTCGCCCCCTTCCGACGATCGTCCCGGCGGCTCCGGCGCGCGGGACGGCCTCGGTCCGGGCGAGCAGCGCAACGATATTCCCGTTCGGCAGAGAGTTCGCTGGTTTCTGCTTCGCGCGGCGGCGGTGCTGGGGGCCTTCGTGTTGCTGCTGGCGTTGTTGACGGGGCTGGCCGGCATGTATACGTCCCGGCCGGAGTTCTGCCGCTCGTGCCACATCATGGAACCGTACTACGTTTCGTGGCAGAAGTCGCCGAAACATAGCAACGTGGCCTGTACGAAGTGCCATTTCCCGCCGGGGGCCCTGGAAAAGGTGCGGGGAAAGATGCTGGGGCTGGTGCAGCTCGCCCAGTACGTCACGGCCAGCAGCGGGCCGAGGTTGGCCGCGGAAATCTCCGACGCGAGCTGCCTGCGCTCCGGCTGTCACGAGACGCGGCTGTTGGCCGGGCGCGTCGATTTCCACGGCGTGCACTTCGATCACCGCCCCCATCTCGAAGAGCTCCGCCGCGGCAAGAAGCTCCGCTGCACGAGCTGCCACAGTCAGATCGTCCAGGGTGAGCACATGACGGTCACACGCTCCACGTGCTTCCTTTGCCACTTCAAAGGGGAGCACTTCAACGAGGGCCTGGGGGCGTGTACCCGATGCCACCAGATCCCCGAAGAGGATTTCCCTTTGGGCGGCGGGGTGACGTTCAATCACGACCTGGCCTACGAGCGGGGCGTGGATTGCGCCAATTGCCACGGGGGCCTCGTCCGCGGAGAAGGCAAGGTCCCTCACGAACGTTGCCGCGTCTGCCACAATCGGAAAGACGATCTAGATCGGATCGACGAGCACGAGTTTCTGCACCAAGTGCACGTCTCCGATCACAAGGTCGACTGCCTGGAATGTCACCTCGAAATCCAGCACTCGTTCGACCAAGACCGGATCCTGCACGCCGCGGCCGATTGCAAGTCCTGCCATCCCGACCACCACCGGGAACAGGTGGCCATGCTCGAAGGCACGGGCGGCCAGGTGGTCTCGTCACACACCGTGGGGATGGCGGCGGCACGGATCGCCTGCCCCACCTGCCATCGCGTCAAAGAAGCGTCTCCCACCGGAACCGTCCTCTGGAAGGCTTCGGTCAAAGTCTGCACCGAGTGCCACTCCGACGCGGAGGTAAACGGCTTCCAGGCATATCACGCGGCGCTTCGCGGGTCCTTGGACGAAGTCCAGGCGGCCGTCGGGCGGGCCGAGAAGGCGCTCCCCGCGGCGGCCCTGCCCGAGCCGGAACTCACCCAGCTCAAGCAGCAACTCTCGGAAATCCAGCACGACGTCAACTTCCTGCGCGTCGGAAACGGAATCCACAACCTCCATTATGCCAGCACGCTGGCCGAGGCCCTGTTCGCCCGGCTGCGCTCCGTGTGCGAGAAGCTG